>ERZ1643249.643-NODE-643-length-38459-cov-6.531689_pt1 | contig 38459 bp, 33 predicted proteins | sample MGYA00579263_ERZ1643249 | MGnify/ENA primary metagenome ERZ1643249 (study PRJEB29033, sample SAMEA4952264) | chicken gut metagenome | biome: Broiler Chicken; feature: Gastrointestinal Tract; material: Caecum | place: Ireland | collected 2018 | study: Broiler...
ATGTGGAAACACTGGCTGCCAAGCTGATTCTGGCCGGAGACATCTCTACCGGCGATACCATCGTCATCGATGTGGCTGACGATAAGCTGGAGGCAAAAGTGAAATAAAAAGAGAACAGGGTTTGCGGCCCGGCCAAAAAATACGGCCGGACCGCAGACCCTTTCTTTTATTACCTGACAGTTCCCGTTTTTCTTTTCCAGACAAGCTTCCACGCTATAACGCCTGTCAGACAGCCGATAATCGCGCCTCCCATCACATCCGTCGGAAAATGCGCGCCCAGATACAGCCTGGAAAACGCAATCAGCGCCGCCAGGATCATAGCGGGAATTCCTGCCTTCGGGGACATGCACAGAAACAGTACGCTCGCCACTGCAAACGCACTTCCGGTATGTCCGGAAGGAAACGAATAGTCCGAGGGCTCCCTTGTGATCAGTTGAAGTCCTTCCAGCAGCACATAAGGACGCACACGGGCCACCACATTTTTCAGAATAAGATTCAGGAAAACATAATCCAGGGCCAGAGAAAGGGAAGCCGTAAGTCCCACCTTCCGCCAGCGGGGAACGAGAAGCAGTACCAGGCAAGTCAGAATCGCCAGGAAGCCTCCGTCACCCAGAGAAGTAATAAACTGCATGATGGTATCCAGAACAGGACCGCGCACACTGTTCTGCAGAAACATCAGAAACTGTTCTTCCCATTCAAAAAATGCTTCCAAATTTCATCCTCCCGCTGCTGTCTGCTTCCTCATGGAAAATTCTCTCAGATAATAGGCGTCCTCTGAGCTGCCCATGAGATACTCCGAAGACCACTGACTGTAATTCTTCATCTCTGTATGAAGATAAAACTCTGTTCCTGCCTCCTTGAAAGAAAGGCTTCCGTTCTCCTGCACAGCCAGCCTGTTTCCCAGCCTCACAGCTGTCCATACAGACAGAGGCGCGTTTCTTGAAGCCCCCGCAAAGGCCAGGGCCGCAATCTGCTCCTGCATCTGAAACGTGTCCATCAGCTCTCCGCCGCCTTCCAATTCCACCCGGACCGTTACTCCGGTCAGAACTCCGTCTTCTTCTTCGAAGATAAAATCCGGCCATCGGAAAGAAGCCGGGAACTGGTACACAATATCCGTCGAGGCATCTGCCCATTCCCCTTCTTCGTTCAGTTTTTTGTTCCAGAAATCATTCTGATAATATTCCGCGTAAAAGTTATAGTTTTCCGCAAACTCTTCCACGGTAATCTCTCCCCGGTTGGGAGGGGCAGGCAGAACAAAACACAGGCCGATATCTGCCGCCAGTATCAGAAGAGCCGCCATCACATACAGAACCGTCCTCCGGCCCCTCGTATCCTTCAGCGTAAGCTCCGCTTCTCCCAGCCCTTCCCACTTCAGAATCTCTCCGCTCATACAGGTTCCGTAGCTCTTAAAATAGCGGTACAGAGAGTAGATGGGAATTCCAAGCCCCATGCCCCACAGCGCCACCTGCCAGGTACGGCTCAGTCCTTCCAGATACGTAAGCTTTCTTCCATCCTCATGCTCCAGCCGGAATCCCAGAATGGCTTTTCCCGGCGTCGTCCCGAATCCCCGCAGGAATGCCGGCTCCAGAAGCAGCATCAGGCCAAGAGGCGCCGCATTCCCCAGAACAGTCAGAAGTAATTCTGTTCTGAACAGATTAACTTTCAGAACAAAGACAAGGAAAGCAGTCCACAGCAGACTGTAAAGGTTCCAGTCCAGCATGCGGGCCCAGTATCTCCGCCAGGGCGCCCGAAGCCTGGGCAGGCGGTCTGTCTCCCGTCTCATATCCCGCAGCGCGCTTTTCCCCTCCGGATGGTCAGAACTCCGGACTTCCACATCTGTCTGCCGCAGAGGCTTCTCCAGCTGAGCCAGATATTTTTCCGCGTCCAGCCCCTCAAATTCTGCCCTGTCCCGCTGCATGGAGCGGCACACCTCTCTGGCGCGTTCCGTCTCCCATTCTCGTCTCTCCAGCCTTTGAAGCTGTATCGCCAGAGCTTCCGAAAGCTCCTCTTTCCCTTCCTGCAGAGAACGGATCTCTTCCAGGGAAAACTGCAGACGCCGAAACAGACAGATCCTGCGGAGAGTCTGTAAATCTTCTTCCGAATAATCCCGGTATCCATTTTCGCGCCGTACCGGATTCAGAAGTTTTTCCTTCTCATAAAAGCGGATATTCGCCCTTTCCAGCCCCGATTTCTGTTCCAGCTCTCTAATTGTCATCTCCGTTTCCTCCTGCCTGCACCCCTCCGGTTCGTCTTTGACTGCCCGGGAGGCTTCTTTTTACGTTCATTCTAAAGTATCAAGCAGGTTCACAGTCAATACAGATCAGCAAAAACTGCCGTTTTTATCTCCTGCCGGCCTTTTCTTCCCTGCGGCAGCTCTCTGTCAGCTTCTGTCTTCCGCAATCTTCCATGCGCAGCTCTCTGCCGCTTCCGCATCTTTTTTGTTTTCCGTAAGATTCAGATCTCTGTAAACGTATATCTCTGCAGCAGACCGGAAGTATTCACATGATAAATCACCGTACCGTCCGCCAGATCCTCCCGCTCGTAGGTAAAATCCCGCTCTCCCTGATGGCGGCTGACCACATAGGCTTCCAGATCCGCAATAGGCACCTCTTCGATAAACACATCCCGCATCTGATTGTTGGAACACTGGTTGAAAATCTCGTGTACTACTTCATATTCTTTCATGAGCAGTTCTCTCCTTCCACAAATGAGTCTTTAATAGGGCGGCTGAATATTCGGAATACAGTATACCCCAAAGGAATACAGCGACAGCACTGCCGTGGCGCAGATTATGATCTGGAACCATTTCTGCCTGGCGGCTTCCGGCTTCAGTCCCGCAGCATGGGCGGCAAAAATCAGCACCGGAAGCATATAGCGTCCCTGAGCCTGAAAATCCACAAACCAGGCGTTATAAATCACAAGGGCATAGGAAATCAGCCCGCAGACGAACAGGAGCGCCAGCTTCACCTTCCGCTCCGCATGTCCCTTTTCGCGGATAACCTGCCAGCAGATTCCCAGAAGAAACATCAGATAAATGACTCCCATCAGCGTACAGTACCAGTCCGGACTGGGAAACTGCAGGCTTCCGTAGGTCCCCACAAAGGATCGGAACAGCGTCTTGTTCAGCCCCATGCCAAACAGTACTTCCGTGAGCGCGACACCCTTGCCGTACAGATTGAAGGCAGAGCTCTGCACAGACGGGGGCGAAGCCGGATTCAGTTTCGGGATCGCGACTGCCTCCTGCATCTCAAGAAGCACCTGTCCCCGCTGGAATCCGTAGTGCAGAAATTCCGGTATATACCGAATTCCCAGAAACAGCAGGGCAGCCCCGGAAAGCCACAGGTATACTGTAAACTGCTGCCTTCTCTGTTCTTTGCGCTGCGCAAAAAGATCCGCCATCAGCATAAACACCGCATAAATCGCCAGAACATAATAATTCTGTTTTGACATGAAAATATTGGAAAACAGGAAGCCGAGAAGAAGCACTTTCCAGAAATTCCGTCTATTTATGCCGGTCTCTGTAAGCCTGTGCAGCATACTGTCCGGATTTGCCACCTGATAAAGAGCCAGAACTCCCACCGCAAAATCCAGAGCATCTGAAGTACAGTAGGTATACAGATACCAGACCTGGGGCGTCAGATATAAAGCGCACAGAAGAAAACGATTCTTCTTCAGATTCCAGAACAGCAGATACATCAGTCCCGCAAACATCATGACACTGAAAAGCCGGGCTCCGTGTTCAAAAGTAAACAGCCTTGCAATCTGCGCCGCAAAGATGTAAAACAGATTCAGTTCTGTAAGGCGCGCTGTGCCAAAGGCAGAATACGCCTCCGGATCAAGTTCTCTGGCATCCGGCACAGCCCAGTGGCTGATATAGTACCGGACAGAATAGATACTTTCTGACTCATCCGGATTCAGATCCGACGAACCGGTAAAGGCCCCGATCAGCACCAGCAGGATCGCCGCCACCCCCACTGCGTAAAGCAGCGTATCCACGGCCAGGAAAAAGCGGCCTTCTCTCTGCCGCCAGATACGCCGCCGGTAGAATTCCACCACAAAAACCGCGGCTGCCAGTATGGGAATCAGATAGAGAACACCCGTCCTCGCATACTGCCTGGCAATCCCGCTGTAGAACTCCTGAAATGCTTCCGTGGGAATAAGCTGAGCATCCTCCCCCTGTATCAGAAGTCCCATGGTGCCGGAATCCGTCTCATAGACCTGCACCTGCTCATTGGGCTCAAAGGCCGCAAGCAGCTCTTCGCCCTCCAGCTTTCCCGCATAAAATCCATTGATAAAGAACGCCATCTCCTTTACCCGGATTTCATTCTCTGAATTATAATCGATGGGGTCCATCCGCTTCAGAGTACGGCCGTCCCGGAACCGGATGTCCCAGAAAAATATCCTTGCCTCTCCCGGCTTGCTGTAGGTGTCCCTCACACTGTCCAGTCCCGCATGTTCTGTAAAGGAAGTCAGCGCCTTCCAGTGCCTTCCGGCCCCATAACCTTCATCTTCAAAATCTATCCGTACCTCTGTAAGCACCACGGGCGGATACAGAAGGAAGCCTGCCAGTATCAAAACCAGCAGCAGAGGCTTCCACCATTTTCTTATCCATGCTCTCATGCTTCTTTCTCCTGTCGTATATATTTCTGTACAGCGTGTTCCCCGGCTTTTCCTTACGGCGTATCATCCAGCTGCCGCCGCAGATACAGGCCCACCACGCTGGAAAAATTCATAATATTGCGGATATAGGCAAAGTCACGGCCGAAGATTCTCCGCTCCGCCATCAGATCCTCTTCCTCTCCGGCGAAGACGCCCAGCACAGAGATTCCCTCCGCGCGGACCTTACGCACCTCCGAAGCGGTATCCCGCACCGCGTAGTCTCCCGCATAGGGAGCCGGATTCCGGCTGTTGGGCCTGTTGACAATGATATCGTTGGGCCGCCCGTCGCTTAAGACGATAAGTACCTTGTTTTCCTCCGGACGCTCCCGGAGACTGGCCGCCGCCGCCCGGATCGCCAGTCCGTCCCGGTTGTTGGAGGAAGCGTGAAACTCAAAAATCTTTTTATTTGCTTCTCTCGGATCGTCGTAATCCCGGTACCGCTGCATCACCGTATAGTCCCAGAAGGTACAGAAGCCCATGACCCGATGGGGAATTCCCACAATGCTTAAGGCCTCGCTGATAATAAACCCCTGGAGGGCCACCAGGCTCTGCCTGCTTCTCTGGGAACCGCTGGCGTCGATCAGAACAAAAACCACAAATTCTGAGCTGTCCTTTTTCACTTCCCGGTCGAACAGTTTTTTGTCCCGGCTCCGACCCAGCTTCCAGAGTCTTGCCGGCGCGATGGTTCCGTATTCCGAGCGCACCGTCTCCCGCTCGCTTCTCACCGTCAGCGCCCGGCGCAGGGTGTCTGACAGCTGTTCAATGTTTCTCCGGGAGACGCGCATGTTATGCCCGTAGACTCTCAGATTGTCTGATTTTGCCCGTCTCGCGTACTCCGACTGATAATTTCTCTTCACCATTCCGGAAAGAATGCCATCGGTAAAATACAGGCTGCAGTCCGCATGGGCTCCCCGGCAGAGACTGCGGTTCAGCCTTTCCTGCTCTCCGGGTGTCAGATAAGAGCGGCCGTAATTCAGCTCAATGTAGGAGTACATCTTTGCCGCGGATTCGGCGTCCACCACCACCCGCTTCATGCGTCTTTCCTTCTTCTCCTGGTCCGTCTGCACCTCGGCAGTCTGCGTCACGGCCTGCTCCACCCGGTTCAGCACCTGGGTAAGCTCTTCCTCCGCGGCCTCCTCTTCCAGAAACTCCTTCCAGCTGAATTCCTTCAGCTCCTCCATGGTGACGGAAAGCACCTTATCCAGGTCCCCGTGATTTCTCTCAAAGTACGGGTCCACCAGCCAGTTGTAAAGCTCATCCACCACCCGGATGATATCCATCACGTCATCCGTCTCTTCCAGGCTTTTCAACATGTCCAGGGCCTTCTGCATTCGGCTCTGCACCGGCATTCCGCCCCGGATGGCCTCCTGCATGACCGCAATTCTGATCTGCCCGATATACATGGCCGCAAGCCGGTTAAAATCAAATTCCAGTGTATCCGAAAAGGCCTTCTTCCTGATTTCCAGCACGCCGGGCCTTTCCCTGCTTACCTTCCGGTAGACCGCGCTGTCCACAGCCATCTGGGCCAGAACCGTCAAAGGCTGCTCGTCCGCCCCGCAGTACAGCTTCTTCACCAGATAAAGACCAAAAGCGTCCCGGTCAAAATACCTGGAAAAGCCTCCCTGCTTCACCGCGTCATACAAAGAGATATAGGGAGATTTTGAAAAAGAGACCGTATCCAGCTTCAGATTCAGGCTGTAGTCGCCGCTGACCGTCCAGCAGAGATTCCGGATTCGGTTTTCTATCTCAAACTGATATTCCTCAAAATAATCCTGTTCCAATTCCCGCTCTAATTTCTGCTCTTTTATCTGCTCTTTTACCTGTTCTTTTTCCCTGTTTTCCATCATTTAAAAAATCTGCTCCGGGGTCCAGTCCTCCGGAACTCTTGTCATTACAATATCCCCGACGATTTCCTTTTCAAAAATATCAAAGCTCTTATTGGTGATTCCCATGGTAACTGCCGTCCGGGGCTTAAGGCCGCAGCGAATGGTTTTCAGCGCTCCGATCATACCGCGCAGATCAAGAGGCTTCGTGGAAATCTCACTGTTGGACGCCTTCAGCTGCAGATCCAGAAACAGGCCCGCAAAGGTCCGAAGCCCCTCTTCCTTTGCGTCCGGGAAGCTGGAGCGCAGAATCAGCATCAGCGTATCCTCAGAAAGAGGCGGCATATCAATCACCAGGAACCGGGAAACCAGGGCCTCGTTCAGCTCCCGGGTGCCCGCGTAGCCATAATTCATGGTTCCGATAAACCGCGCAGCCGGGTGGAGCTGGATTCTGTCATAGCCCGGCACATCGATGAGCCTCCGGTAATCCAGCGTGGCATGCAGAACGGAAACAGCGTCATTTTTCGCCATATTGATCTCGTCGAAGATGCCGAAGCCGCCGTTTTCCGCGCACTGGTAGACGGGCCCCTTGCGAAGCTTTACCTCGTTATCTACGAAGGTGTCTGTTCCGATCAGCGAGCTGCTGTCTGTATTGACATTAAAGGAAATATTGTAAGAAGGCCGGTGAAAAATCCAGGCAAGATTTTCCGCCAGAATATTTTTTCCGGTGGCCTTGGAACCGCTCAGCAGCACATTTTCTCCCTGCAGAAGGGCAGCTATGGCCATCTCCAGAATCTCTTTTCCATAAAAAGGAACCGGCGGCTTCACCACCCGGGATTGTACCTTCTCCGGCACCGGATATTCCTTCCGGAATTTCTCTACCTCCCGGAGCAGTCCGGGACTTACCTGCTGCTCTTCCAGATACTTCAACTCTTCCATTTTCTACTCCTCACGTTCTTTCATTATCCCTGTGACAGAGACCTGATATAAGGCACCAGCTCATCAAAATGGCGGATTTCCTTATATTCCTTTCCAGCCAGATCCGCATCCTCCGGAATCTGCTTTCCTTTCGCGTTGTACCAGACCGCACGCATTCCCGTATTCAGCGCTCCCAGCACATCTTTTTTAAAGGTGTCGCCCACAAAGACACATTCTTCCGGCGCGCAGTCTGCCTTCTGCAGGCAGAGCGACATGAAAACCGGATGGGGCTTCTCATATCCCGCCTCCTGGCTGGTGACAATATGCCGGATATAGGGGCCGAATCCAAAGCGTTCCAGCTTCTCATACTGCATGGCAGTGGTCATATCTGTCCCGATACCGATGGAAATGCCCATCTCACAGAGCTCCCGCATGGCTTCCAGACTTCCGGGCTCCGGACTGCTTTCATCGATAAGCGTGTCCCAGTACAGATGATACAGAGTCTTCAAGTGGGGAAACAGCGGTTTTCCCCATTGCTCCAGCATATTCTGCAGGCGGATGCTCCGGCTGTGAATCGCAGCGTTGTCCCGTCCCAGATGCTCTATAATCTCCCGGTTCAGCTTTTTATACATGCTCTCAAATTCCTCCGGCTCCACGCCGAATTCCTTTCTGGCGTACTCCGCCATCCTTTTCATGCCCAGCGCGTGACCTGTCTCATAATTGTAAAGCGTGTCGTCAATATCGAATATTACTTCTCTTATCATCCCTTTTTCCTCTCTGTTTTTCTGAATCATATCTTTAAACGGCGCCTGTCCGCCTCTTCCGAAGCATCATCCGGGCCAGCTCTCCCACAGCTGCGGAGTCCCCGATGCAAAAGAATACAGCGACAGCAGGGCGGCGGCGCAGATCAATGCCTGGAAGGAAGGCTTCCGAAGCAGTTCTCCATCCAGGGAAAGCCCCTGGCCGGCCATGATAAATACCGGAAGCAGATAACGGCCCTGGGGCTGAAAATCTACGAAATACGCATTATACAGCACAAGCAGAACAGATATCAGAGCTGTCACATGAAGGAGCGCCCATTTCTGCCTGCCGGCCCTGCCCCCCTTTTTCCATACGGAAACAGTCATCAGAACATAAAGCGCCGCATAGACGGCTCCCATGGCAGGATAATACCAGTCCGGCCCCTGAATCTTCATGCCGCCGTACACGCCCACAGCCGAACGCAGAAGGCTTCCAAACAGGCCGTAATCCCTAAGGAAGCTCCAGAAGGAAATGCCCTTCCTGTACATCATAAAGGACCATGCCTGCTCTTCCGGCGGGTCCTGGGGCCTGAGCCCGTCCACGGCCCTTGCCTCCCGGATCTGCATCACCACCGCGTCCTTGTCAAAGCCATAATGGACGAAGTCTATAAACAGACGGGCTCCCACAAACAGGAATGCGGCCAGCACAATCCAGAAATAAGTCTTCAAAAGCCTGAGCTTCTCTTTTTTGTCCGCTGACAGGAACGGAACCAGCAGCATGAAAAACGCGTAAATCAGAATCACATAATAATTGGCCTTGGCCGTCAGTACATGACCGAACAGAATTCCAAGCAGCAGAATTCTCCCTGCGTCCTTTTTCTTCACGCCCCGCCGGATAAGGCTGTTCAGCATACTCTTCCCGCAGGCCAGCTGGTACAGCACCAGCACGGAAACCACATAGTCAAGCGCGTCCGAAGTACAGTAGCAGTACAGATACCAGACCTGCGGCGTCAGGAAAAAGACTGCCGCCAGATACCGGTTCCGCCTGAGTTGAGAAAGGACAAACAGGGCAAGCCCGATGCCCAGGCACAGCCCGAACAGCCTCTCCATGTGCTCTCCGGAAAACAGGGAAAAGAGCTTTCCCGCATAAAAATAATAGGGTGTCTTTTCCGCCAGCCGCGTGGTTCCGTATGTACCGATCGTGGGAGACACGTCGTCCTCCCGGATGTCCGGCGGCAGATTGTGGTCTGCCTCCGCATAATAACGGACCGCGTTCCGGCTTTCCTTTTCATCCGGATTCAGCCCGTAATCTCCATAAATCACAGCCAGAATCAGAAAGAAAACCGCTCCGGCTGCCACAAGGGCCAGGATCACGTCCGCCAGATCAAGGCACCTCTCCTCTTTCCTGCTTTTTCTAAGTCTTCCGTAAAGCCGGCTGGCCGCATATACGGCTGCCAGAAACGCAAAGAGCAGCAGCACTCCCGCGCGGGCGTACCGGTCTGCCGTGTCCGCATACTGCCTGCAGAAGCTTTCCGTGGGGAAAAGCTGAGAATCCGACCCTGTAATCCGCAGGGACAGGCCCTCCTCTCCCGTCTCCAGAATTTCCACCTGATCGTTTGCGGAAAAGGCCCGGGCAAGCGCCTCTCCCTCCAGCGTAAATCCACCCAGGCCGTTAAAGGTCACTGTGATGGACCGAATCTGTATCACTTCGTCGTATTCGGAGTCAATGGGGTCCAGCCGCCTGATATAAGTTCCTTTCCGGTAAATGGGATCAAAAAACCAGATCCGGCTTTTTCCTGTTTTCCCATAGGTCGTCTTCAGTCCGGAAAAAGGAATGGTCTCATCACTCTTGGAGACGAGAATCTTCAGATTCTCCGCTTCCGGATAGCTGCTGTCCCTAAAAGCCACCTGCACTCTGGTCAGCACAGCCGGCGGAAAAGCCAGAAGAATCAGAAACACGGCCGCAAGCAGAAGCCTCCATTTATATTTCTTCATCCAGCAGAAACTCTGATAACACATAGTTGCTGACATCTATCCCCCTGTCCGTCAGAAATATCCGGCCGCCGCCGCAGGCGAGAACGCCTTCCCGCGTAAGCCTGTCCAGGGTATCCCCGTAGATATTTCTCATCTGTTCTGTCAAAACCACGCCTTCCACCTTTCGAAGTCCCAGAAACATGGTTTCCTCCAGTTCGTCCTTCCTGCTTAAAGGAAGCACGCTCTCGTATGTAAACTCTTTTTTCAGGTAAGCCGCCAAATCTGTGCTGTTTTTATAGCGCACTCCCTCAAGCAGAGACGCGGCCCCGGTTCCAAAGCCCTTATAATCCACTCTTTCCCAGTAAGAAAGATTGTGGCGGCAGGCATAGCCCGGCTTTGCGTAATTGGAAATCTCATACCGTTCATAGCCCCGTTCTCCAAGATACCGTTTCGTATCCTCATACATCCGCCGGTCCGTATCCTCATCCGGAAGCTCCTGAAAGCCGGGCGCCCCTTCCCGGTACCTGTCGTAAAAAGGCGTTCCCTCCTCGATGATCAGGTTGTATGCCGAGATATGCTCCGGCTCCAGATCAGTGACCTTTTCCAGTGTCCGAAGCCAGCCTTCCCGCGTCTGCCCCGGCAGGGCCGACATCAGATCTACGTTCAGATTCCGGAACCCCTTCTTTCGCGCAAGCTCATAATTCTCCAGAAATTCTTCAAAGGTATGGATTCTTCCCAGAAGCAAAAGCTCCCGGTTATCTGCCGACTGAAGGCCGATGCTTAGGCGGTTCACGCCTGCCGCCCTGTAAGCACCCAGCTTTTCTTCTGTGAGAGTTCCCGGATTGCATTCCACCGTGATCTCTGTATCCCCGGCAAAGGGCATAACCTGAGAAAGGGTCTCCAGGATCTCCGCCGTCTGTCTTCCTTCCAGAAGGGAGGGCGTCCCTCCTCCGAAGAAAACTGTCTCTATCCGGTACCGCTCACCCAGTTCCCCTGCTCTCCGGATTTCCTCTTTCAGAGCCTCCACATACTGTTCCCTGGTCTCCCGGGATGCGGGAGCCGAGAGGAAATCGCAGTAGGCGCATTTGCGCACACAGAAGGGGATGTGGAGGTAGACGCCAAGCCTCTGCTTCCGGGCAGCCGATCCGGCCGCCATTTTTTCTGAAGTATTCTGCTCTGCCGTTCTCATAGCTCCGTTTTCCTGCTTCTTATTTATCATCCAGCTTCAGCACGCTCATGAAGGCCTTCTGCGGAATCTCCACGTTTCCAATCTGGCGCATCCGCTTCTTTCCTTCCTTCTGCTTCTCCAGAAGCTTTTTCTTTCGCGTGATGTCGCCGCCGTAGCACTTGGCCAGCACGTCCTTGCGCACAGCCTTTACGGTCTCCCTGGCGATAATCTTTCCTCCCACAGCCGCCTGGATGGGGATCTCAAACAGGTGCCGCGGAATCTCCTCCTTCAGCTTCTCGCACATCTTCCGTCCTCTCTCGTAGGCCGTGCTGCTGTGTACGATAAAGGACAGAGCGTCCACCTCTTCCTTATTTACAAGGATGTCCAGCTTCACCAGTTCGGAGGGCACATAGCCCTTCATCTCATAGTCAAAGGAAGCATAGCCCCGGGATCTGGACTTCAAGGCGTCAAAGAAATCATAGATAATTTCGTTCAGAGGCAGCTCGTATTTCAGAAGCGCTCTGGTCGCCTCCATATATTCCATACCCAGATAAGTGCCTCTTCGTTCCTGACAGAGCTCCATAATCGGACCGATGAATTCCGTCGTCACCATGATCTCCGCGCTGACCACAGGCTCCTCCATATGCTCTATCTCCGCGGCGTCAGGCAGGTTGGAGGGATTCGTAAGCTCTATCACTTCTCCATTTGTCTTATATACCTTATAAATTACGCTGGGAGCCGTGGTTACCAGATCCAGATTATATTCCCGTTCCAGGCGCTCCTGAATAATCTCCAGATGCAGAAGTCCCAGGAAACCGCAGCGGAAACCAAAGCCTAAGGCCACTGAGGTCTCCGGCTCAAACTGCAGAGACGCATCGTTCAGCTGCAGCTTCTCCAGCGCGTCTCTTAAATCCGGATATTTGGCTCCGTCCGCCGGATACATACCGCAGTACACCATGGGGAGCACTTTCTTATAACCGGGAATGGCCTTTTCACAGGGACGCTCCCTGTCCGTGATCGTATCTCCCACATGGGTGTCCCGCACGTTCTTGATACTGGCCGTCAGGTAGCCTACCATACCGGCGGACAACTCCTCCGCAGGGATGAACTGTCCTGCTCCGAAGTAGCCCACTTCCACCACGTCAGCCTCAGCTCCTGTAGCCATCATACGGATCGGGGTCCCTTTCCGCACCGTGCCCTCCATAATCCGGCAGAACACGATGACTCCTTTATAGGAATCATAAAGGGAATCAAAAATCAGGGCCTGAAGAGGCGCCTCCGGATCTCCGCCCGGCGCCGGAATCTTTTCCACAATGGCTTCCAGCACCTGGTCCACGTTGAGCCCTGTCTTGGCGGAGATCTGGGGAGCGTCCTGGGCCTCCAGCCCAATTACATCCTCAATCTCGTCAATGACCCGCTGAGGGTCTGCGCTGGGGAGATCGATCTTACTGATGACCGGGATCACGTCCAGATCGTGATCCAAGGCCAGATATACGTTTGCCAGGGTCTGGGCCTCGATTCCCTGAGCAGCGTCCACCACCAGAACCGCTCCGTCGCAGGCAGCCAGACTTCTGGAAACCTCATAATTGAAGTCCACGTGTCCCGGCGTATCGATCAGGTTGAAGATATACTCCTCCCCATCCTTCGCCCTGTAAATCGTGCGGACTGCCTGAGCTTTTATGGTAATGCCGCGCTCTCTCTCCAAATCCATATTGTCAAGGACCTGAGCCTGCATCTCCCGGCTCGTCAGAAGTCCCGTCATCTCTATAATTCGATCTGCCAGAGTAGATTTTCCGTGATCAATGTGCGCAATAATACAGAAATTGCGAATTCTGCTCTGTTCTGTCTTTGTCATCCAGTATATTCCTCCGTCAAAAAGTTCTTTCCCTCTATCTTACCTTTAAATCGTCCCGCGATCAAGACCGCCGGCGCATTTTTTCATTTCGCCGCGAAGGCTGTCCGGACAGAAGATACCGCCGGGCCCTGCCCTATGGCCCGGACAGACGGCCCGACAGACGGCCCGACAGACGGCTGCGGGGGCTGTCATCTGACAGCCCCCGCTTAAGCTTTTCCAAATTTTTCAGTTTTCTCAGTTTCCATTATCAAATCTGCGCGTCACTTTTCCACAGCCCGGACAGGTACCCGTCCAGAACGCCGTCAGCCCAGAATCGGATTCATGCTCTTCAGGCTGATAACCAGCGTAGAGGTATTGTGAAGCAGGGCCGATGTGGAAGGCGGAAGGATTCCGGCTGCTCCCAGAAGGATCAGCGCCGTATTGAAACCTACGATTGTACGGTAATTTTTCTGGATTCTGCTCATCAGGCCGGTACTCAATTTTCTTAAGGCCAGAATCTGCCACAGGTCCTCGGCCCCGATAGTCACATCCGCAATCTCCCGGGCCAGCTCCGCCCCGTCGCTGATGGCGATTCCCACATCGGAGGCTGACAGCGCAGGAGAATCGTTAATGCCGTCTCCAATCATCATGACCTTTCTGCCCTTTGCTTTTTCCTGCTCTACAAAGCGGGCCTTATCCTCGGGCAGCACCTCAGAATAATACTCGTCCACGCCCACCTTTTCCGCTGCGGCGCGGGCGGTTCTCTCGCTGTCTCCCGTCATCATGACCACCTTGGAGATGCCGCTCTCTTTCAAAGCGCGCACCACCTCCCGCGCTTCCTCCCGCAGCGGGTCTTCAATGCAGATCACGCCTGCCAGCACGCCCTCCACAGCCAGATACAGCTGGGAATACTCCGAAGGCAGGGAATCAAACTTTTCCTGCGTGCCTTCCGGAAGCACACATTTTTCGTCCTCAAACACAAAATGCCAGCTTCCGATCACAGCTCTCTTTCCTTCTATCGTGGTAGAGATGCCATGGGCCACCAGATACTCCACCTTGGTATGCTTCTCTTCATGCTGCAGGTCTCTGGCTTTCGCCGCGTCCACCACAGCTTTCGCCATGGAATGAGGAAAATGCTCCTCCATGCAGGCCGCCAGCCGCAGAAGCTCATCCGGGTCATCCCCGTTGAAGGATACCACCTCTGCCACCACAGGGCAGGCCCTGGTCAGGGTTCCCGTCTTGTCAAACACGACAGTATCGGCCTCTGCCACAGCCTCCAGGTATTTGCCTCCCTTGACCGTGATATGGAAGCTGCCCGCCTCCCGGATAGCCGAGAGCACAGAAATGGGAACCGCAAGCTTCAGCGCGCAGGAAAAATCCACCATCAGCACCGCCAGCATCTTGGTCACATTTCCGGTCGCCAGCCAGGTAAGCGCCGAGCCCGCCAGGGTCCAGGGCACCAGCCTGTCCGCCAGATGCTCCGCCTTTCCTTCCACGGAGGACTTCAGCTTCTCCGATTCCTCAATCATAGCTGCGATCCGATCGTATTTGCTGGCCCCGCTGCCTGCCCGGACCCGGAAAGTCAGCTCTCCCTCTTCCACCACAGTACCTGCGTAGACGGAAGCACCCCTGCTCTTCTCCACAGGAACAGCTTCACCGGTCAGAGACGCCTGATTTACCATCGCCTCTCCGGCCTCCACTGTGCCGTCAAAGGGAATCACGCTGCCCATATGTACCACGACCAGATCCTGCTCCCGCACGTTTGCGGAATCTGTCAGGATCTCCTGGCCGCCGCAGAGCAGCCAGACCTTCTCGATATTCAGAGACATGCTGCGTGCCAGATCGCCTACCGATTTCTTGTGGGTCCACTCCTCCAGAATCTCCCCGATTCCCAGAAGGAACATGATCGAACCGGCTGTGTCAAAATCTCCCCGGAATACAGATACGCCTACTGCCGCAGCATCCAGCACCGGCACCTCCATGCGCCCCTTTGCCAGAGTCTTCAGTCCATGCCGCAGATATTTCAGAGAACGGACAGCCGTAACCGCTGCCCGGAGCGGATAGGGAACAAACATCTTGCTTCCTGCCCGGAGCACCACCTTCGTGACAAGCTTCTCCCAGTATTCCTCTTCCAGTTTTCTTCCCGAACTCTGGAACACGGCCTCGGGCACCTTCACTTCTTTATAATGAAAGTTTTTTAAAAGCTCTATGATTTCTTCCCGGTCTCCCCGGTAGCAGATGACTGCGCCGGACGTCCTGCGCTGCACCTTTGCTGAGACCACATTCTCCCGTGTGCTCAGATAATACTGGAGCGTGTCCGCTTCCTCAAAGGTCATCTCTCTCTGTATGAGCTGGACCCGGATTCTTCCTTTTATCTCATGCTTAACCGTAAACCTCACGTGTTTTCACTCCTGCCCGTCTGCTGCAGGAGCCTCCGCCGCTTCACGCTCTTCGTTGATCTGCTGCGCTTCCGCATAGATATCCTCTGCGTTCTCCTGAATCACAGCCGCTGTCTTCATCACACACTTTTTAGCCCGCAGCGCTGCGGCCGTACAGTTTGTGTACACTTTTTTCGCGTCCTTACTGGACAGGATTTTGATTCCCGCCGTTCCAAACAGCACCCCTGCCGCAAAAATTCCCGTCTTTTTCCAGTCAATACATCTGAAACAATTCAGCATCTTATCAATTCCTCCTCTGATTCGTTCTTTTTCATTCTTTCATCGTATACCCGGCACGGCGGATAATCCGCTCAAGCTCCTCCCTGGAAAGCTCCCTTTTCATACGGACTACCGCAGAGCCTTCCTTCAGATTCACCTGAGCCCATACGCCTTCTTCCTGATTTAACGCGTTTTCCACACGCTCTCTGCAGTGGCTGCAGGTCATTCCATCCACGCCTATCTTTACACAGTATGGATAATGTTCTTTATTTTTATCTCTGACACGGACCCTCTTTTGAGCGTCCCCGCCCGCCCCGCAGCAGCCCTGGGTCAGCCTTCTGGCATAGCTTTTGATCCCAAAGATACAGATAACTATGACAATCAGAATAATGACTGCGCTCTCCATTCCTCCGCCTCCTTTCTTCTGTGTCACTCCTTTTTTCTCAGAACACATTATATCACCATAAAGGCGGAAAAGGTGCAAATGATATTGATAATTTTTATCAATTACATCAGCGGCTGCTTTATCAAGCCGCTGCTTGTCTCCGGCTCTCCGGGAAAACAGATTCTCAGGGATTCTTCAACACCTGATTGAGCACATAGGCCAGAGGCTCCATGGCATTGAGCATCTCCTGAAGCGTATTGGTCTGCGCTCCCGCCTCCACAAGAAGCGACTTGGGCCGCAGATGCAGGTTGTAGCGCAGGCTTTTCAGATAGACCTTTCTGGTAAAGCCGGGATAATATTTCTCGCAGGCCAGCTTCAGCTGCAGAGAGAGGGAAAGATTCTCTCCGATATAGGGATTCTGCAGATAATCAATGGGACCGTTCCGTTTGCTGAAGCTCAGGCCGTTGAAAAACATGATCTGAGCCGTGGGTTTTCCGTTTACCTCCGTCACCAGATGGGTGTCCTCCTGTACGCCGTCCCGGTGCAGGTCAATGATAACTTCTATCGTCGGATTTTCCGCCAGAATCTGCTGTACATCCGCTTCCGCCAGCGTATAAGCCTGATTCCGGTCCAGCTCTCCGTCGATAAAATCATAGACATTCGTATTATGTATGACGTTGTAGCCGTAGGTATCGCGGAGAATCTGGGTCAGATACTCGCCCACGCCTACAATCGTGGTACTGTTGTCTCCCGGCACGGAGTCCACAAAACCTTCCTGAGAATGGGTATGATAAATCAGGATCTGAGGCGCCGAATTGTCCTGCTTCATAGTCATATCCATTCCCAGCAGCGTCTCCGCGTTCAGAAGATCGCTGCTGATATCCGTATTACTTTCCACGATATAAAAATTATTTTTCAGAAAATCAAAATCTGACAGCTGCTCCATCGTATACTCAGTTCCCAAAATTTCTCCGCTCTGCGCCGCCACCGCCGTCTGATCCTCCCCGGTCTGATTCTCCTGAGCCAGCGCTTCCTGTTCTCTCCGCTCCTGTTCCAGCGCCTCCTGCTCTTCCTGGGCTGCTCTCAAGTTCTCTTCCTCCACTTTTTCCGCAATGTCGAAGGCCTCCCCTGTCTGGGCATCAATCTCATTTTCATCATGAGCCCCGCCCTGAATCAGGATCTCATAAGTGACTGCGCTTTCTGTGGCTGTCTCATACAGCTCCTGGCTATCCATAAAAGAAAACAGCGGAAAGATTCCCATGGCCTTCCTGATCAGAAACTCGTCAAATCCCGACGAAGTCCGGGGCTCCCCGGCCACAAAGGCAAGTCCCGGATAGAGACATTCTGCCGCGGCGTTCTGGAGACTCCCCTCCGCGCCTGTCAGTACCTTCATGCAGGTATAAGCAGCTTTTGACAGAGACTGGCCTTTGATTCCGTAACCCAGAATGTAAACCCCGAGAATACCGATAATCAGCCATACGATTCCATTTATGATTTTCTGCAGTCGGTTCATCTTTTCACCCCATACCGCACCTTTGTCCGGCTGGTTCCGAACGCCAATGCTATCTTCAGTATATTCCCGCAGACAGTCTTCTATGACAGAGCGATATTCAGGGCTTCCGAGATCGTAAAGCTCAGATGCTTTATGGTTTCATCAATATCCTTAGGGGTCACAAACATGCTGTTCAGCCCTGGCGGAACAGCGTTTCTGTCCCTGACAGCGTCATAAACAATCGTCGCCGCGTCCACAACGGTCGGCACACCGATGGCCACAACGGGAACCCCTATGGTCTCCCGTGTCAGACTGTGGCGGTGATTGCCTACCCCCGACCCTGGATGAATCCCCGCGTCGGAGATCTGGATGGTCCGGTTCAGCCGCTTGCTGCTGCGGGCGGCCAGCGCGTCGATAGCCACCACCACGTCCGGCTGCGTCTCCTCCACGACGCCCCTGACGATCTCCAGCGTCTCCATTCCCGTCTGTGCCATGACCCCCGGCACGATCCCGCTGACCATATGAACCTTTTCTTTCTCAAAAGCCGCTTTTCCATACTCTTTTACCACATGGCGGGTAATCCGCAGATTTCCCACCACCTCCGGCCCCAGAGCGTCCGGGGTCACCTCCCGGTTGCCAAGGCCCACCACCAGCACAGAACGTTCCTCCTTCGTTCCCAGAAGCTCCTGAAGGTAAACTGCCAGAGCCTCCGAAACCTCTCTGTGATAATCCTTATCCGGCTCTGAAAGCTTCGGCGCTTCCAGCGTGATATAGACACCGATAGGTTTTCCCATGGCTTTTGCCCCGTTTTCTGACTCGATGCGGACTGTGGTGGCCCGGATATCCCGCTTTTCATCGTAGGTCTCTTCCACAGAAACTCCCCGGATCTCCACATCCTCCTCGTACCGCTCTCTGGCCTCCAGAGCCAGATCTGTGCGCACCTGAAACTGCTCCATATCTTCACACCCTCTTATTCTTTCTGCCGTCCTTTCATATGGTTATACAAACGCGTCCATTGAGCCCTCCATTCATACTCCGACGGCTTCTGCATACACTCAGTTTTCACGATTTTTTGCAAATTATGTATTGACAGAAAAGCTTTCGTGGCCTACAATAAATGAGTATGTTTTGTAAAGACGTCCGTGTCCGGCTTTTACGGAACATGTACAGATAAAATCAGTATGAATGATAATTTTGGAGGTGTACGGATTGGCTAACATCAAGTCTGCAAAGAAGAGAGTTCTGATTGCCGAGACCAGAACAGCAAGAAATAAGGCAATCAAATCTGAGGTTAAGACTGCGATTAAGAAAGTGGATGCTGCAGTTGCTGCAAAGGACGCTGAGACCGCAAAGGCCTGCCTGAAGGCTGCGATTTCTGTCATGAGCAAGGCGACTTCCAAGGGAGTGTATCACAAGAATACCACTTCCCGCAAGATTTCCCGTCTGACCAAGGCTGTAAACAGCATCACTTAATTCAGATAAAAAAAGAGACGCCCAATACCGTCAGTTGGGCGTCTTTTTTGTCATATGGAAAGAAGTGTATAAGTGTATGCACAAGACTTTCTTCCATCCTGACAGCGTGTTTTATGTATCACAGAAATCCATGAGGTGAGCTTTATGAAAATGCTGGCAGAAGATATCAAGAACGGCAGCTTCAAATCTTCCTATCTCCTTTACGGAGAGGAGGCCTATCTGCGCACTCAGTATAAGAACCGGCTGAAAAACGCTCTGGCCGACCCATCTGATACCATGAATTTTTCCCGCTTCGAAGGAAAAGGCATCAATCCGGCTGAAATCATCAGTCTGGCTGAGACCCTGCCCTTTTTCGCAGAGCGGCGGCTGATTCTCATAGAGGACAGTGGATTTTTCAAGAACAAATGCGACGAACTGGCCGACTACCTTCCGAACATGCCGGATACCACCTGCCTTCTTTTTGTGGAGACGGAGGTGGACAAGCGGAACCGGCTTTACAAGGCCGTTCAGAAATACGGCCGGGTGACCGAATTTCAGCTTCAAGATGAGCGTACTCTGATGAAATGGATTCTCGGCACGCTCAAAAAGGAAAATAAAAAAATCACAGAGTCCACTCTTCAGCTTTTTCTGGAGCGCACCGGCTCTGATATGGAAAACATCCATATGGAGCTGGAAAAACTTTTAAGCTATACCATCGGACGGGCGGTCATTACCTCTGAAGATGTGGAAGAGATCTGCACCATGCAGACTACCGGACAGATTTTTGAGATGATCCGGGCCATCGCCGAAAAGAAGCAGCGCCTGGCTCTCGACCTTTACTATGATCTGCTGGCCTTAAAAGAGCCGCCCATGCGCATTCTTTTTCTGATTGCCCGCCAGTTCAACCAGCTTCTGCTGGTAAAGAGCCTGACCGCCAAAGGTATGGACCGGGCCTCGGTCGCTTCCAAAGCCCAGGTCGCTCCCTTTATCGCCGGACGGCTGATGACCCAGGCCAAAAGCTTTACCATGCAGCAGCTCCGGAATGCGGTACAGGACTGCGTGGACGCAGAAGAAGCCGTCAAGACCGGCAGGATGACAGATGTGCTCAGCGTAGAGATTCTGATTGTGAAGTACAGCGCGTAGGTACGGCAATATGCCTTTCTCTTTACTCCTTTTCCTCCGGGCAGAAAGCTTCTGCCCGGAAATTTTTTCCATCACTTCGTACCGTCAGCGCTCCCCAGTCCATCGTAACCAGGATTCCGCTTCCTGCCGCCCGCAGCCGTTCCAGGGTCCCCGCGTGGGGATGTCCGTAGGAGTTATCCTCCCCGCAGGAAATCAGGGTAAGGGCCGGGGAAGCCGCTGTCAGCCATGCTTCGGAGCTGGACGTGTCGGAACCGTGATGACCGGCCTTCAGAACATCGCAGTCCACAGTGGTTCCCGTTTTCAGGATTTCTGCTTCCCCCTCTTTTCCCAAATCCCCTGTCAGCAGCATGGAGAATTCATCGTATGTAACGTAAAGCGTCACAGAAGCTCCATTGGTATCCGTATATTTCTCTCCCGGCACCGGATAAAGACAATGCAGTTTCGCGGAGCGGTCCTCCAGCGTCATACCTCTGCTGATGATTCTGGTTTTTGTACCAGCGGCTCTTGCAAGATTGGCCAGCTCCTGGCCTTTTTCTTCTTTTAAGGACGGCTCCGACAGAAGAAGTGTGTCGATTTTCAGATTTCCGGGCCTCCTGCTCTGCTCCAGAAGCTCCCGGACGCCGGATATGTGATCCTCATCCATATGTGTAAGAATCACATAATCCAGTCTCCCCACTCCCTCTGTTTTCAGGAAAGGCAGAATCCTGTAGGTTCCCGCTTTGGATACGCTGGTGCTTCCTCCGTCCACCAGTATCTGTGTTCCCGACGCTGTCCGGAGAAAGAGGCAGTCTCCCTGACCCACGTCCAGCATGGTAAATTGAAATCCATTCGAAAAACGCGCCAGCAGGAGCATATTCATCAGAATCAGCACAGCGGCGCTTCCCAGCCGTTTTCTGCGGATATGAGTCTCCGGCCTCTTTTCTTCCTCTTCCCCCTCCTCTTCTCCAGCCGCGTACTGTTCCGCTATACTCCTTTTCCTCTTTTCTCTTACCCGGAATCTCCACAGCAGGAATATCCCAAGGCACAGATAATACAAAAGCAGCTTCCAATTCTCCGGCTTTCCACAGTGAATCACAGAGCCCGGAAGACGTAAGGAAAAGCTTCCCAGACGCTCGTAAACCTCCATGATGGCAGAGCAGAATAGAGCCAGCAGCCTGGCCGCTCCGGGGAAAAGAAAACTGACTCCCACAGCCAGAATCCCGGAAAACATCAAAGCTGTCATAAGGGGAATCACCACCAGATTCAGGGGGACCGAATACAGAGGAATCTCACAGTAAAAGCTTTCCACCATCGGAAGCGTCATCAGCTGGACCGAAAGGCTTAAAAGCACTGCCTGAAACCTTTTCCTGCGGACGGGAAAAAGTTCCTGAAGCGCCGGGTAAACCAGGCCAATCCCCAGCACTGCCCCGAAGGACAGCAGGAACGAAGCGCTTCTGGCATACAGCGGCTGTTCCACCAGAAGGAATAGGGCCGCGCAGGCCAGAGCCGTGAGCATGTCATAGCTTTTTCCGAAGATATCCGCCGTTACCGAAAGCAGGAACATGATCACCGCCCTGGCCGTCGAAGTGCTCATACCGGTAAGAACTCCATAGGACAGGACCAGAAGCATGGAAGGCACGCCTGCGGCCCAGAAAGGAAGGCACGCTTTCCGGAACAGACGGTACAGCGTCATTCCAAAGATGGACACATGCAGGCCGGAGATGGCCAGCAGATGGGACATACCGCTCTTCTGGTAAATCTCTTTCGTCTCATCGGACAGCTCTGACTTATCCCCCAGCAGCATGGCTCCAATCACGCCCCTGTATTGTTCCGCGAAAAGAGCTCGGCATCGTCTGCTTAACTCCTCCCTCAGGCGGTAAAAAAACTGTGGGACAGCCTGTACGCTTCCATCGATCACTTCCGCTTCTTCCGCATAGCAGAACAGAAGAATCCTTTTGGTCTGATAATACAGCCTTGCGTCAAACTGGCCCGGATTCGCCGGTTTTTCAGGCTCCTTTAATTCAAAATTATTCTCAATTCGTATGGTATTGCCGATAGAAAATAAGGTTTCGGCGTCGAAATATACCAGAATGATTCCGGTATCAGATAAATTTGTGTTTTTCAGGCTGACGGCCTTTCCTCCCGGTTCGATTCCGCAGATCTCCCCGGTGAGGACTTCCGGGCTTCCCCTGCCCTCCGGCAGGGGAGATGCTTGCATCCACAGGTCTGCCGGAAGAATCAGGAGAAGCAGTGTCAGAAAAAGAGCCGTCAGACATAAAGGTCTTTTTCTCATTCTTCCTCTATAATATCCAGATTTCTTGAAAAAATCGTATCAAAACGAATGCTCTCCCGGAAAACCAGATTGGTTTCGCCATTGATCAGAATCTGCACCCTGCTGATTCCGGGAATATCCGTCAGAGAATTGACAATGGAATAGATCGGAACAGCTTCCGTCACATCATATCCCTGGCTCAAAAAGCCGTTGTCCAGATTCACATAGCAGATGCCGTCTTTAACAGAGATGTTCAGAAGCTTTGTCTCTTTCGGAATCGTCGGATAGGCGTCCTGGGTAAGCGGGCCGCTGATCAGCTGCTCCACCACAAGCTTTTCCAGAGATACATTGCTGCTGTAACTGATATTCACCGTCTCCCGTACCAGCTTATCTCCACTTTCATTTGCAAAGTACAGGGTTGCCGTTGTGACAGTGTAATCATCCGCTCCGCTGCCCGGATTCTCCACGAAGCTTTCCGCATTCATGGGGCCGATGGGTGTCTCCGCCGAGTCTGTCAGAGGATTCTCCCCTACCAGAAAGGTGACGTACTCCACTTCCGGAATCTGACAAAGGGTACATACCACCGCCATACGGGTAAGAATCTCCTTCGTCGCGGACATCTTTTGATAATCTATTCCAAAATTGAGAGACAGCTGGCCATTTTCCAACGTATAGCTGGCCACTGCGGCTTCCTGTGTAAGGACCGCTTTCAGGTCTGTCTCCGAGGGAACGGCCGCAAGCTGCTCCAGAAATTCAGATATCAGCTCCTCCGTTCCGGACCCTGAAGGCTCATAGTCTACAGTATCTACCGCCGTCTCAGACTGATTCAGATAATATATTTTATAACCGCTTTCACTTTCTTCCGTCTCTGTACTGCTTCCTTCCTGGCAGGCCGACAGAAGAGCTGTCAAAAGCGCCAGCGCCAGTATGGCGGCAGCCGCGCGCCGTCCTGTTCGTCTCATGAAACACCTCCCGGCAGTTTCTTCCCGCGCCGGTCCTTTCTTACGCAATATAATTCAGCGGAATCCGGACAGAAAATGTAGTGCCCTCTCCCAGCTGGCTGGACACTTTTATGGCCCCCTTATGCACAAGAACCGCGCTTTTTGCAATGGCAAGTCCCAATCCCGTTCCATCAATCTCATTGGAGTGGGACTTATCCACACGGTAAAATCTCTCAAAGATGTAATCCAGAGATTCCTCCGGTATTCCCATACCGGAATCCATCACCTTCACATAGAAAAACTTATGGTCCGCGTCCAGGGACACATGGACCCAGCCGTTTTCCTTATTGTACTTGATGGCGTTTTCCACCAGATTTGTAAAAGCCAGCGTAAGCCGGCCCTCATCCACCTCCGCCGTCACCGGCCGGAAGCTCTCCAGCACCATCTCTATATTCTTTTTGGAAGCAATGGGACGCAGCCGTTTTAAAATCAGCTCCAGCAGATCGTTGATATCCACCGGCTCAATATTCAGGCTGGCCGCCTTTTTGTCCATTTTTACCAGAGAAAGCAGGTCTGTGATGATCTTGTTCTCTCTCTCGATCTCCTCTGCAATGTCTCCCATAAATTCCTTGTACAGCTCCACCGGGGCCTCCTCCTGCATCAGCAGGGAATCCGCCAGTACCTTCATGGAAGTCAGTGGCGTCTTCAGCTCATGGGACACATTGGAGACAAATTCCTGCCTGGATTCATCCAGCACCCGCATCTGTGTGACGATCTTATTAAACTCTTCCGAAATCTGCTCGGTCTCCGTATAGGCTTTCACTGCCAGATCGTCCGCGGAATGTCCGCTGGAAATCTCATGGAGTTCTGATCTCACCCTGTCAACCGGACGTACCAGCAGATGAGAAAACAGAATCGCCAGAGCCGTCACCAGAATTCCGTACACCAGGAAGAATACAGCCGCATTTCCTGTCAGGGCTTCCACATTGACCTTGATGCTGTCTGTAGACATACTGACCAGCAGTACCCCCAGTACCGGAGAGCTGTTGTCTTTCCCCGTGCTTTCTCCATCCGCGGCCGTGGTATCATTATTTTTGACCGGCACTGTAATTTCTATAAACCCCTCAGCCGTGGTCTGATTTGTAGTCTCTCCCTGGAAACAGCGGATGACCTCTTCTGATACCACGTATCGGCCTTCAATCAGATCGTAGGTATCCTTGATAGCCCGGAAGTTCTGATCGACCACAATAATCCGGCCGTCATATATGCCGGCCAGCTGTGCCAGCTCGCCGTCTATGAGCTCCGAAGACGCGTTATCCAGATAATGATAATTGATAAACTGATTTGCCAGTATTCTGCACTGATTCTGCACTTCCGTAGTTCTGGAGGAGACAGCCCTGCTGTGATAACTGCTCAGAAGGCTGGCCGCCATCAGCGCCATGGGAATCCACCCCGCCGCAAGAAGCACCAGAAGAATCCGGAATTTCAGACTTTTCAGATATGTAAAAACAATTCTATGCCTGGAAATAGTACCCAACTCCCCACTTGGTATGAACGTATTTCGGTTCACTCGGATTTGTCTCAATCTTTTCTCTCAGCCGGCGGATATGCACATCTACCGTCCGCACATCTCCGGGATATTCATACCCCCAGACTGTATTCAGAAGGTTCTCTCTGCTGTATACTTTCCCGGGATTGAGCGCCATAAGCTCCAGCAGATCGAATTCCTTGGCTGTCAGATTAATCTCCCGGCCGCCGATAAACAGACGGCGGCTGTCCAGATCCATCTTCAGATCCGCGGCCTCCACCACCCTGCTCTTCTGATCCTTTTCCGGCCGGCCGGTACGGCGCATAATCGCCTTGATCCTCGCCTTGATCTCCAGAATATTAAAGGGCTTCGTAATATAGTCGTCCGCTCCGTATTCCAGGCCCAGAATCTTATCCATATCCTCGCCTTTGGCTGTCAGCATAATGATAGGCATATTGGAAAATTCACGGATCTGCTGGCATACCTCAAAGCCGTCCAGCTTCGGAAGCATCACGTCCAGAAGTACAATATCGTATTCCTTCGCTCTGGCGTACTCCAGGGCTTCCTCCCCGTCGTAAGCACAGTCTACTTCCATCCCTTCCTGCTCCAGACTAAAGCGCAGTCCCTTTACAATCAGTTTCTCATCGTCTACTACCAATACTTTCTTTCCCATGCTTCCTGCCTCTGCTATACTGTAATCTGATCTTTGATTTTCTGAAAAACGCCTTCTTTTATCCCCGGAATCTCCATCAAATCTTCCGGCTTCTGAAACCCTCCATGCTCCTCCCGGTAGTCGAGGATCGCCCGGGCCTTGGCTTCTCCTACTCCTGTAAGCGTCATCAGCTCCTCTGCCGACGCTGTATTCAGGTTTACCAGGCCGCTCTCCGCTTCCTTTTCCTCCTCCAGGAGCTCTTCCGCCCGTTCCGCGGACGGCACCTCAATCTTCTGGCCGTCACTTAAAAGCTCCGCCAGATTCAGCCAGGTATCCGACGCTTCCTCCGTCATTCCGCCTGCCGCTTCAACGGCGTCCACAACCCGGGCGCTCTCCGGAAGCTCATAGACCCCGGGAGCATGCACTTCTCCGCAGACATAGACACAGATAACGCTCTCCGCTGTCTTTCTGGAAGCCGTCTCCCCGGCTGCCTCCTCTGCCGCTTCGCCGGAATCTGCCGTCTCACCGGCCGGAACATTTCCAGTCTCCTCACCGCTGCTGTCATACAGCACAGCTGTATCCCGGCAGCCGGCCAGACACAGGACTGTAAAAAGCAGCATGAATAAAAAAGCAGTTTTCCAACTGTATCCCATTTTCCCCATCCTTTCCTTCTGATGAGGCCCCTCCGATACAGAACAGTTTTATTGTAACGGAGTTTGAGAAGGATTACAAGCGGTTTTTGTATTTTTCAGCATGAAGCAGACTGCCGGCGCTTCAGCCGGTGCCGGAAAACATCCTGCCCGTTCTACTCCCATTTGAACAGAACCACTCCGGCAATGGCCACAGCCATGCCTATCATCTTTCTCCAGGAAAAATCGGCTTTCTCAGCTCCGAAAATACCGAACAGTTCAATAAGATAGGCCACAATCAGCTGGGAAATCACGATCAGCATGGCCGCTTTCGCCGGTCCGAGGCTTTCCATGCTCTTGATAACCGTAAAGGTAATGAAGGCTCCAATGACGCCTCCCAGCAGCATGTATTTTGGGCTTACCTGAAAGACATTCAGAAGATTTTCCCTCTCTTTCACGCTCCACACCGCAAGACAGGTCACAAGGGCCGAGAGCTGGACCCAGCTGGCCGATACCCAGACGCTGCTGGCCTTCGTCACTTCTGTGTTAAAGACACCCTGAACGCTCATCAGAGCTCCTGAAATCAATGCAATAAAAATTCCAATCATGGTTCCGCTGCCTCCAGTCTTTCCAATTGCTGAAAGTAGTTTTCCCATAACTGGAATTTTCATTCACTCAGCCCGAAGGCTCTTATTCCTGAGTTCCAAGCTGCGCCATCATCTCCTGGGCCACGCTCTCCGCCTCAGTCTGGGCGTCACTGCCCTGCCAGATATTCGCAAAAGCAATCTCCATCTCAATCCAGTAGTTGCTCAGATCCGTCAGTTTCGGAACCTCTACGGAATTCTCATACTGCTCCAGCAGCACGGTCATCTCCGGATTCTCATACTCCACATCCAGGCGCACCGGCATCTTGCCTGTCAGCGCATACAAATCGCCTGCCTTGTCGCAGGTCAGATAGCGCGCAAAGCTTTTGGCCAGATCCCTCTGGGAGGAATAAGCATTCACCACCACGGAGTTCGTGACGGAAAGCCCCTTGGTAGCCAGTTCTGAGGTCAAATCCGGAACCTGAGCAATCCCGTAGAAATATCCTTCCGCCTCAGTACCCTCTGCCTCTGAGGCTTCTCCTTCCGCGCCTTCTTCCTCTGAGGTTTCGCCTTCCGCGGCCTGTGCGGCAATCGCGGCGTCAATCTGCGCAATGGCGTCTGTCTTCGCTATGGTATAGACGGTCTTGCCGTCGATAAATTCCTGTATCACATTCTCTGTGGTCACTTCTTCCGCATCGATGGCAAAGAACGCGTTCAGGCTCTGGTAATACTGCAGGCAGGCCGTCACCTCATCCGCCATCAGCTGTACCTGTGAGGGATCGTCTCCGGTCTCTCCTCCCAGATTCACATAATTGGCAATGAAGAAAAAGTTCGAGAAAATATCCGCCACATTCCATTTGAAGATGTTTTCCACCTGCGCCGTCTCTTCGCTTCCCTCATAGCTGTCCGCGTAGGCCAGAATGTCATCGATGGTGGCCGGCGCCGTATCTACATAATTCTTATTGTAAAGGAGGCAGCAGGTCTCAAAATAAAACGGATATGCCATCAGCGCTCCGCCGCAGGAGGCTGCGCTCAGCGCCTGCCGTGGAAAATACATCTCCAGCTCCCGATCGGTAAAGCTGTCATTCTCTACCGTGATACCTGCCAGACGCGCTTTTTCCAAAAGCTCGCTGGAGGTGATAAAAAGGTCCGGACCTCCCAGATCCGAAATGCTGGCCGTATTGATGTGTTCAATATAATCTACCGCCGTCACCAGCTGCAGCGTAATTTCCACATGATTCTGCTCTTCAAACTCAGATGCGGCCTCCACCAGATACGGACTCAGCTTTTCGTCCGTATACCAGAGCGTAAGCTTCTCCGGTTCCGCATCCTGCCCGGTCATGGCCGCTTCTACCTGCTCTCTGTGGTAAGACCAGGCCACCTGCGTCATCTGGGCAAACACCAGCAGCACTACAAAGATAGCCGCTGCTCTCCGGTAAATCTTATGTCTCATGAAAGATCCTTTCTAATCTCTGTACTTCCAGGCTGGAAACATTGCAAAACCCGGCCGGGAATCCCGGAAGGGCCGCTCTGCCCGTACCAAAAAAGCCGTCAGGCAAAGGCTTTTTCCAGCTTCTCCAGCATCTCATCCACATGAGCCTCCGTGATCACCAGCGGCGGCACCAGACGAAGTACATTGCTGCCTGCCGTAATCACCAGAAGACCCTCTTCCATTGATTTTAACACAATCTCATTCACGGGTCTACCCTGGATTTCCAGACCCTGAATCAGGCCCTTTCCACGGCGCTCCGCGATAAAATCATATTTCTTTACAAGGCCGTCAAGCTTCTCTTCCAGATATGCGCCCACCTGCCGCACATGCTCCACAATATGGTCCTGCTCAAAGATATCCAGAACCTTGGACACAGCCGCGCATACAAAGGGGTTTCCGCCATAGGTCGTTCCGTGATCTCCGGGAGCCAGAGAGGCCGCAGCCGTCTTCTCATCCAGCAGGAAGGCTCCTACCGGAACGCCGCAGCCCAGAGCCTTGGCGCAGGTCATGATATTCGGCCTGACACCATACTCCTGCCATGCAAACAGATGTCCGGTACGTCCCATGCCGCACTGAATCTCATCCAGAATCAGAAGGGCGTCATGCTCCTCGCAGAGCGCCTTCACCCCTTTTAAGAATTCCTCCGTGGCCGGGTAGATGCCTCCCTCTCCCTGGACTGTCTCCAGAATCACCGCGCAGGTATGCTCACTGAACTGTGCTTTCACGCTCTCCAGATCGTTGTAATCCGCGAAACGGATGCCGCCCACCAGAGGGCGGAACGGAATCTGGTAATGTTCGTTTCCGGTCACGGACAGGGCTCCCATGCTTCTTCCATGGAAGGAATGGTTCATGGCAATGATCTCATAAGCGTCCGTCCTTCCCTTCGCGTAGGTATATTTCCGGGCCGCCTTCAGGGCTCCCTCGATGGCCTCGGTTCCGCTGTTGGTAAAGAAGACCTTGCTCATGCCGCTTAAGGATACCAGCTTCTCCGCCGCCCGGGCCGCAGGTTCATTGTAATAAAGATTCGAGGTGTGCATCAGCTTGTCGATCTGGGCTTTCAGGGCCTCGTCATAGCCCGGATAGTGGTAGCCCAGGGCCTGGACCGCGATTCCGGCCGCAAAATCCAGATATTTCTTTCCTTCCGTATCGTAAAGGTAGACGCCCTCTCCGTGATCCAGCACCACCGGATACCGGTTATAGGTGTGAAGGACGGCCTCTTCGGCCTGTTCCATAATCTGTTCTTTATTCTCCATCATAATAATTGGTCTCTCCTTCGCTTAAAATCGCTGTTCCGATTCCCTTGTTCGTAAAGATTTCCAGAAGCAGGCAGTGGGCGATCCGTCCATCCAGGATATGGACTCTGGACACACCGTTCTCGATGGCGTCAATGCAGTTGTTCAGCTTGGGCAGCATGCCGCCGCCGATATTGCCGCCTGCAATCAGCTTTTTCGCCTCTGCCACATGGAGCTCGGAAATCAGCGTGGACGGGTCCTCCGGTTCCCGGCGCACGCCCTCGATATCTGTCAGGAAGGCCAGCTTCTCCGCGTGAACCGCCCGGGCAATGGCGCAGGCCGCGTCGTCCGCGTTGATATTATAAGTGCGGAACTCCCTGTCAAGCCCTACCGGGCACACGATCGGAAGAAAATCCTTTTCCAGCAGATCATACAGGATTTTCGGCTGAACCTCTGTAATCTCGCCGACGTAACCGATGTCCTGTCCGTTCGAATACTTCTTTTCCACCTGAAGCAGGCCGCCGTCCTTTCCGCTGATGCTGACCGCCTTCACGCCCAGCTCTTCCACCAGCTGCACCAGGCTCTTTCCCACCTTGCCCAGCACCATCTCGGCGATCTCCATGGTCTCCTCATCCGTCACCCGCAGGCCATTAATGAAGTGGGGCTCCATTCCCACCTTACCGACCCAGCGGCTGATTTCCTTTCCTCCGCCGTGGACAATGATGGGCTTGAAGCCTACCAGCTTCAAAAGGGTCACATCCTGAATCACGCTGCGCTTCAGAGACTCGTCCACCATGGCGCTGCCGCCGTATTTTACTACAATGATTTTCCGGTTAAATCTCTGGATGTAGGGAAGCGCTTCTACCAGCACCTTGGCCTTTTCCAGATAGGTCTGCATTTCTTCTTCTCTGCTCATTTTTCATACTCCTCTCAGCTCTTATCCGACACGCTTCCCATTCCCTTTATCAGGAGCGGTAATCCGCGTTAATCTTCACATAATCATAGGTCAGGTCGCAGCCCCAGGCCACAGCCGAAGCCGTTCCCATTTTCACATCCGCAATGGCTGTCACCTCCGGCTCGGAGAGAATCCGGGTGGCCTCCTCTTCGCTGTAATCCACCGCCACTCCGTTTTCAATGATCTGGATGCGTCCCGCGGCGCTCTCAAAAAACAGATCCACCTTCTCCGGATCAAACTGGGCGCCGGAATAGCCCATGGCGCAAAGAATCCGTCCCCAGTTGGCGTCATGGCCGTAGATGGCCGCCTTCACCAGACTGGAGGTCACCACGGATTTACTCAGGGTCACCGCCTGCTCCTTGCTCTCGGCTCCCACGATCTTCACCTCGAAAAGAGCTGTAGCTCCTTCCCCGTCTCCCGCCATCTTCTTTGCCAGATAGGTATTCACCTCATTCAGGGCCGCGGCAAAAGTCCGGTAATCCTCATTTTCCTCCGTGATCTCCGGATTGCCCGCCAGACCGTTGGCCAGCACCAGCAGAGTGTCGTTGGTAGAAGTGTCTCCATCCACGGAAATCATATTGTAAGTGTCCTTCACATCCGCGCTGACTGCCCGCTGCAGCATTTCCTTTGAAATGGCCGCGTCGGTGGTCACGAAGGCCAGCATCGTGCACATATTCGGATGAATCATGCCGGAACCCTTGCACATACCGCCGATAGTCACCGTCTTTCCTCCCAGCTCCACCTGTACGGCGATCTCCTTATGGACCGTATCCGTAGTCATGATGGCTTTCGCCGCCGCAGTGCCTTTTTCCGCGCCTTCTCCCTTTGCTTCCTTCAGAAGGGAAATACCCTTTTTCAGCCGGTCCATGGGAAGCTGCATGCCGATGACACCTGTGGAAGCCACCAGCACTGCCGTCTCCGGCACGCCAAGCACCTTCGCAGCCTCTTCCGCTGTCTCCTTACAGTAACCGTAACCCTCTGCTCCCGTACAGGCGTTGGCGATTCCCGAATTTACAACCACAGCCTGTACGTAAGGCGCCTCCGCCACAATCTTCTGATCCCATTTCACGGGAGCCGCCTTCACCACATTGGTGGTAAAGGTTCCTGCTGCCCGGCAGGGAGTTCCGCTGTAAATCAGAGCCATATCATCCCGGCCCTGGTATTTGATTCCGGCCGCCGCGGCAGCTGCCTCAAAGCCCTCCGCCGCAGTCACGCCTCCTTCGATTCTTGTAATCTTCTTCTCACTCATAATTCTTTTCCGCCTTTTTCCTGATTCTTGTGTTTGACATTGGTATCAGCACAAAACTATTTATTAAACTCCGTAATGTTTTTCTCATTCAGCGTAAAATCATAATAATTCAAATCCAGGCGCCTGGTCCAGCCAATCCGGTTCCAGAACGCGTTTCCGATATCGTTTCTCGTAAAGGCTATCAGGGAAACCTTGCTGATCTCCTCCGCCTTCAGCGCGTTCATGGCATACACTACCATGGCCTTTCCGATACCGCGCATCCGGTAGTCCTTATGAACGCACACATGGTACATACAGCCTCTCCGCCCGTCATGGCCGCAGAGAATGCTTCCCACAATCTTTCCGTCCTCTTCCGCCACCACGCTGGTGGTGGGATTCCGGCGCAGGAAGCGCTCCACGCCTTCCCGGGAATCATCGATGCTTCGGATGGCAAAGCCGCTGATAGTCATCCACAGGGCATGCACCTGGTCAAAATCTTCTATGGTCATCGTACGTACAGTCATTTTTTTCGTCCTTTCCGGCCCGGCTTTACGGGAACATGGGGACCAGCTCCAGTCCCTCGCTCTCCTTCAGGCCGAACATCAGATTCATGTTCTGCACGGCCTGTCCGGCCGCTCCCTTTACCAGGTTGTCCATGGCTCCCATCATAATCACGCGCCTGGTGCGGGGATCGATTTTGAAATTCACATCCACATAGTTGCTGCCTTCCACCCATTTTGTCTGAGGGCATACATCCTTTTCCAGTACGCGCACAAATTTCTCCGAATCATAATATTTATCGTAGACAGCCTTTACCTCTTCATAAGAAACTTCCTTTTTCAGAGAGGCGTAAGCCGTGATGAGAATTCCCCGGTTCATGGGTACCAGATGAGGCGTAAAATTGATAAGTACCGGACAGCCCGCCGCGTATCCCAGCTGCTCTTCAATCTCCGGCGTATGGCGGTGCGTGGCGACTCCGTAAGCCTTGATATTCTCATTCACTTCGCAATAGAGATTGTCCACCTTTGCGCCCCTGCCTGCTCCGGAGGTTCCGGATTTGGCATCCACGATAATGGTAGCAGGGTCGATCAGCCCTTCCTTCAAAAGAGGATAAATGGAAAGCGTGGTGCAGGTGGGGTAACAGCCCGGATTTGCCACGAGACGGGCCTTCTTCACCGCTTCCCGGTTGATTTCGCAGAGTCCGTAGACTGCTTCCGGAATAAACTGAGGAGAGGGATGCTTGATCTTGTACCATTCTTCATAGGTATCCACATCTTTGATCCGGAAATCCGCGCTCAGATCCACAATCTTTGTTCTGGAGAGAATCTCCTCATTTACCAGAGAAGCGCAAAAGCCCTGGGGCGTGGCTGTAAAGATCACGTCCGCCTCTCTGGAAAGCTCGTCCATATTGTCATCCATACATTTGGCGTCTACGATTTGAAACATATTCTGATAGACTTCCGCGTACTTCTTATCTATGTAGCTTCTGGAGCCATACCAGCAGATTTCCACATCCCTGTGTCCTGTAAGGATGCGCACCAGCTCTCCTCCCGCATATCCGGTAGCTCCGATAATTCCTGCTTTAATCATAATTTTTCCCTGCCTTTGTCCAAGATTTCCGTTCCATTCTAAACCTGTTTGAACGGCTTTTCAAGTGTTTTTCGCTATATTCGCATAAATATTCATGTTTAGTGGATATATTATCATTTTAATGTATATTATGCAAGCATAAATTGAATTTTTACATAAAAATTCACATCCATCCCGGCCGGAAAGACCTGAGACGGATGTGAACTGCTCTGTTCCTGCTTCTGATTTGATTCTACCGCATCTTATTCTACTGTCTGCAGATAGCTGCTGATGCAGTACAGCGTCTGCCCGTTGTATTCCACCCGGGACCAGCCCACATCAGAGACTCCCGTGCGGGTGATGACTTCGCCATTATACAGCTGGGCGATGACCTGGGAAGGCTCCTCCACACTGGGACGGTTCCGCAGATTCGTCACCTCCTTGGCTGTCACCTGCTCGGACACTGTGGTAAATTTCGTCTTAAATTCGCTTTCCGGCTCTTGGGCAGGAGGCGTGTAGCTCAAATCCGTAGTCAGCAGACTGGAGACTGCATAGAGAGTCTGACCGTTATACTCCAGTCTGGACCATCCATTGTTTCCTGTCCCGGTACGCAGAGCCGTCTCCCCGTTTCGAAGCTGAGTGACCACATTACTGTCGTCTCCCTGATCCATGGTGCTCCGGAGATTGGCCAGCTCCTTGGCCGTCACCTGTTCTTCCACTTCGGTAAAGTCCACTCCCACCTCCGGATCGGCTTCTACCCGCCGGGCCGTTCCTGCCGCTTTGGGCTCCGCCGCCTCACTGTATCCAAAGTAGGCCACATTCCGGTCCACTCCTCCGTCGATGCCTGCCACAGTTCCCTCATTTGTATACTGCCACATCACATGCTCTCCGGAATATTCCGGCCGTTCCGTATCCGGATAGTCTCCGATTCCGTACTGGGCCACCCAGATCCGGTACTTCAGCTCCAGAGTATCCGCATCCCAGAGCTGGTTCCCCTGAAGCTCATTGCGGGCCGCGTAAAACATTCCCGTATATCCCCGTGATTCCACCTCATCCAGGAAAGCCTGGGCGATCCGGGACCGTTCCTCTATGGTCAGCTGATACTGGCGGCTGTCCGGATTCTGAAAGCCCTCGCAGTTATAGGCCACCGGATAGGTGATGGAATAACCGTCCAGCAGATCGCAGACCCAGCCGGCCTCTTCTCTGGCCTCCTCTTCCGAAACTGCTGTGGAAAAGAAATAGGCTCCCAGATAGAGTCCCTGCGCTCCGGCTTCCTGAAGATTATACCTGGCACAGGCATCTTCTGTGATTTCTCCTGTCTCCGAGCTTCGGTATCCCACCCGGACCATCACGAAATCCTGGCCTTCCGCCGCCTGGGACCAGTCGATATTTCCCTGATACTCGGAAACATCGATTCCAAGCGTCACCTCATCGGTCTCTGTATCTATGACCTTTACAGTGCTGACCCTTTCCTCTTCCGTTTCTTCTGCCATCACTTCCGACGTGGCCTGGCGGAACAGCTCCAGATTCTGCATGCCGGCCCCCTGTATGACGGCCGCAGGCTCCACCGCGTTTCCGTCTCCGCAGCCCCTGAAAATGACTGCAAAAAGCATGAGAAACAGAATCAGAACCGCTGCCGCTTCCCCCAGCAGCAGAAGCATCCGTTTTCTCTTCCGCTGTGCCTTACGTGACCGCCTGCTCTGAGGCTTTCTTCTTTTCTTCCGCTTTTTCTGCTGTCTCTGCAGTCTCTCCCTGTGTTCCTCCGGACCGGAATTTCCTTTTTGTACCTCCCAGTTCTGTGACAGCTCCTTCTCCTCCATCTGCCGTACCTCTCTTTATTCCATTGCTTTATTCTTTTCCGCCGTCCTGATCCGCCCCGTCCGGCGTCTCTTCCTTCCAGCACAGAATCTCTTCCAGCCGCCGTTTCACCGCGGCCTCCTCGCCTTCCTCCGTGGGCTGGTAATATCTTCTTCCCGCAAGCTCCTCCGGCAGGCATTTCATACGGCTGAGCTTTTCTTTTGTATCATGGGCGTAAATATATCCCTCCCCGTAGTGCAGATCCTGCATCAGCTGCGTAGGAGCGTTCCGAATCTGCAGGGGCACCGGAGCCCCGGGCTTTTCCCGGATATCCTTCTTACAGTCCAGACAGGCCGTATAAAGGGCGTTAGACTTGGGCGCCATGGACAGATAGACTGCCGCGTGGGCCAGATGCACGTCGCACTCCGGCATCCCCAGGAAATGGCAGGCCTGATATACAGACACTGCAAGCGGAAGCGCGTTTGAATCTGCCATACCCACATCCTCGCTGGCAAAACGAATCAGCCGCCTGGCAATATAAAGCGGGTCCTCTCCGCCGTCCAGCATCCGGTACATCCAATAGACTGCCGCGTCCGGGTCGCTGTTGCGCATGGATTTGTGGAGAGCTGAGATCAGGTTGTAATGCTCTTCCCCATTCTTGTCATACAAAAGGGAGCGGCGGTTCATACACTGGGAGAGAATCTCTTTGTCCACGCAGAGCACCGCATTCTCGTCCATTCTCCCATTCAGCACCGCCATCTCCAGCGTATTCAGGGCAGTTCTGGCATCCCCATTGGCAAAACGGGCAATGGCGCCAAGGTCCTCCTCCCCGATGGAGATCTTCATGGTTCCATACCCCTTCGAGCTGCTCAGAGCATGGTGCAGAAGCTCCAGAAGATCGCTTTCCTCCAGCGCCTTCAGGATAAACACCTTGCACCGGGACAGCAGAGCGGAATTGATCTCAAAAGAGGGATTTTCCGTAGTGGCTCCCACAAGAATGATACTGCCCTTTTCCACATAAGGAAGAAAGGCATCCTGCTGGGCCTTGTTAAACCGGTGTATCTCGTCCGCGAAAAGAAGAGTTCGGATGCCGAGGCGGCGGTTCTGCTCCGCCTGGGCCATGACCTCTTTCACTTCCTTGATACCGCTGGTCACTGCGCTGAATTCCACAAATTCCGCTCTGGTCTGCCGGGCAATAATCCGGGCAAGCGTGGTCTTTCCCACACCGGGCGGCCCCCAGAAGATCATGGAAGAAATCTGATCCCGCTCAATGAGCTGGCGCAGGATCTTTCCCGGTCCCACCAGATGCTTCTGTCCCACATATTCGTCCAGACTCTCCGGGCGGAGGCGGCTCGCCAGAGGGGCCGTTCTCTCCCGATCGTCAAATAAACTCAGCTGTTCCATCATGCTGCAACACCTCTTGTTTTCAGTATACTTTTTCAAGCCGGCATTGTAAAGAAAACATTTCTGGTGGCAGCGGTGTTATATGACATTTCTTCTTCCGGCGGCATAGCCGCCCGGAACTGGTCCCGGGCGGATGTTGGATGACTGGTGTTGGATATATGCGAAAAATTTTGTGTCTATCATCCAATTTCAATGTAAAACAACTCTGTTTTCCTGCCAATTCAACTGCGCAGCGCTCTTATTTTACATATACAAGAAAATACGTTGTTTACATCCAACAATAAAATAAATTTTGGACATAACAAACTACTTTTCTCTATATGTCCAATCCATGTCTGATATTGAACAAGAAAAACAGTAACTGGTCCTGATACCGGTGATTTTGGAGCGCACGGCAGTAAAAAACTGTATATATCCAGATACGGTATTCTCAGCGGGCAAAGCGTATGCGCTTTCCATCTTTACAGAAAGTATGACTTGATAAGATTTTCTGCAGCGGCAGAATCCAGCGGATGCTCTTTTGTCTCATATGTAGTAAGAAGCTGTATAGACGGTACAATTCCATGCTCCGTATAGAGCTGAAGCTTTGAAAAGGCATTTTTTGCATAAACGGAACTGTCCATCATTCCGAAATGTTCCCAATAGAAAAACTGCCCGGTGTGGGGATGGCGGATGGTAAAATCCGAAAACACTGTAACATTTCCCAGAGAAAGCGCACACTCGCAGCGGAATGGAATTTTATTCATATAAAGAAGCATGGCAATCAGCGCTTCTGATTTGGAACGCACAAAAATACCTGCACTCGTCTTATGAATACGCTGCTCCGGATAAGCCGGATTGCTTTCGTAAGGCTGCGCCATCCATTTTTGAAGTTCCTGTGATTCGGGAGTAAAATAGGGCGAAAGAAGTTCTGAATATAAAGAATTCTCAGAAAGTAAGTGTTCCGCATAGCCGGCATCAGAATTATGATGCCTCAAATAGAAATCAATTGCTCTTTGTTCCTGCAGCAGCTCCTTCAGCCGCATCTGTAAATACTTTTTTACAGCCAGCTGCTCCGCAAATGCTTTTTCCCTTTTAGGTATGTATACAGAATCATGGCCATCACTTCGGTACCATTTGGTATAACAGCCATTGCGGACACAGACAAGCTTTCCTTCCGGCAGCTCCTTCAGCCTGGCCTGGAGAGACACAATCTCCCGTTCCAGCCGCTGGCGCTCCGCACACATTGTTTCGTGAAGCAAGGGAGTCCTCCTTCTATCATCTGATATCTATTATTTAAGCATAGAAATATCCATTGGTAAAGTAAAAATTATCATATTCTGTAAAATCATCCAGACCAGCTCTTTTAGCAGAATCCCGCGGACAATGGAAAATATGCCAATGAAAGATATGTTTGACTTGAAAGCTGAAATCATTGAAAGCTTTCCCGGAATTGACTATAATGATTTAGAATCATATCAATCAGCATTCTCAAGCCCGAAAGGAAACCGCCTGTTATGTTTGAAAACCGCTTCATCCGCGCTCTCCGGATCGACTGGAACAAAATTCCCGAACATTCCTATCTTCACCGCATCACGGCCCTGTCCGGGCTGACAGACCTCTCATTCTCCAAAAACATTACTTTTTTTGTGGGGGAAAACGGCACGGGAAAATCCACCCTTCTGGAGGCCATCGCCGCCGGCTACGGTTTCAACCCGGAGGGCGGCACTCTGAACTACCGTTTTTCCACTTACGATGACGTGTCGGAGCTCTGCACAGCCCTTACTTTTTCCAAAGGCTTCCGCCGTCCGGCGTCCAGCTATTTTTTCCGGGCGGAGAGCTTTTTCAATGTGGCAACCAAGGCAGAGGACTACCGGGATTCTACCCGGAAAGAAATCTACTACGCGCGCTGCGGCGGCAAATCCTTTCACGAACAGTCCCACGGCGAGAGCTTTCTCTCCTATTTTCTGTCC
>ERZ1643249.644-NODE-644-length-38323-cov-14.819144_pt1 | contig 38323 bp, 45 predicted proteins | sample MGYA00579263_ERZ1643249 | MGnify/ENA primary metagenome ERZ1643249 (study PRJEB29033, sample SAMEA4952264) | chicken gut metagenome | biome: Broiler Chicken; feature: Gastrointestinal Tract; material: Caecum | place: Ireland | collected 2018 | study: Broiler...
GTACATAAGGACTTAACCGAAAGACTCACAAAAATAAATCCAGCACTATCAAAGGATGTACGACAAATTTTAGACGAAAATAAAGCTGAAAGGCATATAAGAGGAGGAATGGCAACTAAACTAAAATATTCAAAGGAACATATTGACAACTAATTACCAATATTGTAATATAAAATTGGAGGAACGTATACAAAAATGAAAGTAGAAATAGATAATAAAAATGCAATTAGTACAAAATTAAAAATACTTTATGGAGTGATAATATTATTTTGTATAATATCAATTATAGTAGCAATTATATTACAATTTGGAAAAGATGACACAGGAACAGAAACACCTAATTTACCATCATTAAATGAAGAACAAACACTTCAACACGAAACAGGATTTGATAATATATTTGAAAACAAAGTAAATTATTTGGAAAATAATAGTTATAAAATAACCAAAATAGAGGAAGATGAAGAAATAATCTATACAGGCTATCAAGATAATAGTAATAAAATCAACGATTATGAATTAGATGTAAATATACCATATATAAATATAGGAAATAATGCTTTAATTGATAGTTATAATCAAGAGATAAGAGATGTGTTTGAAGCAAAAGCAAAAAGTGTTTTAAATACACAAAATAGTAGTGTTATATATACTGTTAATTATAGTGCTTACATTTCAAATAATATATTATCATTAGTTATAAGATCAACATTGAAAGAAGGAAGCAATCCTCAAAGAGATATGGTTCAAACTTATAACTATGATTTAGAAACACAAAAAGAATGTACAATAGATGAATTGTTAGAACTTAAAGGAATATCTAAACAAGAAGCAAATAGAAAAATAAGAGATAAAATAAAAGAAGTACAAGAATCTGTTGATGAGCTTGCTCAATTAGGATATACAATTTATCAAAGAAATCCTGATGATGATATGTATAGTATAAATAATGTATCAGAATTTTTCTTAGGAGCAGATAATGCTTTATATATAGTATATGCTTATGGAAATCAAAATCATACTAGTGAAATGGATATTGTAATAATGTAAAAAAAGGAAGACATCAATTTCTTGATGCCTTCCTTTTTGAAAATAAAAGGGGATGTTTATTTTAATCAGTGATCGTTAAAGTCAACTGACTATACATATAATATAACAATCAAATTTGTTCATTTTGTGAACTGTAAGTGAAAAGTTGTAAAATTAAGGAGTTTCTTCAAGTGTAACTTTTAATTCTTTTTCTTCACCATTTCTATTAACAGTCAATGTTAATACATCACCAACTTTATGAGAATTTTTAATATCATTTAACTCATCCATTGTAGTTATTGATTGACCATCAACTTTTACAATTACATCTCCGGCTTGTAAACCAGCTTTTTGTGCAGGTGAGAAATCTTCTACACTTCTAACATATGCACCAACAACTAAATCATATTCTTTAGCAGTTGCTTCATCTAAATCCATTCCGGTAAAACCCATATAAGGTCTAATAACTTTGCTATATTCAATTAAATCATCAATTATATCAAGAGTAGAATTAATTGGAATTGCAAAACCTATTCCTTCAACACCACTACCAGATAATTTCAAAGTATTAATACCAATAACTTTTCCATCACTATTTACAAGAGCCCCACCACTATTACCAGAGTTAATAGCAGCATCTGTTTGAATACATACATAAGTGTTTCCATCTGATTCAACTTCTCTATTAACAGCACTTATGATACCAGATGTTACTGTAGCATCTAATCCTAGAGGGCTACCAACAGCCATTACAAACTCTCCAACAACAGCTTCATCTGAATCAGCAAATTCTGCGGCAGTAAGTCCTGTTTTTTCAATTTTCAAAACAGCTAAATCTGTTTGAGAATCTTTTCCGACAATTTTTGCATCAAATGTTGCATCATTTCCATAAGTTCCAGCATTCAATGTTACTTTTACTGATGTAGCATCTGAGATATCATAATATGAATAAGAATTATTTGAGTTTGTATCTACAACATGATTATTTGTTAAAATATACCCATCTTCACTAATAATTATTCCAGATCCTGTTGCTGTAGCTGTTGATGTAGTTGGTTGACCAAATCCAAAAAATGAATTTGATGTTGTAGTATATGTTACTTCAATACCTACTATAGATGGTAAAATCTTATTAGCAGCAAAAACAGCAGTATTAGAGTAATTAGAAAGTGAAACTAAATTTGCTGTTGTTCCTTCGGCAGTAGGTGTTGATGTTTGAACATAATTTGTATTTTCACCTATAATTTTTTCTTTTATAGATGGAACACCAAAACAAGTTCCAATTACAACAGAACATCCTACAATACCACTAAAAAATGGTAAAATTACACTTTTTCCGAAACTATGTCCTTTTTGTTTAAAATTTGCATTTGAAGTTTTACTTGAAATAACTTCAAAATTAACATTACTATTATTATTATTTTCTTCCATAATAAAGCCTCCTTATGTCTCCTTTTAATCAATAATAGGATACACTATATTTGTGAAAATATTGTGAATATAACGTAAAAAAAGAAAAATTTTAAATAAACTTGCAAAAAAACTTGAAAAAGGTAATTGCTATATATATAATATTGATATGGAGGTATAGAAATGAGAGAACAAAAGGGTATAACATTAATTGCAATAACCTTAACTGTAATAGTAATGTTAATAATAGCATCAATAACAGTATATTATGGAACTGATTTAATTCAAGAAGTCAAATTACAAGATTTAAAAACAAATATGTTATTAATACAAGCAAAAACTAAAGAGGGAGTAGAAGAAGTAAACTTCCAAAGTAAAAATATAAATGATGGATCAACATTAGACCAAATTAAAGAAGAAAATTTGATTGGTGAAAAGCTAGAAGGTTCAGGTGATCCATATATTAAGGCACAGCAAACAGGAAGAATAACAGGAGATATTTCACAATATTATTATTTAACAGATTATAATTTGAGTGAGATTGGACTACAAGATGTTACTACGGCTGATTATGGATATTTTATAGTAAAGTATGATATTGAAAATAGTTCGGTAGAGGTAATAAATACAAATGGATATAACGGAAATTATACATTAACAGAAATACTAGCAATAGAAGAGGAATAAAAACTAAAATGAAAGAAAAAGAAGAACTAAGATTAAAAGAACTAAAAAGACAAGAGGACGAGCTAAGGAACAGAGGTTTTAACATGATTTGCGGAATTGATGAAGCTGGAAGAGGGCCATTAGCTGGTCCTGTTGTTGTTGCAAGTGTTATTATGCCAGCTGATTCTATGATAGAAGGAGTAAATGACTCAAAAAAAGTATCTGAGAAAAAAAGAGAAAAATTATATGATCAGATATTAGAAGAGGCAATCTCATATGGAGTAGGAATTGTAGGACAAGATGAAATAGATGAAATAAATATATTAAATGCTACAAAAAAAGGTTTGACAATGTCTTTAAAAGAATTGACAGTAAAACCAGATTTAATAATAGTTGATGCATTAACACATATTGATACAATGGGAATACCATATGAATCAATAATAAAAGGAGATGCAAAATGTTATTCTATTTCTGCAGCTTCAATAATTGCCAAAGTTACAAGGGATAGAATAATGAGAGAATGGGATAAAGTATATCCTGAATATGGTTTCGAAAAACATAAAGGATATGGTACATCAGCACATATCGAAGCTATAAAAAAATATGGACTATGTCCAATTCACAGAAAAAGTTTTACAACACATTTTATATAAATTTATATAGAAGAAGGGTTGAAAATATGAATATATTAAAAATAATTGCAAAAAAGCGTGATGGATTAGAATTGTCAAAAGAAGAAATTGAATATTTTATAAGAGAATATACAAATGGTAATATACCAGATTACCAAGCATCTGCATTAATTATGGCAATATATTTAAATGGAATGAATAGTAGAGAAATTAAAGATTTAACATTATCAATGGCATATTCAGGTGATGTGTTAGATTTATCTCAATTTGGTCCAAATGTTGTAGATAAACATAGTACAGGTGGTGTAGGAGATAAAGTATCTTTAATACTTTTGCCAACAATTGCTTCATTAGGAATTCCTGTTGCCAAAATGTCTGGTAGAGGTCTTGGTTTTACAGGAGGAACAGTTGACAAATTAGAATCTATACCAGGATATAAAACAAATATTAATATAGATGAATTTATTCAAAATGTAAAAAAAGTAGGAATAAGTATGATAGGGCAAACTATGAATTTAGCACCAGCAGACAAAAAAATATATGCTTTGAGAGATGCAATATCTTGTGTTGAAAATATTCCATTAATAGCTTCAAGTATAATGAGTAAAAAGATTGCAAGTGGTGCGAATAAAATAGTAATTGATGTAACTGTAGGAAATGGAGCATTTATGAAAAACAAAGAAGATGCACAAAAACTTGCAGAACAAATTATAGAAATTGGTGAACTTGCAGGAAAAGAAGTAAAATGTGTATTAACACCAATGGATGAACCTCTAGGATATGCTGTTGGAAATTCTTTAGAAGTTATAGAAGCAATAAATTTTCTAAAAGGAGACATGCCAAAAGATTTAAAAGATGTGGTACTTGAACTTGGCGCTAATATGATTCAATTAGCTGGACTTGGAAACAATATAGAAGAAAATAAAGAAATGATGCTAGAAAAAATTCAAAATGGTGACGCTTTTAATAAATTCAAAGAAATGGTTCAAAATCAAGGTGGAGATGTTTCATATTTAGATGATATAAAGAAATTTAAAAAATCTAAATACACAGTATCAGTTGCTACTAAAAAAACAGGAATTGTTAAAGAAATAAATGCAGAAGAAATTGGAAAACTAGCATGTTACCTAGGCTCAGGAAGACAGAGAAAAGAAGATAAAATTGAACCAGAAGTTGGTATTGTTTTAAACAAAAAAGTTGGAGATTTTGTCGAAGAAAGCGACTTCTTGGCATACATTTGTGCAAATGATGAAAATAAAACAAAAGAAGCAGTAAATAAAATACTAGAAATTTACAAAATAGAAAAATAGCTATATCCGTTGAAAAATATTTTATTTATGGTATAATATATAAGGAGTATTAATTTAGAGAGGATTGATATAATGAAAAAACAAGAAAAACAAAAAATAAAAAATAAAGTAGATAAAAGAACAATTTTTGCTAGAATTATGGCAGGATTTTTACTAGGTATAATGGTACTTGCATCATGTTCAACATGTATATACTATGTTGTAGCAAACATGAATTAAAAGGGGATGCATATAATGAGTAATATAGGAACCATCTTCAGTAATTTTTATGAGCAAAATATATTAGCTTATATAAAATTATGGCAAGAATATCCAATAAAATTAGTATCACTTATTTTGGATATAGCAATAGTAATATTCTTAGCATATGAATTATTAAGAATTGTAAAAGATTCTAGAGCGTGGCAACTTGTAAAAGGAATTGCATTTCTAATTATAGCTACAGCATTAAGTAAGTTGCTAAATTTATACATATTAAATTATCTATTATCAACAATAATGGATTGGGGAGTAATATTAGTAATTATAATTTTCCAACCAGAAATAAGAAGAGCATTAGAACAACTTGGTGGAACAAATAGGTTTACTCGATTTTTTGGTTTTGATAAAGACATAATCACAAAAACCAAGGAAGATATATATAAAGTTGTAATTGCTGTTTATGAACTTGCTAAACACAAAACAGGTGCTTTGATTGTAATGGAAAGAGATATTGAAATTAAAGACGTAATTGCAACAGGTATTCCAATGGATGCTGATGTATCTCCACAATTATTAGTAAATATATTTGTACCAAATACACCATTACATGATGGGGCAGTTGTAATAAGTAATAATAAAATTGCAGCAGCTGCATGTATGTTGCCTTTAGCAAGTGATCAAGATATAGCAAAAGAACTTGGAACACGTCATAGAGCAGGTATAGGAATTTCAAAAGAATCAGATAGTATTGCAATAATTGTTTCTGAAGAAACTGGAAAAGTTTCAGTAGCTAAAGACGGAACACTTATAGCAGATGTAAGAGAAGATGTTTTAAAGAAAATCCTAATTAATAATATAGTTACTAAAAGACTAAATGAAGCAAAAGCAAAAAGTGAAAGAAAAGGTGTTAAAGAATTTTTTGTTAATCTTAAAAACAAAATTTTTAAGAAAAAAACAGAACAAAAAGAAGATAAGAAAAACTAAAGAGTTGCGAAAGCAACTCTTATTATGATAAGTAGAGAGATTGGTTTAATCTTCACTTAATAAAGGAGAAATATGAGAAATATAAAATTAACAATTGAATATGATGGAAAAGATTTTAATGGTTGGCAAAAGCAACCAAATAAATTAAATATACAAGGAACAATTGAGCAAGCTATAAAAAGTATTACAGGAGAAGATGTTGAATTAAATGCATCAGGTAGAACAGATGCTGGAGTACATGCTTTAGGACAAGTTGCGAATTTCAAAACAAATTCACAAATTCCTATTGATAAAATGGCAATTGCAATTAATTCAAGATTGAAAAAGTCAATTGTAATAAAAAAAGCTGAAGAAGTTGATGAACGTTTTCACAGTAGATTGAGTTGTAAAAGAAAAACATATAGATATGTAATAAACAATTCTCCTGAAGGAACAGCTATCTATAGGTATTTAGAAACACATATTCCTCAAAAACTAGATGTTCAAAAAATGCAAGAAGCAATAAAGTATTTTGTTGGAGAACATGATTTTAAAGCATTTAAGGCAAGTGGAACAAGTAGTAAAAATAGTGTTAGAACAATTTATGATGCAAAGGTTGAACAAAAAGATGATAGAATCTTTATAGAGCTTACTGGAAATGGATTTCTTTATAATATGGTTAGAATTATAGCAGGTACATTGGTTGATGTTGGATTGGGAAAAATCGAACCAGAAAGAATAAAAGAGATAATTGAGCTTGGAAAAAGAGAATTTGCTGGGAAAACTCTTCCACCAAATGGATTATACTTGCTAAAAGTTGTTTATTGACATTGACATTTGGTGCCGGTTCTCTTTTGTCATTTTGGCATTTGGTGCCGGTTCTTTTTTGTAACAAAAAATAAATAAAATCATAATATATATCAAAAACCAAAAGGAGATATAGTTATGACCCTATTTATATTTTTTGCAATAATCTTTGCAACAATTGTATTATCAATCGTTTTACAAAGGATTATACATTGCCCAATTTTAGTTGGATTTGCATTTTTTTCAATATTTTTAGTAATAGCAGTAATATTTGCTAGTACTACATTAGTTATAATAGCCATAATTTTAGGAATAATTTCATTTATTTCAGCATTTCTTGATTGTATTATTAGGCGCTCAGGATTTTTTAGAAATAATTCCTGTTTGAATTGTGAAGATACATGTTGTAATTGCAATAGAGATAATAATTCAAACAATAATAATTGCACAAATAATGATGACAATAATGGATGTGGTTGTAATAATGAAAATAATACATTACAATTAGGGTGTGGAAGAAACAATAGATATAGGAGATATTAATCAATTGGTGCCGGTTCTCTTTTGTCATTTTGACATTTGGTGCCGGTTCTTTTTTGCTCATTTTAATAGTTTTGCTAATTTCCCACGGCTTATTCTGACTATTCTTGATAATTGTGAAATATTAGTTCCTTTTATTTGTTCTAATTGTTTTAATCTTTTTTCTTGAATTTGTTTTGATGGAGGTTTGAAAAAAGTTGAAATATCTTCGATTTTTGAAATATTAAATTTTTTCATAATTATATTACATACTTGTTCATCTGTTAATTTTTCCAATAACTCATAATCAGCAAGATCTTCTAAATCTTGTAAATAATCAGTATTTTTAGTAAATTGTATAAAAGTATCTAAACTATTATTAAAATAATATAGAAGTATCTTTTTGTCTATCAGTTTTTCTTTTTGTAAATATTCTTTATAGCTACTCCATTGATAATCTTCAGTTTTACATATTCCAGCATTTTCTGGATTTCTATGTACATATCTACAAACTCTTAAGAAGTAATCTTTAGTTTCTATATTTTTGCTTTTAAATCTATTTTGAAGTATAGGACCTGTCCTTTTATATTTACTATTGAAATAATGAGCATATCGAATCATTAAACTTTGGGCTATTTTTGATAAAAAATCATTTTCACATTTTAAAACTAGATGAATGTGATTATCCATCAAGCAGTATGAATATAGTGAATAATCGAAAATTTTCTTGGTTTCTAAAATTTGTTTTAAGAAAAAAATTTTATCTTGATTATCATAAAAAATATCTTGATTATCTATGCCTTTGAAAATGACATGATAAGTTTTTGAATTACTAAAAGTTCTTAATGGTCTTGGCATTAATACCTCACTTTCTTTAATTATTGAATTATATTATAGCACATATTAAAAAAAATACTATATTTTATGAACAAATTCTGAAAAAATGGCAAAAGAGAACCGGCACCAAATGCCAAAATGGCAAAAGAGAACCGGCACCAAATGCCAATTTCCAATTCTAAAAATCACAATTATTTGGAGTTCTAGGAAATGGAATAACATCTCTAATATTCTCAATACCTGTAATATACATAAGCAATCTCTCAAATCCAAGACCAAAACCAGAATGTATATCTGTTCCATATTTACGAAGCTCTAGATACCAATAAAGAGGTTCAGTTTCAATACCCATCTCATTCATACGAGCAACCAATTTATCGTAATCTTCCTCTCTTTGAGAACCACCCATAATTTCACCTGCACCAGGAACTTCAAGGTCAACAGCAGCAACAGTTTTTCCATCTGGGTTTACTTTCATATAATAAGACTTAATATCTTTAGGCCAATTTTTAACAAAAACAGGACCATTAAAATATTCTGTAATATATTTTTCATGTTCTTTTGCTAAATCTTCACCATAATCTGGTTGGAATTCCCACTTTCTATCAGCCTTTTTCAAAATATCAACTACATCTTTATGGTCAATTCTAACAAAATCAGAATCAATTAATTTATTTAATTTTTCAATCAATCCATTTTGAATAAATTTATCACAAAAAGCCATTTCTTCAGGGCATTTTTCCAAAACAGATTTTACAATATATTTTAAACAATCTTCTTCAATATCCATTAAACCATCTAAATCGCAGAAAGAAATTTCAGGTTCAATCATCCAAAATTCATTTGCATGTGTTTTTGTATTAGAATTTTCACTTCTCAAAGTTGGACCAAAAGTATATATTTTACCAAAAGATTGTGCAAAAGTTTCACCATGTAATTGGCCAGAACCAGTGATAAAAGCTTTTTTTCCAAATAAGTCTTGTGAATAATCTGTTTTTCCATCTTTCATAGGAAGAGGCTTATCAGTGTCTAAAGTTGTTAATTTAAACATTTCAGCAGAACCTTCACAATCAGCACAAGTGATTATAGGAGTGTTAACATATACATATCCATGAGATTGGAAATATTCATGAATTGCAAATGCAGCAACACTTCTAATTCTAAAAACAGCGTTAAAAGTATTTGTTCTAGGACGCAAATGTGCTATTGTACGAAGATACTCAAAAGAGTGTCTTTTCTTTTGAAGAGGATAATCAGTAGAACATAAGCTTTCAATTACAATTTCTTTAGCTTGGATTTCAAATGGTTGTTTAGCATTTTCTGTTATAACTAAAATACCTGTAACTTTAATTGTAGAGCTGATTGTAAGCTTTGTAAGATCTTCAAAATTTGATAATTTATCAGTAAAAACTATTTGGACATTTTTAAAATATGAACCATCATTTAATTCAATAAATCCAAAAGTTTTAGAATCTCTAACGGTTTTAACCCATCCTTCAACAGTGATTTTTTTATTTGCATAATCGGAAGTATTTACAAATAAATCTTTTAAAACTAAATCTGACATATAAATTCCTTCTTTCTCATTCATCTTGTTTAAATATTATGTTAAGATTATACAATACTATACAGAAAAAAACAAGAAAAAATAAGAAATTTGAATGAATTTTATAAAAACTATAGAAAAAATACATCAAAATGTGATAAGATATAAAGGCAGAATTTTAAATTAAAATATAACCTAAAAAAGGAGGTTAAATATGGCGAACAAAAAAGTAAGAGCAACTGGTAGAATTAGCAAGCAAAGAGAGATTGAACAAAAGAAAAGAAAAAGAAGGAGAATAGCAATTATTATTATATCATGTCTTATTATAATAATTGGAATTTGTGCATATTTATTGAATTCGCCAACATTTAAAATTACGACAATAGACATTAGTGGAAATGTACAATTAACACAAGAACAAGTACAAGAAATGTCAGAAATAAAAACAGGAGATAGTATATTTTCAACATTTAATATAGTAGTAAAAGTCAAGTTAAAACAACATGGATACATTGAAGAAGCAAAAGTAAGTAAAGAATATCCAAATACTATAAAAATAGAAATAAAAGAAAGACAAAAGGAATATCAAATTCAAACACCATCTGGACAATATGTATATATTGATGGACAAGGATATCTTTTAGAAAGTTCAACAGAAAGGTTAGAACTAAAGACAATAACAGGAATGAGTGCTGACGAAAACAGCTTACAAACTCAACATAGATTAGACGAAAATGATTTAGTAAAAATGGAAAATGTATTACAAATTATTGAAAATTCAAAAGAAATTGGAATTGCTGATAAAATTACACAATTTGATGTACAAGATGAATATATCGTAGAACTTGCAAATGATGGAATAAAAATAAACTTTGGGAATGCTACAAATTTAAAAGAAAGAATGTATTATGTTAAAGCAATACTAGATCAAGAAGTAGGACATAGAGGTACAATATATGTTAACGGAAATTTAAATGAAGGGTTTACTCCATATTTTAGTGAGGGATAGAAAGAGAGGTATATATGAACAACAAAAAAGTAATTAGCTTAATAATAGGTTGTATGTGTGTATTATTATCATATGGAATATGTGCACAAATTAAAACAATAAATGCAATTGGAACAACTACAAGTAGTAATGAAACAGAAAATGGATTGAGAGATTCAATATTAAGATTAAAAGAAAGATATGATAATCTATATGAAACTCTTGAAAATGCAGAAAAGGAACTAGAAACAGAAAGGACTAATGCAACACAGAACAATACAGAATTACAAGAATTAGAAAGTAATATAACAGAAGGAAATAAAGCACTTGGTTTAACAGAAGTTACAGGTAGTGGAGTAATAGTAACATTAAATGATAACCAAAGCATATCTCAGAACAACTTTTTAGGAGATCCTAATGATTTACTAGTACATTATTCAGATATAATAAGAGTTGTAAATGAACTAAAAAATGCAGGAGCAGAAGCAATTTCAATCAATGGACAAAGAATAGTAGCAAATTCTGTAATTGATTGTGATGGAAGTGTTATAAGAGTAAATGGAGTTAAAATTGGGGCACCATTTGAAATAAAAGCTATTGGTTTGCAGGAAACACTTGTAATGGTAGATAGATATGGAGGATATCTATGGAGTATGAGAGAAGAATGGCTTTTAGAAGCTGAATTAAAAAGAGCTGATAATATAACAATACCTAAATATAGTGGAGTTATAAAATTTGAATATGCAGAAAGTGAGTAATGGAGGTAAAACATGAAACTAAAAATAAAAAAAGAAAAATTAGTAATGTCAATAACAATTGGAATTGCATGTTTTGCTTTAATGCTTGTAATGTTTATGCAATTCAAAGTTGTAAAACAGACAGATTTGACGGAAATAGAAAACATGAGAGAAACAGAGTTAAGAACAGAATTATCAACATGGAGAGAACAATATAATGAATTAGAAGAAAGATATCAAGAAGTTTCTGCAAAAATAGCAGAATATAAAACACAAAGTGAATCAAATGAAGAAACAACAAAATTATTAGAAACTGAATTAGCACAAATAAATGAAGCTTTAGGAAAAACTGATGTGCAAGGAGAAGGAATAATAATAGTTATAACAGACAATGGAGGTACACAATTAGATGATGATACTACTGTTCAAAAAATAACAGAACAAGATTTATTATTACTTGTTAATGAATTATTTGCAGCTGGTGCAGAGGCAATATCTATCAATGACAATAGAATTGTTTCAATGTCAGACATATTTACAATTGGAAGTGGAGAAAGTTCATTTTTACAAGTAAATAGTAAAAGAATAACGTCACCATTTGTTATAAAAGCAATTGGAAATCAAAGTTATCTAGAAAGTGCTGTTATGGGAAATGGCGGAAAAGCCTATGAATTACAAGAATTAGGCCATAAAGTTGATGTACAGAGAAGTAGAGAAGTAAAAATCAACAAATATGATGGCCAAATAAGTACAAAATATATGAAATAGGAGGAATAAACGATGATAGTTATAGCAATTATAATTGGATGTATAATAGGAGCTTTAATAGGTCTAAATGCACCTATAATACCATATACATATTCAACATTTTTAGCAATAGCAGTTGTAGCTGCATTAGATTCTGTTTTTGGTGGAATTACATCAGTATTAAAGAAAAATTTTGATTTAACAATATTTATTTCTGGATTTTTCTGTAATAGTATTTTATCAATAGCATTAACATATTTAGGACAAAAATTAAATCTAGATATTTATCTAGCAGCATTAGTTGTTTTTGTTGGAAGAATGTTCACAAATTTAACAATTATAAGAAGATATTATATTGAAAAATGGACTGAATCAAAGAAGAAAAAGGCCGAAAAAGCAGTCACTCAGGAATAAAAAAATAATATTACAAATATATTACACATGTTACAAAAATATTACAGAAATATTTCAAATTGTATTGACATTTAATTAAAAATGTAATATATATAACACTAGTAAAACATAAAAATAAATGGAGGAATTATTTTGGCAATAGGTGATATCATAGTTGGTATTGATATAGGTACATCTAAAGTATGCACAGTTGTTGGCGAAGTAAACAATTTTGGACAAATTGAAACCATTTGTAGTACATCTTGTAAATGTAGCGGATTAAAAAAGGGCAAAATAATAAATGAAGAAGAGATAAGCTTAAGTATAGCAAAAACTATAAAAGATGCCGAGGAAGAAGCAAACTTTAAAATAAACTCAGCATATGTAACTATTCCGGGGAAATATGTTACAATAGTTCAAAATAGCATAATGAAAGAATTGAAAGATAAATTTGCCGGTATATCACTTAAAGATGTCCAAAATGCAATTATGCAGGCTAAAGACATAGAAATACCAGAAGGGAAAACAATAATAGACATTGTACCATCAGAAGTAGTACTTGACAATGGAAAAGTAGTAACTGATCCAGTAGGAAATCTAAGTTCAAGTTTTAATTTAAAAGCAGAAGTTATTTTAGCTAACAAAGACTATGTTAGACAATTGACATCAATATTTAAAAGAGTTGGTATAGAAATTGATGGAATTGTTCCAACAGCATTAGCTGAAAGAAATTTAATGCTAGATACTAATGAATTATATGACAATGTAATGTTGTTAGATATAGGAGCAGGAAATACAGAGATTGGTGTATTTGAAGGAAATATGCTAGTTTATACAAATACTATTCCTCTAGGAGGAGATAACATTACACATGATATTTCATTAGTATTAAACATTTCAGAGGAAGAAGCTGAAAAATTAAAAAAACAATATGGACTAGCACTAAAATCTTTTATAGATAATGATAATGAGATAATGTTAAACACATGCAAAGATGATAACAGAAATAAAGTTATAAAAAGTTCTGAACTAATAGAGATTATAGAAGCTAGAATAGAAGAGATATTTGCAATAATAAATAAAGACATAACAAACCAAAATGTAAAATCAAATATAAATACAGTTGTACTTACAGGTAGAGGAATAACAAATATAAACAAGAGTGATGTAGCAGGAAAAATTAATTTAAACATACCTGTAAAAATGTCAACAGGAAGACTAATAAGTACTGTAAAACCAGAATTTAGAACCAGTTATGCACTTGTAAGATATATTGCAGCAAGACCTTTTGCTAAATCAGTATCAAGTAGTATTGATTCTCAATCAAATGAAAGTGTATTTAAGGTAATTTTAGAAAGAATAAAAGAGTTTTTTTATTCTTAAAATAAAAAATAAAAAATGTAATTAAAATATAGTTTTATGAGGAGGAAAATCTTTATGATGGAATATGAAGATGTAACAATGATGGATGGTACAGCTACAATAAAAGTTATAGGTGTAGGTGGAGCCGGAAATAATGCTGTTAATAGGATGATAGAAGCGGGAATAAAAGGTGTTGATTTTATTGCTGTAAATACAGATAGACAAGCATTACAAAAGTCAAAAGCAGGAACAAAAATTCAAATAGGTGAAAAAATAACAAGAGGGCTAGGAGCAGGAGCAAACCCTGACATTGGAGCTCAATCAGCAGAAGAAAATAAATCAGAAATAGCTGAAACATTAAGAGGAGCAGACATGGTATTTGTTACAGCCGGAATGGGTGGAGGAACAGGTACAGGAGCTGCACCAATAGTTGCTCAAGCAGCAAAAGAAATGGGAATATTAACAATAGGAGTTGTTACAAAACCATTTACATTTGAAGGAAAGAAAAGACTTTCACAAGCTGAAAAGGGAATAGAAAGTTTAAAAGGAAAAGTAGATTCATTAGTTGTAATACCAAATGATAAATTACTACAAATTATTGATAGAAAAACATCAATAAATGATGCGTTTAGAATGGCAGATGATGTATTAAGACAAGGTGTACAAGGTATATCAGATTTAATCGCTGTAACAGGAACAGTTAACTTAGACTTTGCAGATGTTAAAACAATAATGTTAAACACAGGAATGGCACATATGGGTATTGGTAGAGCATCTGGAGAAAACAGAGCAGAAGATGCTGCAAAACAAGCAGTACAAAGTCCATTACTAGAAACATCAATTGAAGGAGCAAGAGGTGTTATAATAAATATAACTGGTGGAGAAGACTTAGGACTACATGAAGTAAATACAGCTGCAGAATTAGTTCAACGCAGTGTAGACCCAGAAGCAAATATCATATTTGGTACAGTAACTGATCCAGACATGAAAGATGAAATCCAAATAACAGTCATTGCTACAGGATTTGAAAAACCAGAGACAAGAAATGTAACAAGTGTAGATAACTTTGTTAATAAATCATGGGGAGAAAAGAAAGTAAGTTCAATTCCATCATCAACAGATATGAATTCTAACTCAGGAGATTTAGACATTCCAGCATTCTTACGTAAAAACAAAAATAAAAATATGTAATAAACAAAGATATTGTCAAAGGGACGGGACCTTTATGGCAATATTTTTTTTGCAAAAAATGAGAATATGAATTCATGTTCTCATTATTATGATATAATTATAATATAAGAATGGGGGATAGTTTAATGAAAAAAATAATTGTTATAGTAATATTGATTTTTATTTTTGCTTTAATTGGCCTAAATTATATAAATGATAGATTTCAGGATTATGAATTTATAATTACAAGCATTGATGAAAATACAATTACTACTGAAGCAAAATCAGGTGAAGATATATCAACAGGTGAGATATTTTATACAAGATACAAATTTTCTGTAAATGATGTATTAGTTTTAAATGAGAGCAATAAAAAGATTAATGCCTCTGAATTACAAGTAGGTGATAAAATATTTGTAATTAACAAGAGAGAAAAGGTAGAAAATGATTTATATTCAGATCCTGAATATCTAAATAATGTTAAAATTATTAAGATTCTAAAAACAGATTAAACTAATTTCAAAATAAGACAGTATTTTCATCAAAAATATTGTACAATATTTTCGGTGGTAAGTGTGACAATATATATAGATGTAATCTTTTTCGAAAATCTTATAATGAACTGCATAATATTATATGCCACATCAATTATATTAAAAATTAAGGTAAAAGTCATAAGATTACTCATTTCAAGTGCGATAGGAGCACTATATGCTATCATTTTATACATTTCAAAAATGAGTATATACAATTCATTAATTTCAAAAACAATATTAGCAGTAATAATGTTATACATAGCATTTAAGCCTCAAAATATAAAAAAGCTATGCAAAGAAATTCTAATTTTTTACCTGACATCATTTGTATTTGGAGGAGTGGCACTATATTTAATTTATTTTATAAACCCAAAACAAATTTCGATTAAGAATGGAATGTTTGCAGGAGAAAACGTATTAAAAATAATTATACTTGGGGGGATTGTAGCCTTTATTGTGATAAAAATATCATTTAAAATTATAAAAACAAAAATGAATTCCAAAGATATGTTTTGTGATATACATATACAAATAGGTGATAAATATATTAGGACAAAAGCAATGCTTGATACAGGAAACCTTGTAAAAGAACCAATTACAAATACTCCAGTAATAATTGTAGAAAGTAGTTTGTTATATGACATATTACCTAAAGAAATTTTAAATAATTTAGATAATATTTTAAAAGGAGATTTGACCAATATCCCTGAAGAGATACAAGAACAATATTTACCCAAATTAAGATGCATACCTTTTTCATCTTTAGGAAAACAAAATGGAATGTTGCTAGGAATTAGAGCAGAAAAACTTGAAGTAAGTAAAGATGATGAAGTGAAAGTTACTAAAAATATTATTGTTGGAATATATGAGAAGTCTTTGACCAAAAGAGGGGAATATAGAGCACTTATAGGTATTGAACTTGTATAAAAATATTGCCACATAGGTTAAAAAGCTTGCAAAATCCGCACATCTCGTTAGATTGAAATGAAATATAGAATTTCTTAATATAAAAAATGAGGAATGTTCATGCACGAAAACTTATATTAGAATTTTTTAAAATTATATAGTTCAATACGTACTTTAGCCATTCTAAATATAAATCAAACGAGCCTCTCGTTACATAACTTCACGCTTCCTCATTTAATTTATATTAAGAATGGCTACAAGTACTCCAATCACATTCATAATTTATAAAAAATTCTAATATAGGTTTTCGAAGCTGAATGAAAGAGGCTCATTTTTTATATTTAGAAATTCTTATTGAATGTAATGATAAGAGATGTGCGGATTTTGCAAGCCTTTTAACCTATGTGGCATTTAATATTTTAAGTTCCATATTTTCAAAAAATTCATATAATATTTATATAGAAAGTAAGGTGGAAATATGGATACAATATATTTTGATAATGCTGCTACAACACCAATAAAAACTGAAGTATTAAATGAAATGATACCATATCTAACAAAAGAATATGGTAATGCATCATCTTTGTACACAATAGGAAGAAATGCAAAAAGGGCAATCGAAAATGCAAGAAAACAAGTTGCTGAATTAATAAACTGTAAGCCAAATGAAATATTTTTTACAGGCAGTGGGTCAGAAAGTGATAATACAGCTATAAAATGTTATGCATATGCAAATAAAGAAAAAGGAAAACATATAATAACATCAAAAATTGAACATCCTGCAGTAATAGAAACATGTAAAAACTTAGAAAAACATGGATATGAAGTTTCATATATTGATGTAGATGAAGAAGGTATATTAAAATTAGACGAACTAGAAAAAAATATAAAAAATACAACTATATTAATAAGCATAATGTTTGCAAATAATGAAATTGGAACAATTCAACCAATAGAAGAAATATCCAAAATAGCACATAGTAGAAATATAACATTTCATACAGATGCTGTTCAAGCCTTAGGAAATACACTAATTGATGTGGAAAGACAAAAAATTGACATGCTTTCTCTATCAGGTCATAAAATCAATGCACCAAAAGGTATTGGAGCATTGTATATTAAGGATGGAATAGAAGTAGAAAAATTTATTAATGGAGGACATCAAGAAAAAGATAAAAGAGCTGGAACAGAAAATGTTACAGGAATAATAGGACTTGGTAAAGCTTGCCAAATCGCAAATAGAAATATGGAAAAACATATAAAATATTTAAAGAAACTAAGAGATTATTATATTGATAGGCTAAAAAAAGAATTTTCAGAAAAAATAAGAATAAATGGTTCAATGGAAAAAAGATTACCTGGAAATGCAAATATTTCTTTTAAAAATGAAGATTCTTCTAAAATAATTTATAAATTAGACGAAAAAGGAATATGTGTTTCAAGTGGTTCTGCATGTTCATCTGGTAATACAGAACCATCTCATGTTTTAAAAGCTATAGCTGTTCCTGAGGAATATATAAATTGTGCAATAAGAACTACTTTTGGAGACAATAATACTTTTGAACAGATAGATTATCTAATAAGATGTCTAAAGAACATCATTAAATAAAAACATAAGTTCGCAAAACCGCCCAACTGTAAGCGAACCTATGTTTTTATTTTTGAAAAAATTTGAAAAAAATTACAAAAAGTACTTGCAAAATATTAATAAATGTATTATTATTTATTCAAAGTGGAGAAAAGTGGTACAAAGTGGTGACAATGTGGAGAGGAGGAAATTTAATTGTTAATAGGTGAATATGAGCATTCTCTAGACGCTAAAGGAAGATTAATAATGCCTGCAAAACTAAGACAAGATGTAGGAGAAAAGTTTATTATTACAAAAGGACTAGACGGATGTTTATTTGTATTTTCACAAAATGAATGGTTAAATTTCGAAACAAAATTAAAAGCACTACCACTTTTAGATAAAAATGCCAGAAACTTTGTAAGATTTTTCTTATCTGGTGCAACAGAGTGTGAAATAGATAAACAAGGAAGATTCTTAATTCCAAACAATTTAAGAGAAGCGACTAAATTAGAAAAGGATGCAGTTATAGTTGGAGTTGGGACAAGATTAGAAATTTGGGATAAAGCAACATGGCAAAAATGCGATGAAAATATCTCTGCAGATGAAATTGCAGAAAATATGACAATGTTAGGTATATAACTTGCAAAAGTTTATATAAAAATACTAAAGTCAAAAGTACAAAAGACATCAAACAAAAGAAAAAGTTTTAAAATACAAAAGATAAATAAACAAAAGAAAAAATAACAAAAGACAAAAAAGAATATACAAAAGATAAAGTAACAAAGTTCAATTCCAAAGATAACAAAAAACAAAAAGATTGAGGTGGAAATTTGGAATTTAGTCATAAACCAGTATTATTGGAAGAAACCATAAATGGTCTTAATATAAAAAAAGATGGAATATATGTAGATGGAACTTTAGGAGGGGCAGGACATAGCAAGCAAATTTTGAAACAGCTTGATCCTAAAGGTTTACTTATTGGAATAGACAGAGATGAGGATGCACTTAAAGCAGCTAAGGAAAATTTAAAAGAATTCCAAAATGTAAAATACATACATGGAAATCATGATGAAATCAAAGAAATACTAGAAAATTTGGGAATAGATAAGGTTGATGGAATACTACTAGATTTAGGAGTATCCTCTTATCAATTAGACGAAAAAGCAAGAGGTTTTAGCTACATTGGGGATAATGAGCTAGATATGAGGATGGACAAAACTCAAACATTAACCGCGAAAAATGTCATAAATACATATTCAGAAGAAAGATTAGCAAATATAATTTATGAATATGGAGAAGAAAGATTTTCAAGACAAATAGCAAGAGAAATATGCAAAGAAAGAAAATCAAAAGAAATTGAAACTACAAAAGAACTTGTAGAAATAATAGACAAAGCAATTCCATCATTTGCCAAAAAAGATGGACATCCTGCAAAAAGAACATTTCAAGCAATAAGAATAGAAGTTAATAATGAAATAAAACCATTATATGATACAGTTAAAACATGTATCAGTTTGCTAAAAAGTGAAGGAAGGCTATGTATAATAACATTCCATTCATTAGAAGATAGAGCTGTAAAAAATGCATATATATCTGCAACAGGAAAATGCACATGTCCTAAAGATCTACCATATTGTGTTTGTGGTGCAAAATCTGAAGGAAAGATTGTAAACAAAAAGCCTATAATTGCAACAGACCAAGAACAACAAGAAAACTCAAGGTCTAAAAGCGCTAAACTAAGGATATTTGAAAAAATTTAAAATATACTAAGGAGGTGAGAGTAATGCCAAGAACTCCATACCAATATGGAACAAGTCCAAGAAAATATGAGCCAGAATATACAACAAAAAGAACTACTAAAAGAAAAACAGAAACAAAAAGCAAGCCAAAAAAAGTAATTACTAAAAAGAAAAGTATAAAAACACAAAATCAAACTGCTCAAAAAAATAATAGTAGAGTAAAACAAGTAATTGTTGTTATGGCTGTATTCGGCATGCTACTCACAATAAGCTATAGAGAAATAGCAATTATGGAAATGTTTAATCAGAAAAAAGACATGGAAACTCAATTAGCAGAAATTGAAAAAGAAAATGGACAAGTAGAAAAAAGTATAAAAGAAGTAGAAAGTACATTAGATTGGAATAAAATAAAACAAATAGCTACAGAACAATTAGGAATGCAACAAAAAACAACTACACCTGTTGATTTGGAAAAGACAGATAGTGTTGAAACTGAAACAAAACTAATTCAAGAAGAAAAAACAAGCTTATTAGAGAAAATAGTTGGTTTTTTTATAAATAAATAAGATGTTGAGAAAATTTTTACTCAACATCTTTATTTTATACTTCTAATTTTTTTATAATCTTAATTTCTTGATACAATTTTTTTAAAGCTTCTTGTTTTGAGATGTATGTATCAGAAACTTCTCTAAGTAAATCATCTAAGTTTTCAATTTTTTCATTTGGTTTTAAAAGCATTTTTATATAATCAAAATAATTCTCTTTGTCTTTTTCTTTTTTAAATTTATTCATTTTTTCTACATAATATTGTATTTTTTTATATCTATCTAATTCTTCTTTTAAATATTTAATATAATCAGAGGTAATAACAATTTCATATTCAATATCATTTATAACTACTTTGATTAATTTTTTTACAATTAACTTGCTAATTTTCCCAGCTTTTGTATATCCAGTATTTGGTGGGGCATTTGGAGAGGGTTTGGTATCTTCTATAAGTATTTTTAAAGATTCTGAAATACCAATATGTGTTTTATACTGTCTCTTATGTACTAAAGCATCATACTCATCTGCAACTCTAATTATCTGAGCCTCATAAGGAATTTGTTTTTTAGTTAATCCTTGAGGATAACCTGTTCCATCTAAAGCTTCGTGGTGATAATATGGTCCTGCATAATATGGTCTCAATTTTTTATCTTTTATACATAATCTATATCCTAAAGTAGTATGTTTTTTCATGATTTCAAACTCTTCAGGAGTTAGCCTTGTAGGTTTTTGAAGTATTTCAGGAGGGATAAACATTTTCCCTATATCATGTAAATATGCACAAGTAACACAATATTCAGTAAAATTTTTTGACAAATGTAATTTTTTACATAAGTTACAAGTAATTGTTGCAACATTTTCTGAATGTTCTCTTGTAAATAAATCAAGAGAATCTAATAAATTTAATTGATATTGTATAGCTTTATCTAAATTATATGACTTTAAATATGTTTGGTCATAAAAATTAAAACTCTCTTTAAATTCCATCTTTTGCTCCTTAAAATAATCTAATAAAATGATAACATAAACAAAGTTAAAGTGCAATACTTCTAAATTTAAAAATTTTTCCATATTCTATTGTCGTTTTTTGTCGATGAAAAGTTCTTGACAAACATAAAATATGATGTTAACATAGTTATAGATTTTAATCAAAAAATTAATTCAAATAATTTTTTTCTAAAAATTATCAAATTAACAATTAAATAAAAGAGGTGATAGTAAATCTATGTTTAAATTTACTAGAACTGGTGTAAATCTTATTAGTTTTTTCATATCGTTATTCATATTTATATTAATTCAAATTTTTATTAATCAATATATCAATAGAATAAAAATGAATGTAGAATTAGGTCAAGAAATTATGCAAAAACAAGAAAATGTAATATCAGAGCAAGAAAAAATACAAGAAACTCCAGTTAAAATATGGCAGATAGAAATCGAAAAAATATCACTTAAAGCCAATATAGCAGAAGGAACAACTCAAGAAATTTTAGAACAGTATGTTGGACATTTTTCAGAAACACCTAATGAAGTAGGAAATGTTGGACTTGCTGCACATAATAGAGGTTATCCTGTAAATTATTTTGAGAGACTAAAGGAACTCCAGGAAGGTGACAAAATAATATATAGGCATAATGATTTTCAAAAAGTTTATGAGGTTACCGAAAATAAAATAATAGAAGACACAGATTGGGAACCATTAGAAAATACTGAAGAAAATATGTTAACACTAATAACTTGTGTAGAAAACGAACCTAGTTATAGAAGATGTGTACAAGCAATAGAGCTTGAAGAAAATCAAAGTTAATAATTCCTGAGCAAAAGCGAAGGATTATTATATAAATTCATATTTTTCTAAAAAACAAAAATAAAGGAGGAATAATATTTGAAGAAAAAAAGCAAAAAACTAATTGGACTATTGGGTATAGCATTAATAGTTCTAACATTATGTGTAGGAGGATATACATATGCCAAATACAGAACAGAAGTAAAAGGAGGTGGACAAGTAGACATAGCCAAATGGTCATTTAAAGTTGACGAAAGTAGTCAGAAAATTGAAACAATCAAATTAAGCGATACTGTTGATGAAACATTATTAGTTAATGGAAAAGTAGCTCCAGGAACAAAAGGAGAATTTACAATAGATATTGATGGAACTGGAACAGAAGTAGGAATTAATTATGATGTAAAATTTGCAAATGAAACAAATAAACCAACAAACTTTGTTTATACATATAATGGAGAAAAATTCAATTCATTAGCAAAAGTAGCTGAAAAATTAAAAGGTAGTATATTAGCTAATGATGAAGTAAAAACCAAAACACTTACAATAGGGTGGCAATGGGATTATGAAACAGGTGAAGGAAGTACTGAAATAAATAAAAATGATGTGATAGATACACAAGAAGGAATAGCAAATTTAGATTACACATTTGATGTAATTGTAACAGGTACACAAATGCCAACAGAATAGTAATTAAATAAAAAGATTTAGAAAAATATGAAAAAAACAAAAAAAGGAGGAAAAAGAAATATAAAATTAATAAAGAAAAATAAAAAATTAATTCTAATAATTTCAGTAGTATTGATAATTTTAGCATTATTTTGTTTGAAAATAGCATTTGCTAAATTTAAAACAGAAGAAACATTTAATAAAAATCTGGATATTGCAACACCAATATTTATAGTTGAAGGCAATGACAGCACAAAAATCAGTGCAATAAACAACATAGGATATTATGAATTTAAAGTAAAAAACTTTAATGAAAATCAAATAAGTGAAACTGGTTTTGAATATACAGTAGAGGTAATTGCAGATACAGATGAATCCATAAAATTTGAACTATACAGAGATAATGAACCAATAAAATTAGAAAACTTAAAAAGTGAACAGTTAATACTACCAGGAAATGAAAAAACAGAACAAAATTACAAATTAAAAGTAATTTACGACAAAAATTTAGGTACTAAAGGAATAGATATCTTAAAAGAAATACAAGTTAAAATTCATTCAGAACAGGGCAAAATAGGATAGTGATGTTATGAAGAAGAAAATCTATATTATAATAATAATTTTAATTCTAATATTTATAATCCTTAATTTTTATAAATCTAATAAAAACATAATTAATGATATTATGATTTTTGATCTATGGGAAGATATTGGTATAAAAACTAATAAAGAAAATAATCAAAACACATATGTAATTAATCCTGTAAAACAAGATAATATTCAAATTGATGTTTATAAAACAATACAAAATTCTTATGAAGTAAAGGAGGTTATAGATAATTTACAGGGAAATAAAATATATAAAAAAATAGCACCAGGAAGTTATGGGAACTTTTTAATAAAATTAGAAAGACCATTTAATTCTAAATGCAATATCATAGTAAATGATTTAAATTCTAAACCCGAAAATTTAGTTTTTATATTAGATAATAAACAATATAATTCAATAAAAGAAATGCAAAATAAATTGAATGAAATCTTCCAAGTTCAAAATGCAGTTTTAATTCAGTGGGAATGGAAATATGAAAATACACAAGAAAATAATTTACAAGATACATATGATGGCGAAAATGTAGAAAACTACAAATTTGAAGTAAAAGCTATAATTGAATAGCAGAAAGGAAAATATGAAATTAAAAAAGATAATTATAATAGTATTAATAGCAATTGCAATAATCAATATAAATTCAAAGGTTTTTGCTAAATATGTATTTGAATATACTGAGAAAGCTGCAATATTGGAAATTGACAGAACAGCACCAATTCTAGAAATTATATATTCAACTAAAGATATAACATCAAATGATGTAGAAGTAAAAATTATTGCTAATGAAAAAATTCAAGAACCTAATGGTTGGAAACTATTAGATGATGGTAAAACTTTAGTAAAAAAATATAGTGAAAATCAAAACGAAAAGGTCATTGTTAAAGATTTGAGCGGAAATGAAACAGAAACAAATATAATAGTAGACAACATAGATAAAGAGCCACCGACAGCACAGATTATTGATATTATAAATACAAATAAAGGTTATGAAAAATATGCTAATAAAACACATAAAATTACTATAAAGCTAAAAGTTCAAGATAATAGAAATTTAATTGATAATCATCAAAATTTCAAAATATTTGTTGGAACAAAAGAAGAAGTTTATACAAAAGAAATTAAAATTTTAGAAGAAAAAGAAAGTTATATAATTTATGAAATAAAATTAACGAATATTTTGGAAAATGGTAAATTAACATTAGAAATTTTAGAAAACAGTTATCAAGACAAAGCTGGAAATATGATTTCAAAAACTACATTAGATACAGGAATAACTATTGATAATATAAAACCAGAAATTTCATATCAGCAGAATAATTTAGATAATGGAAAAATTTTAGCAATTATTAGTAGTAATGAAAAAATAAGAGAACCTAATGGATGGAGTATAGATAATAACCAAGAAAGTATTTCAAAAGAATTTGTATCAGATATTCAATATGTAAAAGAAATAACTGATTTAGCTGGTAACACAACAAGTACAAATGTGGAAGTAAAAGGAGCAACATACTTAAATCTAGAATGTTTAGGACATATTTCGGAAAAAGGTTGGATAAAAATGCAAGACAATTTTGTAGGAACAATGGATCCAACAAATCCAATAAAAATAGAAAGCTTAGCATTTAAGATAAATGACAAAATTCCACAGGATATTTTAAAAGTGTCAGCATTTTCGTATACATATTGGAAAGAGAATTCTTCTGTAAAATCTCCAAATACAGGTCTAGTAATCAATTGTGGAAAAGACCCAATAAATGGTTATAAAACAATGACAAATTCAGAACTAGCTACTATTAATGGAGAAAAATATATACAACTAGGAATTGATGGATCAAACAAAGTAAGTTTGGCAGATATCAATGGAAATGATCCAATCCCTGCAGAAATTGCAAAACAATATTTATATGGTATATCAGGTATAAGTTTAGAACTAGAAGATAGTGAAAATTCTATAATATATCAATTATATTTTGATGATATAGGATGGTCAAAAGTTTATAAAGATGGAGAAAATGCAAGCATTGCAAATAACAAAGTAATAGAAGGACTACGTATTGCTGTGGTTCCTAAAAGTGAAGTTGAACTTGTAATTAATGAATGGAATAAATAGATTAAAAATGTATAAAAAATTTAAAATTGGAAAAAATTACAATATAAAACTTCTAAAGGAGTGATATAATGGAATCAAGCAATATGAAAAATATGGTTGTGTTAAAAAAACTTCCATCTAATATTATAGATGAAGCTATTATAATTCTAAAAGAAACTTCAAAGGTTAGACAAAAAGAATTGATTGACAAAGGTGCTAAAACCAATATTGATGAAAGGCAAAGTAAGTCAAAAGATTATATACTAAAAGAAGCTGAAATGCTTGTAACAGATTATATCAATAAAATAGAAAAAGGTAAGCAATTACCAGCCTTAAATTTAACTAAAAAATATAATATCTTAAAAAAATATAGTATTATTTCAACTTCACTTTTAATTATCAGTTTAATAATAAATTTCATATAATAACATAAAACACTTTATACATGCATACATTTAAACAAGTGCATTATAAAGTGTTTTTATTAATTTGTATGGAGGAAGTTATGGAGAGAGTACTATCAGTTGAAGATAAAATAAGAAGAGCAGAAGAAAGATATTATAGTAAAAGAGAAGGAAATATTCCTGTAGTAAAAAAGGAAAAGAGTAAAAAAGTGGAAAAAAGGGTAAAAAAATTAATTAAGCAAATTATAATCTGTTTAATTATATATGGAATATTTTACTTAATAATAAATAATGATTCTATATTTTCAAAAGATTTTACCAATAAAGCAAAAGAGATTTTAGAGCAAGACATAAACTTTGGTGAGTGGTATTCTGCGTTTATTACAAAAATTAACGAAATTACAAAAAAGGAAGAAAATGATGGTTCACAAGAAAACAATGCAGAAAACAATGAGGAAAACTTGCAAAATAATGATGAAAACATAGGTGGAGCTGTAGAAGATTTGACTCAAGACAATGTAACTGCACAATCTGAAATAACCAATCAGCCAGAAACAACTGCGCAACAGCCAGAAGCAATATCATCAGAAACAGAACCACAAACTGAGTTAAGCCAAATGGAACAGGATGCAAATTATATAAAAAGTACAATTAACTTTATTAAACCAGTAGAGGGAACGATAAGTTCTGAATATGGACTTAGAAACCCAACAACACCTACAGTTCCTAAAAATCATACTGGAACAGATATTGCTGCAGTAACAGGCACCAAAATAGTTTCAGCAACAGATGGAAAAGTGATTTTATCTTCATCAGAAGGAGATTTCGGAAATCATTTAAAAATACAAGTTAATGATGTTATTATTGTATATGCTCACTGTAACAAACTATATGTAAAAGAAGGAGACACAGTAGTACAAGGACAAGAGATAGCAGAAGTTGGCTCAACTGGTAATACAACAGGACCTCATTTACATTTTGAAATTAGATATCAAGATAGATATGTTGATCCACAACTTATATTAGAATTATAAAAAAGCAAAGCTAAAATTTGTCATAAAGGACCGTCCCTGTGACAAAAAAGAAAGAGAAGGGGAAAATGAGAGTTAGAATAGATTTAAAAATAATAATTTTTTTACTTTTATTTTGTTTTACCAAGCAGATTGATATATACTTAACAATTATGTTTTTCTGTGTTATACATGAATTAGGACACATAATTGTAGGATTGTTACTAAAAATGAAACCAGAAAGGCTAGAACTAATGCCATATGGATTGACAGTTTCTTTTAAAGTAAATATAGATGATTTAAATAAAAAAATAAAAAAAGGCACTCTACTAGAACTTAAAAAAATAATTGTTGCGTTTTCTGGACCATTACTTAGTTTAGCTTTAGCAATAATATTTTTGTATATAGACCCAATTTATATAACTAAACAAGATGCAGTTTATTCAAACATATTAATTTTACTTTTTAATTTGTTACCTTTATATCCATTAGATGGTGGAAGAATATTAAAAAGTTTATTACATATAGAATTTGGTAGTCAAGAAGCTAAAAAAATAATAAATATAATATCAAATATAGTAATAATAATGTTAACAATAGTTGCAAGTATTACTGTTTATTATTTTAAAAACATAGCAATATTTTTAATTTGTATATTTTTGTGGATTATAACAATTCAAGAAAATATAAAATTTAAAAATGAAACAAAAATATATGAAATGATTAAAAATAGTTGATAAATGTGTGATTTCCTGTTATATTATAGTAAAAAAAGAGGTTTCAAATGTTAGATTTAGATAAATTAAAAAAATGTACAATATGTCCACATAAGTGTGGGATTGATAGAACAAAATATATAGGAAGATGTAAATCAACTGATAAAGTAAAAATAGCTTTATATTCAACACATAATTTTGAAGAACCATGCATAAGTGGAGAAAAAGGTTCAGGAACAATATTCTTTTCTAATTGTAATTTGAATTGTGTATTTTGCCAAAATTACGAAATAAGTCAACAAGGAAGAGGAAAAGAAATTGAAATAGAGGAATTAGCTGAAATAATGCTTAAGCAACAAGAAAAAGGAGTAGAAAACATAAATTTTGTAACACCAACAAGCTACTCTATTCAAATAAAAGAAGCCATTATTATTGCAAAAGAGAATGGATTAAAAATTCCAATAGTGTATAACACAAATGGATATGAAAATGTGGAAACACTAAGAGAATTAGAAGGTTTAATAGATATATATTTGCCAGACTTAAAGTATTACTATAATTCATTAGGAAAGAAATTTTCAAAAGTAGATAATTATTTCGAAATAGCAACTAATGCAATAAAAGAAATGTATAGACAAGTCGGAAGACCAATATTAAATGAAAAAGGTGTAATGCAAAAAGGACTAATGGTCAGACATTTAATATTACCTAATAACATTGAAAACAGTAAAAGGTGTTTAAAATGGCTAAAAGAAAATTTTAATGATAAGATTTATATAAGTTTGATGGCGCAGTATTTTCCTACATATAAGGCAAAAGAAATAAGTGAAATAAATAGAAAACTTACGCCAAAAGAATATGAAGAAATTGAAAACTATTTATATGATTTAGACATTGAAAATGGATATATTCAAGAATTAGGAGAACATGAAGAAGAATATGTTCCAAAATGGGAATATTAAAATTTATACTATATTTGCCTTTTCCTCTGCCAGTCATAATTTGTCGATTATACAAATTGATTGCAGTAGGAAAAGCTTCTTCATTTATTTTTGTATGAACATCTACTTTTTTAATTATTTCTTCAGGGTTCATACTCATTCTTATAGTTAATTTACCATTATGTTTTAAAGGTAATATGCTATCAACCATCTCAAATTTTGTTTTATATTTTACCCAATCTTAATAAAATATATTAGGCAAAATATTGTAATAACTTCAATTCTATGGTAATATATTGGGAGAAAACTAGAAAGAGGAAAATTAGAAAGGGGAAAATTTATGGGGCTTAAAATTGAAAATGTTAGCAAACGCTATGGTGAAAAAGTAGCAGTTGATAACATAAGCTTAGAAATGAATGAACCAGGCGTATTTGGACTATTAGGAACAAACGGAGCTGGAAAAACTACAACAATCAGAATGTTATTAGGAATATTAAAAAAAGATAGTGGAGAAATCACTTGGAATGGAAAAGAAGTAAAAAGAAAAAATGTTAATTTTGGATATTTACCAGAAGAAAGAGGAATTTATCCAAAAGTAAAAATATTTGATCAATTAGTTTATTTTGCTGAGTTAAAAGGAATGAAAAAACAACAAGCAAAAGAAGAAATAAATTATTGGATGGGCAGATTAAAAGTAGAAGAATACAAAGATATGTTAGCAGAAAAATTATCAAAAGGAAATCAACAAAAAATTCAATTCATTACTGCAATATTAAATAATCCAGAATTAATAGTATTAGATGAGCCATTTAGTGGATTAGACCCAGTAAATACAGAATTATTAAAAGATGTAATCCTAGAATTAGTTAAAAAAGGAAAATACATAATAATGTCAAGTCATCAAATGTCATCAATAGAAGAATTTTGTAGTGATGTAGTAATTATAAATAGAGGTAAAACAGTATTAAAAGGAAATTTAAAAGAAATAAAAGATTCTTATCCTGCAAAAAGGTTAGAAATTGATGCAAAACAAGATATTGCAGCAGATATAGAAAATGCAGGAATGAAAATAGAAAAAAATATAGACAATAATTATGAGATAACTATAGAAAATGAAGATAAAGCACATGCCTTATTAAAAACACTTGTAGAAAAAGGTGTAGTATTAGACAAATTTGAACTAAAAAAACCAAGCTTAAATGATATATTTATAGAAAAGGTAGGTGCTTAGAATGAAAGATTTATTTACAGTAGCAAGTTTCACAATAAAAGATATGATTAAAAGAAAATCTTTTATAATATCTAATTTGATTATATTAGCAATTATAGTATTATTATTTAATGTTCCAAATATATTAAATGCAATTATGGGAGATAACACATCATCTCAAAACACAAAAATTTTAATAGTAGATGAAGATAATATATTTGAAGGAACATTAGAGCAAATTAACCAAATGGACATAGGTTATGAGGCAACAATAGCAACAGAAACAATAACATTTGATGAAATTAAACAGAAAATTGATAATAATGAGATTGATGATGCATTAGTAATCACCAAAAAAGATGGACAAATTAATATGCAATATATAGTTGAAAATTTGGCTATGGTATCACAAATGCCACAGAGTTTGACAAATGCAATATCAACAATTTATTCAAACTTAAGTATTTCAAAATTAGGACTAACTCCAGAACAAATTCAAACTCTATTAGGAAACTTTAATTTTGAAATGATACAAACAGAAGAAGAGGAAGTTCAAGGAAATCAATTTGCAATGATGATGATGTCACTAGTATTGTTCTACGCAATATATTTCTGTGCTTATCAAGTATCAAGCTCAATAACAACAGAAAAAACATCAAAGATTATAGAAACATTAGTAACATCAACAAAGCCAAAGACTATTGTATTAGGAAAAACAATAGGAATAGGAGTTGTAGGGTTAATTCAAATTGCAGCAATAATAATAACTGCATTAATTTCAAGTGCTTTATTCTTAGAAGAAGGAGCATTAGATGGAATAGTTGACTTTTCAACAATAACACCATTCTTAGGATTTATAACAGCTATATACTTTATTTTAGGATATGCTACATATGCATTATTATATGCATTAACAGGTTCAACAGTAAGCAAACCAGAAGATGTACAATCTGCTAATGGACCTATTGCAATAGTTGCAGTAATTGGATTTTACTTAGCATATTTTACAATGATGAACCCAACTAGTGAATTAAATAAATTAGCAGCTATATTACCAATATCATCTCCATTCTGTATGCCATTTAGAGTAATGATGGGAATTGCAACAAACTCAGAGATAGCAATTTCAATAGCTGTAATGTTAGTTACAATACTAGTTGTAGCACAAATTTCTATAAAAATATATTCACAAGCTATATTAAATTATGGAAGCAAAATGAGTTTAAAAGATATTTTCAAAATGTATAAAAATAAAAATGTATAAAAACATGAAAGGAGACTAACCATGAAAAAAGTAGGAAATATTTTGTGGGGACTAGTATTCATAGTATTAGGACTAATATTTGGTTTAAATGCACTAGGAATCACAGATATAAATATATTCTTTAGAGGCTGGTGGACTTTAATCATTATAATACCTAGTTTAATAGGAGTAATAAAAGATAGTACAAAGTTTAGTAACTATATTTGGTTACTATTAGGAATAGTATTATTTTTGACTGCACAAGGTATATTAGATATAAATAAAGTTGGAAAATTAATATTCCCAGCAATATTAGTTTGTATAGGAATTGCAATAATATTTAAAGATACGATAAGTACAAAAACAAATGATAAGATAAAAGAGTTAAATAAAGATGATAAAGAAGAATATTATGCAACTTTTTCGTCAGAAAAAATCACTTTTTCAGGAGCAGAATTTAAAGGTGTTACATTAAATTCAATATTTGGTGGAATGGATTTAGATTTAAGAGGAGCTAAAATAGAACAAGACCAAATTATAAATGCAACAGCAGTTTTTGGTGGAATAGATATTTTCGTGCCAGATGATGTAAATGTAAAAGTAAAATCAACTTCAATATTTGGAGGAATTAGCAACAAATCACAAGAAAAAGAAAATCGACCAACAATATATGTAAAAGGATTTTGTTTATTCGGAGGAGTTGAAGTAAAATGAGAAACTTTCAAAAAATAATAAAATATGCTGCTATTGCATTTGGACTTTATCTTGCAGTAATGATAATAGGAATAATAGTATCTGTAGTTCTAGCAATAACAACAGGAATATATGGAGTAAAAGTTATAACAGAACAATCAAATGTACAAGAAATTGATTGGTCAGAGAAATTTGAAGAATTTACTGAGCTAGATATTGAAGTGGGAGTTGCTAATTTATCAATAATTGCAGAAGGGGAAGAATATAGAGTTGAAACTTATGACATTCCTGAAAATGCAATAATTGAAAATAGAAATGGCAAATTAGAAATCAAAGATAAATCTACAATTTTTAGGAGTGGAGAAAGTCGAATAATTGTATATATACCAGAAAATACAACTTTAAGAAAAGTAGATTTAGAATTAGGAGCAGGAAATGTTGGTATTGACAATCTAAAAGCAGAAACAGCAAACATTGAATGTGGAGCAGGTCAAGTAACAATAAGAAATACAGAATTAGCAAATGCTGATATAGATGCAGGAGTAGGAAAACTAGAATTTTCTGGAACACTAAAAGGAAAAACAGAAGTGAATTGTGGAATCGGAGAAGTAGCAATAGATCTTCAAGGTGGTAGTGAAATTTACACTCTAGATGTTGAAAAAGGGATAGGAGATATAAGTGTAAACGAAGAAAGTGTATCAAGCAAAACAGTTATAGGTAATGGAGAAAATAAAGTATCAATTGAAGGTGGAATTGGAAAAATTTCAATAAATATGTAATAAAAAAGAAAAAACCCCCATATACATTAATAAACAAAAAATGTAGAGGAGGTTTTTTCAATGGACATAAACATAACAAAAGAAACTTTAAAAGTCAATAGAATAGTCTGTGAAAGAAAAGAAACAATAAATGTACAAGGTGATATGATAGTTCCAGATTCTAAACCAGATATATTAAGTACAATAAATACAACTGGAAATGTATGCATATATAAAAAAGACGTAATGGAAGGGAAAGTAAGATTAGATGGAAATATATTAACATATATCATGTATTTAGCAGATGGAGAAGCTGATAATGTAAGAGGACTAAGTACAGGATTAGATTTTTCAGAGACAATTAATATTCCAGAACTTGAATTAGGCATGGATGTAGCTATATCAACATCCATAAAATTTATAGAATGTAAAATTTTAAACGGAAGAAAAATAGGAATAAAAGTAACACTAGATGTTAGTTTGAATGTTAGTTCTAAAGAAGAAGCGGAAATTGTAACAGACATGAACAATCAAGATATACAAGTTTTAAGGCAATTAATGAATGTAAACTCTATCATAGGAGAAGGAAGTACAAAAGCCAATGTTAAAGAAAATATATCTATTCCAAGTACAGATAATTTAGTAGAAATATTAAATGCCCAAATGTGTTTGGTAGATAAAGATATAAAAATTAGTTATAATAAAATCATTGCAAAATCAGAAGTAGAAATAAAATTAGTATATTTAACAGAAGATGGAAGAATTTGTGTATCACAAAATAGACTTCCATTAGTAGGTTTTATAGATATGCCAGATGTAAAAGAAGAAAACATTTGTGAAACAACATTTATGCTAAAAAATATATTGATAAAACCAAATTCAATGGAAGAACATACTGTATATATTGAGTTGGAAGTAGAAATTTCTTGTACAACATTTGAAGAAAGAGAAATTCAAGTAATAAAAGACATGTATTGCCCAGGAGAAAAAATGCAATTTGATACATGTATGCTAAATACTATGACAAATAAGAGCCGTCAGAAAAACTTATGTGAGATAAGAGAAAATATTAATGTTCCAGAATTATCAGAAGGAGAAATGATAGATGTAACCGTAGAGCCAACTATCACAAAAGAAAACAGATTAAATAATAAAATTATATTTGAAGGCGAACTTGAGTTAAATTTGTTATTTACAGATAAATCATCAGTTGGAGTAAATACAAAAAAATTTACAATACCATTTGAACAAACAGTAGATAATATAGAAGTTTCTGAAAATTGCAAAATTAATTCTCAAATAGAAATAGCTAAAAAAGAATTTACAAATAATGCGGGAACAATGAATGTTAATATTGATTTGAATTTTGAAACATCTACATCACAAAACTTAGCAATACCAGTTATAAATAATATTACAGCAGTGGAAGAAGACTTTTTAGAAGATTATAGTGTAATAATATATGTTGTAAGAAGTGGCGATACTTTGTGGAAAATTGCAAAAAGATTTGGTAGTACAGTAGACGATATTGTAAGAGTAAATGGAATTGAAAGACCAGATAAAATAAATGTGGGAGAAAAAATATATATCCCTAAATATGTATTAAAAAGAGCCAAAGAACCAATTACATTAAAACAAAATGTATAAAATTTATTCAAGAAAAAGATTTATATTAAAGCCTTTTTCTACAATAAATTCAAAAAAACCTAGTCCACAAAAAACAAGACAAAAGAAAAAATTAATTATTTTGCTAACTATATTAACAATTATAGCTTTAATAATAAGAGCAGTTTTAAATTATATAGAGCCAATATTTGAAGCAATGTGCGAAGAAAAAGTAAAATCAATAGCAACAATAATTACAAATCAACAATCAACAATAGTCATGAATACCTTTAAATATGAAGAATTATATACAATAGAAAAAGATGAAACTGGGAATACTCTTATAAGAGCAAATGTGGTTCCTATTAATAACTTAATTTCAGATTTAACTGAAAGAATACAAAATGAATTTAATAAAATAGAAGAGCCAGAAATAACAATTCCGGTTGGTGCACTCTCAGGATTATATTTTTTATCAGGAGCAGGACCCAATATTTCAATTCAAATTTCAGTCACAGGTACAGTAGACACTGATATAAAAAGTGAATTTATTGCACAAGGAATTAATCAAACTTTGCATAGAGTATATGTAGTATTTGATTGCAATATGAAAATAATAACACCAACTAAAACATATGAAAAACAAGTGTTAAATCAAGTAATAATTGCTGAAAATGTTATTGTTGGAAACATACCAGATTCTTATTATAATTTAGAAGGATTTTCAAGTCCTGGAGAAACATTAGATTTAATTCATTAAAAAACTTAGAAGCAAAACTTCTAGGTTTTTTCAGTTATATCAAAAAATAATACATTTATTACAAAAAAAGGAATTTTTATAGATTAAAAAATGGGAGTATAGTATAATAGAATAAAGGAGGTACCAATGAAAATAAAAATAAATACCCAAATAGATAGTAAATTAGAAAATGACGAAATAGAAATAACAATAAAAGCACCACAGAATTCTGAGATGTTAAATAAAATTATAGAAAACATACAAGCAACATCTGAAAACATAGATACAATAGTTGGTACAAGGCAAAACAATGTATCTATAATAAATACACAAGATGTAATATGCTTTTTTAGTGAAGCTCAAAATAATTATTGTAAAACCCCAAATGGAAATTTTAAAATTAAAAAGAAATTATATGAATTAGAAGATTGTCTAGACAAAAAATCTTTTATAAGGATATCAAATTCATGTATAGTAAATATCAAACATGTTGAATGTTTTGATTTAAGTAAAATAGGAAACATTGTTGTAAAATTTCTTGACGGAAGCACTGAATTTGTATCCAAAAGAAGAATTTCAAATGTTATGAAATTCTTAAGAGAAAGGGGGAATTAGATATGAAAAAGACATTGAAAAACATCATCATATGTATATGCATAATTTATTTCATTCTAAGTTTAAGCTCTTTACTAATTACTAAAGAATTAATTCACGAAGCATGGTTATCTATTATGGATTTACAAAATGAAGACGAAGTGACAACAATAAAAGAAGGTTACGACAAAATGGAAAGTCTTATTAACATAAACTTGACAATATTAGGAACGTCTACATTAATAGGAACAATGTTAGGGTTACTAATATCAATAAAAGAAAGTTCAATAAAAAGATATATTGTATATTTTATAGTCGGGTTTGTTGTGTATAGTTTGATATGGACAGGAGTAAATTATCTGGTGAACTTAGGGGCAGAAAATGGCAAATATGTAAAATTTATTGGACTATATCAAGAAATTTTAAAACCAGTGATAATATCATATATTATGCTTTATGTTGCAGTTGTTTCAGGAATTATAATATATAATAAAAATAAAGTAAAAGAGTTAAATGAAACATTGAATAATAAAGATAATAAAATTGAAAAAGAAGGAAAATTACAAAACAGAATTAAATTAAAAACAGTAATAAAAATTGTAATAGTAATGGTAGTTTTAGGAATATGTATATTTGTAGCAATAATAACAAGAAAAACAACAGTACTTATAAAATATTGTGAAAAAATAGCAGAAATTAATAATAGTAATAACTATTATATGAAAGATGAATGGGGTACAGGAGGAGCTACTGAAAGGTATTATAAAGATGGAATAATTGTAATTAAAGAAGAAAATGAAATAAAGTATGGAAATGGAAAAACAAAAGAGTGGTTAACATATAATTTGGCTGACAAAACAGTTACAGATGGCTCAGAATACTTAACTGATGAGGTTTGGAACTCTATTATTACAATAAGAAATGATATAACAGGAAATAACAGATATGTTGGAAAATTAATGATATTATTAAGATCATTTGAAATGAAAATATATACAGAAGAAGTGGATGGCAGAGAATGTTATGTATTTGATTATAAAAGAAGTGATAGAAAATTATACATAGATAAAGAAACATTCTTAGAAGTTAAAAGTGTAAGTTATGATTCATTACGTAAAGAAGAAAGTGTATTAAATTATACATATGAAATTGGAACAGTTACAGATGAAGATGTAGCAAAACCAGTATTTGAGTAAACACCAAAAAACCTCGGAAATAAAATTCCGAGGTTTTATAAATATTATCTCTTTGAGAATTGTGGTGCTTTTCTTGCTTTTTTAAGACCGTATTTTTTTCTTTCTTTCATACGTGGATCTCTTGTTAAGAATCCATTAGCTTTTAAAACAGGTCTATATTCTGAATTAGCTTCATTTAAAGCTCTAGCAATACCATGTCTAATAGCTCCAGCTTGACCAGAAACTCCACCACCATGTACAGAACAAATAACATCATATTTTGATAATGTATTTGTAGCTGTTAATGGTTGTCTAACAATAACTTTTAAAGTTTCTAAATCTAAGAATTCATCTATATCTTTACCATTAATAGTAATTTTTCCTGTTCCTTCTACTAATCTAACTCTAGCTATTGAACTTTTTCTTCTACCTGTACCGTTGTATACTATCTTATTTGACTTAGCCATTATTATAGTTCCTCCTTAATTAAAAATTCCAATTTTCTGGTTTTTGTGCTTGAAGATTATGTTCGCTTCCAGCAAATACTCTTAATTTTGTTGCCATTTTTCTACCTAAAGAATTATGTGGTAACATTCCTTTTACAGCTAATAACATAGCTTTTTCAGGATTTTTTTCAAGCATAACTGCTGCTGGAGTTTCTTTCATTCCTCCAATATAACCTGAATGATGTCTGTAAATTTTAGAATTCATTTTATTTCCTGTTAATACAACATCTTTACAATTGATAATAATAACATTATCACCTGTATCAATATTTGGTGTGAAAGTTGGTTTATGTTTTCCTCTTAATAATCTAGCTGCTTCTGTTGCAACTCTACCTAATGGTTTGTTAGCAGCATCAATTATATACCATTTTCTTTCAACTGTTTCTTTTTTTGCACTATATGTAACGTTATTCATGGTAATATTTACCCTCCTATTTATTTATATCTAATTTATTTATATGAAATTTAAATCTAAAACCACCGGGGAGAAGTTTCATATTTAAATCATATCCTAACATAATACCCAATAATTTTAATACAAAAAGCGTAATTTGTCAATAAAATTGGCAAAAGTTATTGATAAATTTTGCAAAAATATATATAATGTTTAAGCAATAATTAATAAAAATGGGATAAAAAACATAAAATTTAATATAAATTAATATGGAGGGAATATGGCAAAAGGAGCAGTAAGAAAAGAAAGTTTTATGCAAGGTGTGGTAACAATAATGTTCTCACAGATTGCAATAAAAGTTTTAGGATTAATATATACATTATATTTAACAAATAGAGAAGGTTTTGGAGATGCTGGAAATGCAATATATGCAAGTGGATATCAAATATATGCATTATTACTTACAATATCGTCAATAGGAGTTCCAAATGCAATTTCAAAATTAGTAGCAGAAACGGGAATTTGACAGTTAATTAAATAAAAAATTGATATAAGCATTGGAAATGCTTA
>ERZ1643249.646-NODE-646-length-38291-cov-8.520792_pt1 | contig 38291 bp, 51 predicted proteins | sample MGYA00579263_ERZ1643249 | MGnify/ENA primary metagenome ERZ1643249 (study PRJEB29033, sample SAMEA4952264) | chicken gut metagenome | biome: Broiler Chicken; feature: Gastrointestinal Tract; material: Caecum | place: Ireland | collected 2018 | study: Broiler...
AGAAATTTCAAAGCTGATTTCTTGATCTGTCAAGCGCCATTTTTCTGTGTTGATTTGGGCTATAGTTTGACCGCCAGTAGGTCCCCCAATTTGCTCTCCCTTGGAATTAAATCCAACAAAATTAACGTTTATAGTCATATTTCTTGCAGTTGCTAGCTTAAACTTTAATTTTAGAGGATAATTGTTACCCAATTCGCTAATTGGATTCTTAGCATTAGTTTCTACGCCTTGATAAGGCTTTGATTCTGCCGAACTAAAATCTAGCCAGTTGTGATTTGCAAAGTCGATAACATGAATATAACCATTATTAAGTTGACTATAGAATGGATAAGCTGAGCCAGTACTAAAATCTCCGTTTTTAATTAAATTACCGTTATTAAAAGAAATTTGATGATACTTAAGATAACAAATTAAACCAGTTATACGGATCTCTTGAACGGGCTTAGCATTGCTCTGTGTGATCTGGAACCAAAAATGATCAGCATTAATGAAGTTATCATCAATAGCAAAATCAACATCAAAATGTTTAAATTCCCATTGATTAGTTGAAATAGTCTTAATAATCATGTTACCAAGCCGATTATTTTGGTGATCCATTGGCAAAAAACTGACATTTAAAGTCATTGGTCGAGCTGTCACAATATCAAATTCAATGTGGAAAGGATAATTTTGACCTAAGACTTTAAGCGGATTGTCTATTTGCCAATTAAAGCCATGATGGGGGTCACTAGTATCCGATTGTAAGCAAGCCCAATTTCGATTTAAGAAATTGAAAATATGAAGCTTATCATTGCCTATAGTACTTGTAACTCCGTCAAGCGTTCCATCAGAGAAACTGCCGTTTTTAATTAGATTTTCTTTAAGGACAGCAGATTTAACATCGCCAATGCTCTGTTCAACCTGTTTATCAAGCTGTGCTGTTTCGTAAGGACCAGCATCAGACCATTGGCCATTAAGCCACATGTATAAGTGCTTAGTATCAAGCGTAACAAACAAGCCATCTGCACCATTGGGATAGGTGTTTTTTAAAGTCTGTTCGTCAGCAATTCCCACAGGAGCAGTTTTCATATTTTTTAAACGATCATTGATTGCTGCACTGATCTTGGAAATGTCTTCTTGGTGGTCATGGATTGTAACAATGTCATTGTCTTTGATCTGAGTAAGCATGTCAGCAACTCTACCAGCCAGATGCGTAGCATCGCCACGTCCTTCATCAATTTCAGCCTGCATAGCTATTAAGCTATCATGCGCATCTTTAGTTTCATTTAAATAAGCATTGCGAGCATCCAAGATTAACTGATCTGATTTTTCCTTTGCTTCTGCTAATGCCTTATCAAAATCACCAATGAAATAATTAATTGCAACACCAGCATCTAGGACATTGCCTAAGACCTTAAAGAAAATATCCTTTGACGTAAATACTGAGCCATTTTCATCTTTTAACCCAATATAGCCAGCAAAAAGGCCTGTTTTAGCCCACATTTGCTTAGGAATTAGCAAAGTAGTTAAACCACTTTGGCCATTATCTAGAGTGCCTGAACCATCATCTTCATACTTAACTACAGGCGTTCCAACTGGAAAATCAACTTTGTCGGTTTCAGCATTATAAGAACCGTCACCAACTTTACCTGCGATGAAAGCATGTAATCCCTTTAAATTTAAAGCCATGCCATTTTTTCGCCACAGTACTGTAAGAGGCGTTTTATTATCGCCTACACGAGCATTATAGATATTAGTTAAGTTTTGAAGATTACCAACTTGCTTATCAATATCAATTGTAATATCTGCTTTTACTGCCATATTAAAATCCTTTCTAACATAAAAGCCAGTGATCGAATATCACTGGCTTATTTAATACCTCCTAGTGGATCAGCTAATTGAATCTCTTGAACACCGGCTTCTTCAATTTGAAGCCAAAATGTTTGAGTTGCTACACGATTATTATCATTCTTAATTTCAAACCATGCTGATCCTGTAGCAAGAGCTACATTCTTATTAATTATGTATGTTACATTTCCAGATGCATCCCCTATAGCTGAATCACTGATAATTTCACCATTCCAATCTTTGATATTAAAAGTTATATCAGACTTAGATAAATCAATTGGTGAATTAGTTTTATCGGTAATTAATGCTGTGATAGTTTGACCATAATCATCTTGCCTAACCTTGATAAGATCAGCACTTGCGTAAGCCTTATTTGTGCTTAGAATCAGATCGGCCATGCTTATCATCCTTTCGTAATGCTTTTACCTGCAGTTGCAATTCAGCATTTTTTGACTGTTCTTTTTCTAAAAGAATTTTTAATTTAGAAATAGTTGCAGCTTGATTGACAATAATAGTTCCTAATTCTGAACCTAATTTATTACTTAAATCATCCATTTAAAACAACACCTTTGAACTAACATGATTTCTAACATAATTAGCAATATAATTTTCAACCACATCTTCAGTTATTACACGACCACCATTTATACGAATTGCATTTTCATTTGCACTTATAGTAATTTCTCCCCCCTCTTCACCATGTAAATCAACGTAAGATGGTCCATAATTACCTGTCCAAACATTTCCATCATTATCAATACCCGAAATAAATAATTGACCAGAAGACATCCCCATTGCATAGTTCTTTGAACCTACTGCAAATCCTTTAGCAGAATTCCAATCAGAAGTTACATATCTATTAGGTGTGCCAACTGTCATTTCAAATCCGCCTTTATCAATTTTTAGACTAGAGTGAACAACTAATGCGTTAACAGAACCTGCATCCAAAGTACCAACAACACCGTTTTGAGCATAAAACTTCCCATCACCATCAATGGCTGATCTAATTGATCCAGTTTTAGGATCTCTAAATTGAAGACCACCAACACTAAAAATCATTTCTTGATCTTTATCTTTAGCTACTAATCGAACGGCATGCTCCCAGTCAATTTTTCCTTCAGCATTTTGTCCTTGAATAATTGCATCTTGATGTCCATCTACCCAATCTTGCATTTGCTGATTAGTTTTAGTTAAAGTCGTTAAATATTTTTGGAATTCTTTAAAATTTATTTCTGGCTTTCCTGTTACTTTATCTGTTAATCCAAGCCCTTTCATCATTGAAAGTTCCATTGCTTTTCTTGCATCACCTTCAAGAGATAAAGCATATTTTGCTTGATCAATTAACGTACCTGTTCGCTTTAATTGCTCACTAGTTCTCTTTTCTGATTGCCTTATATCTTGTTGATTCTGTTCTTTAAGCAAATGCTGCCAAGTCTTTGGTAAATCACCAATGTTAATTGAAATATATCTATGATTTAACGCATCCCATTCCGTGGATGTGACTTCTGCAGTAGTATGAACTCCTGCTTTATCATCTTCGATACCGATTCGATCATTTAAACAAACTTGATTTAGAAAAGCCAAATCACCTTTCATTTGTGCTGCTACTACTTGAATAGATGTAGGTGGTAAGCCAATTTTATGTTCAATCATGGCATCATTAGCCAACTCTCGTAATTGAGATACATCCGCAGCTGTCATTTGCCAGGTTCCATCAGCTTGTAGACCCGAAGTATCATCATAGTCATGTTTAAAGAAAGAACTTAAGTCTAAATTAAGAACACGCTGATTTTCAATTCCAATACAATTATCAGCAATTAAAATCTTCTCTGGCAGAGTTACTTTGATAGTTTGTGCATCTTGATTAGTATCACTAGAATCATCTTCCGTATCGGAATCTGCCCCAGGATTATGTGGTTCTTCGTCCACATCGCCTTTGGTATTAGTAAGTTTTGCAGGAATATAACCAAATTTATCCCCATCATATTTTACGTAATACCATTCTTTTCCATCTGCACCCTTTGCAGTACTTACAACATCTACACCTGTTCCATCTTTTAAAGCCCAATTAACTGCAGATCCTTTAGTAGGAGCCGAATAAACCTCCACTTTACCTTTCATATCTGCAGTCTGAGCTAAAATTTTTGATGGACCATAGGGTTTTACTGACTCATCAGCTTTCCAATCGAAACTTGAAGATTTAGCATAAACACCACTACTAGTTTTGTAATAAGTTACGCCACCTTGAACAATTTGACCGTAATTTAAATTATAAACACCACGTTTTATAGTAGTTCTTACCTTTTTTGGCTTATAACCTTTATATCTAGGATTTAATATTTTCTTACCATGTCGTTTGATATATTTAGGTGTTCTTTTGGTTCTAGTAGAAACCCATTTGATTTTCTTTTTAGACGGCTCAATTCGACCAGTCTTTTTGTTCATTACATATTGTTGCTGATTTGGCTTCATAACGCCTCTACCGTGTGAGGGATATGAAGCATATGAACTAGTCTTACTTAATGAAATATGTGGACCATAAATCCATTGATGCGAGCCAATTCGATACCATAGATGACCATTCTCATCACAAGCTACATAATCATACGTAAATTTTTGACCATTCTTTAATTTTTCACCAGTGCGGTAATGATCTGCACCTTGATATGGAGAATAGTAAACATGAATTTTATCTCCATTACCATAATAAGTTACAACCGCACGACCAGAAGCAGGATACTTAGTACCTGCAGTCTTAGTTCCTGAGGCATCAATAGTCACATGCCCTGCAGCTGGATTGACAATATAATCACCTGTTTTGTCAAAATGAATCCATTCTGCATCAATCCAGCCACCGCCTTCGATTGGATACCAGTCATGTCCACCAACAGTCGTAATAACTTTGCCAATATTACCATCGGCATCTGTAGGAGTGGAATCACCATCATGAACTACTGGACCTAGCTTAACTTTTTGACCATTTTCAACAGTCCCAATTTGATGCTGACCAGTAACAGGAGAATCATAAATTGGTAACCCACCGCCACCGTAGTAAACTACTGTACCAACTGAATTCCAGTTAGTTGCATAGCTTCCCCAATCGACATTATCTTCTGTTGCTTGAGGTGGTGCAGATTGATAGGTCGCATAAGGATAAATAGCAGTATAAGTACTTTCAACGTTAGTTGTAGCGGAAAGGCCTTGAATATCTCTGCCAACTTTTAAGGGCTTATTGATATTCCTGCCTGCTTGTTGCATATGATGAATTTGCCAATTATCAAAGACTAATTCACCACCAAATAAACCTAGAATTGATTGCGTTGCTGAATCACCTTCAGCATCTGGATCAGTAAGCAAATTACCAGCTGCAGTATCCATTGAAAAATTAACATCAGATAAAACACTAACATCAGAATCAAACCGAATACCTGGATTAGCTGCGGTTAAATGCTGATCAATAGCATTAAAAGCTTCAGTGGCACTTGCGCCTTGAATTTGAATATTATCATCAATTGTTAAATCAGCAAGATCACCAGAAATATGTCTAAGTTCAATAGTAACCGTGTTTTCTGAACCAACCGTTTTAGTTATATTCATAATCCGAAACTTTTGATGAAGTGCATCAGGGCCACCATCGGTCATAATTACTTCACGTTCAGCAAGTTTATCAAAGTTTTTTCCATCAATTGGATAAACACCTTGTCCAGTAGGATATTGAGACGTCACGCTGTTGATCGTTAAAGAAATAAAGTCAGGCAGAGGACCTAACCCATTAGTTTCATCATCATCAACAGCATTTTGAAAAAGAATAGGATGTCTCAAATAATCAACAGTATCCGGTTGATCATCTGCTTCTGAAGGACCATACTCTTTTCTTAATTGCTCAAAAGTAGCAGTTTCAACCATATTAAAGTATTCGCCTCCAATTCGGTTTCCATTCAATAAAATCTAATGTTGCTCCATTTTGTGGCTCAAATTTAATAGTGTTAAGTCCTGCCGGCAAAATAGGAGCATCATTATTTGTTAATACGACATTATCATTAAGCGTTGTAACTTGATCTTGAAAGCAATCAGCTGATCTCCCGTCTAAGTAGCAATCGCCATTGATGTTGTTAAACTGATATGGCATCCCGTTAACTGTTAATAAAAAGTTACCATTCCCCTTGAAATGCCAATCCGGATAAGCAGAAAGTTTTTCTGGATTAACAATTTGTCCATTTGCAGGTAACTTCTGCCAGTAATAACCATCTGCACGGTATTTAAGTGGTTGCATATGGAAAGTGATTGTTGCAGCTTCATGTGATTCCATATCGTCCTGTGTTTGTGTGAAATCAGGGGCCGTACTAACAACTGCCATATAAATATAAGTGGACTTCCAGCTTAATTTTAAAGGCGCAAAATCTGTGCCATCTAGCCAATCCATAACAGCATCTTCAAGATCATCCATATCTTCAAATCTTTCTGGTCGATCAATTGTACAAGAAAAGCTCACATCAGTTGGGCTTCTGCTGTGAGCATTACTAAAGATATTTTCAATTGAACTACCAGGTATTGAATTGAAAGTTAGATTAGGTGCTGAATGCACTCTCTTACTATCAATGTTTATTCCAAAGCCAAAATCAGCACTGGATTTACCATGATAGCTAATATATCCAATATTATCTGTCACTTAAGTTATACCTCCCTCTAACAACAGTTTGACGATCAAATTCTCTTAAATAAGTTCTTAAATATCTAGCAAACTTTCGACCATCTACATTAAAGTCACCAGATACATTGATTGGTTGTTCACCCAATCTTCTTGTTTCAGTAATTTCAGAATCAAGTTTCTTTTCAATTGATGTCATAACTTTAAGAATTTCAAGTAAGATCTTAGAATCTTCACCTTGACTGGTTGGAGCATCCTGTTGCTTGAAATGCTTTAAAGTTCTATCCATCAGCCTATAAGCTCTAGCTCTCTTAGTAATATCCCAAGGAACTATAGTTTCAGGGCCGTTACCTTCACCAACTACGGCAAGTTGTGGACCACTTACAATGCCACCATTTGCATACCAACTATGAGCTTTCCAAAATGCTTCAGCTTTATCAGGATTACCGTATCGATCATTCATATAATCATAAGCACCCATGATTTGAGCTATAGCATTATTAACACTTCCGTGTCTTTTTACATAATGCATTTGGCCATCAGTTAATTGACCAATACCATGGGCGTGTCCTGTAGGTGTTGGTTGCGGATTATAAGCTTTAGGATTCCAGCTAGATTCGTGAGTGAAAATGAAATTCATTGCACTCCAATATCTTTTAGGAACATGAGCTTGCTTTAACCAATGAGTATGGTCACCGCTTGGCTTACCAGCTTGTAAGCCATCATCATGTTCACCATATTTATCCGAAATTTTTTGAATAGTAGACCAAAATCCTTTACCAACTTGACTTCTAATTTGTTTCTGAAGTTTATTGTTGGTCTTAACTTTAACGTCATCGTCAGAAGTCTTACTACCTTCAGTATTAATTCCCTTAAATCTACCAAAGACAGGGCCTCTTGTTCCTGGATCTTGTCCAAAGATCGAATGCATCCCAATATCAGGGCCAAAGGCTGAGTAATACTTGTTATATCCAGCATAAACACCAACGTGTCCATCTGGAAGCCAGAATACTGGATCACCAGGCTTTGCCTTTGACTTAGGAATTTCATGAGCGTGTGACCATAAACCAGCAACGTCCAAATGTCCCCAGCCACTATGGAAGTACTCCTCTAGAGCCGTTGATACCAAGCCGGAACAATCAAAACCTTTAGCATGTACACCGTAACCGCCCCAGATATAAGGCTTACCTTCACCTAATTTTTCAACGGCTTTAAGTAAACCTTTAGCTGGTCCAAGGTCATCATCATTAACTTTGTTCTCAACCATCTTCCATAGTTGAGACCACCACTTAACACCCTGAGCTTGACCAATTTTCTTAGCACTTTTAGCTAAATTATTGATAGCTCCAGTTAAGCCGGTAATTTTATCGAAATTGGAATCGCCTGTTTTAATAGGCTGCTTCCAAAACTTTTTAGCTTCTTCATAAAGTTTCTTAAGCCAACCTGTTCCTGATGCGAAGTGTCTAGTTACACCAAGATTACGCATTTCTGACGCATTAAATACTTCATGTCTTTGATCAAGAACCACAGGAACATTACGACCATTAACAACTGATAACTCTCCAGTTGTTTTATCGAAAATTCCTTCTCGATTGTTAGTTTCAGGACTATCAAAGCCATCATTAAGTATTGCTAGAGTCGGACCTACTATCGGCCTTCTTTGTGATCCAAAGAATCCAGTACCAGTTGCATAGTGAACACCACCGACTTTATGAACTGCATTCTTGTTACCGCCAAAATTGCCAATAACAGTATCAATTTTGCCTATACCAGAGTTAAGAACATCGATAACCTTATTAAGACCTTTACCTGTTGTCTTTCTCATAGTAGTCCAGAAATGATCAAAAGTAGTTGAAACACCAGATTCTAGTGACTTCCAACCACGTTTGTAACTACTACTAAAGCTATTAAATGATTTATGAGTAGAATTCTCACCAGACTTAGAAGTTTTTTCGATGTTTGACCACATCGATTTGAATTCTTTGTTGGAATCTTTTGACATCGACTTCAAGTCTTTGCCAAACTTCTTAGTCATATTCTCAAAAGTTTTAGCAAAATTACCCTTACCTTTGAGAGATTTAACAGCTTCTTCAGCTTGAGACTTAATTTCTTTACCGAATTTATTCTTTTTAGCTGCCTTGTATAAGGATCTAACTTTTGAACTAGTCTTGGATAATTGATTTGCTAAAGTCTTATTGGTTTTACTTGCTTTACTGTTAGCAGATGATAATCCCTTGAGCGAACTACTAGTTGATTTGGTTCGTTTACTCAACGTCTTCAATCGACTTGATGCAGAACTAATCTCTTTAAGAGTACCCTTTTTGCTAATTCCTTTAAGTGCACTTGATAATGACTTAACTGATTTGGTTCCTGAAACAGAAACCTTTATGCGCTTGGATTTAACTTTACTTAATGCAGATCTGAGTGATTTTACTGATTTAGTATTACTTGCTGAAACAGATACTCTGGCGGTATGTCTACCTGATACAGATTTAATTGCTGCAGCCAGGCTTCTTACAGAACCTAGACCTCTTACACTTGCACTAACTGTAGTTCTTTCTCTATGTGTAGTGGTTGTACTTCTTCGACTTGAACTACTTGATGATCTTGAAGATGAAGATCTACGTCTAGTAGTACGTGTACGCTTTCTAGTTTTCCTTGGAAGTTCAGATTCAAGATATTTCTTTAACCATGATTTAGAAACGGAAACAATCTTTCCTGTTGATTTACCACCAGTAAAGAAACTTGAATCAAGATATTCCATATCTTTTCTAGTTTTGGTTTTGGAAGTAGTTTTCTTAGATTCACGATCCTTCTTTTCACGTCTACGCTTCGTTTTTTCGTAACGTTCCTTGTCTTCATCGTAAGTCTTTAGACTTAGCTTTAATCTTCTAGAATTGATCTTTACTAACTTATTTAAAAGATCAGGAGTTTTTTCATCCCTAATCCCATAATTTCTAAGTAAATTAAAATCAAATGTTCCAGAAGCTAAGTGAACACCTCGACCAAACATGGTTGCTAAGTCATGAGCATTAACAACATGCTGACCAGGTAACATCCACCATTTTAGATTTCGTACGTTAGGAAATAGTTTTAAAGTTCCATCTGTGTCAATTAAAGCTTCACGATTGTTAGTTTCAGGACTGTCCGAGCCATCGTTAACGATTGCAGGATAACCATACTTCTTTTTCCAATCGGTACCATCAGCAAGGTGAATATTTCCAACCTTTAGTTTTCCGCTAAAGAATTTGCCTACATTGCTTGCAGTTTCCTTTAAACCTTTAATCGCATCATCAAAAGTGTCTTTGACATCTTTCCAAAGGTTCTTCCAGAAATCACCAACACTTTTACCGAATGATTTAAAGCCATTAAATACTTTTCCTAAACCGCCATGAGTTTTAGCATTCAATGACTTATACATATCATCGGCATTTTTGGTAAGGCCTTTCCAAACTCCACCGGCAAAAGATTTAATATTCTTCCAATTGGCAGTCCAACGCTTTTTCTCAATATTCAGTTGAGTTTTGGTAGTCTGACCAATTGTCTTGAATAAATCACCATGATTTTTCTTTAGCCTTTTACTAAAGGATCCAAAGTTCTTTCTAGTTTCATCACCATACTTCTTATTGATTTTGACATAGTTCTTACCAAACTTTTGAATAGATCGCATGATCTGATTGGTTCCTTTAGAACTATGTTTATACATCTGATTCCAATGCTTTTTAAAAGTTTTAGAAACAGAAGAAGTAAATTGACGATATTTCTTACCGGCTGATTTAGTAAAGTTACCTACATTTTTGGAAACGGCCTTATTGAAATTATTTACATTCCTTTTGGCAGAACCTAAACCTTTCTTGATGCTCTTTCCAACACCATTAGTCCATTTACGGAACTTGGGATTATTTTTATAAAGCAGTGCAGGAATTCCAAGCATTGGAGAAACTGCAGTTAAGGCAAGCTCTTTAGCATTCTTTTTAGCAAAAGATTTACCTTTGGCCAAACCTTGACCAAATTTCTTTCCTACTCCTTGTCCCCATTTACCGATCTTATTAAAAGTATCTTTAGTGCTCCATCCCAAATTTTCTAAGGACCAGAAGCGCTTTGGTGGTTTCTTAGATTTCCAACCATTAGTAAATGACTTAACGGCATCACCGCCCCATTTACCAACTTTTGCTCCGATCGAAGCTCCTACGGCTGCACCGGCTGGACCGCCAAACCATAATCCGATCGCACCGCCAATGCCTTTACCTGCTGCAGTTCCGACATCTTCATATTGCTTGCGACTACTAGCTTTATCTTTAATTGCTTTCACAATCGAAGTAGCAGTATCAACAGCAACACCGACACCAGCTGTAGAGGTGCCAATTTTACCTGCAGTAGTTAAATTCTTAAATCCTCCGGCAGAATGAGCAGATTGAAGAAGTCCAGTTAATTTACCAGCACTATTTCCTTTACCAAACAAACTTTTACTAAAATTCAAAGTTGATTTGGCACCTTTAGAAATAGCCGAGCCTATTCTCTTACCAAGAGAAATTGATTTTGAAACTAAATTCTTGGTTCCATTAACTAATGATGAACCAATAGATTTTCCCAGCTTAACTGAGCCCTTAAAGCCCTTTACTAGCTGCTTACCAAGGAACTTTCCAGAATCAGCAATGTCACTGCCAACTCTTTTAGCGCCTTTGCCTATAAGTGAACTAACTGACTTTACTGCATCCCCTGCTCCCTTAGTGCTTTGAACAAAGGATTTTCCAAATGCTTTACCAGCTTTTAAGATTCCTTTACCACCGGCTTTTGCTAATTTACCAGTAAATTTAAAAGCACTGCCAATACCTTTAATTGCGGTCCTAGATTTATCTAAAACTCCAAGTTCAGTCATGGCCAACCGAGTTTTATTTAGGAATTGTAAAAATTGTGCACCTTTAACAACTGAATAGCCTGTTAAAAGTCCACCAAAAATCCATTTAACCTCAGTTTTATGAGTTGTCGCCCATTTAATCAGGTTAACTAAGCCATTAGCAACGGCACCAACACCATTAGCAAAATCTTGTGTTAATTTCTTACCATCTTTTGTTTTAGTAAGAAAGATTACAAGACTATCACCAGCTTTATTAATTGCTGGTAACATTTTTGCCCCAAGAGTCATGCTGAAGGCTTCGCCAGTCATCTTAAGACGTGCCATCTGCATTTTGGCAGTTTCAGAGTTTTTCTTAGCTAACTTAGCAACATAATCTCCATCTTTACCAGCTTTGAGAGTTTGCTTAGATAAGGTACCAAGTTGTTTGTTGTACTTAGTTAAGATTAAACCTGCTTGTTCTCCGGTCATCCCAAATAGGGATTTCATGATATTGATCTTTTGGACCTTTGACATTCCCTGCATGTGTTTATTTAAAACACCAAATACAGTTGAAAGATCTTTTAATTTACCAGTAGAAGTAGTAATTTCTTTAGGCTTAATACCTAATTTTGCAAGAGCATTCTTCTTATCACCTTTGAGCAAATTACCAGTAGCAGTAGATAAGCGGTTGATAACTTCATTTAATCCAGTACCAGCTTTAGATGCTTCCAAGCCGTTATTGCTAAGAATACCCATAGCAGCTGCGGTTTGAGATAAACCAAAACCGGCTTGGTGGGCGGATGATCCAACATAGGACATCCCATACCCTAAATCTTTGAACCCGGTAGAAGTCATATCAGCAGCATAGGCTAACTCATTTACTGCACGCTTGGTATTATAAGTCATTTGAGCCGTGGTCTTAGCACGCATCCCAAATGACTCAAGAGTTGTACTTGATACAGCAACAACATCTTTAAAGTCATCACCTGAAGCAACACTAGCCTGTAATTCGGTTCGCATAGCACCTAATGCTTGCTTGGTGCTATATCCTCTTTTAACTAATTCCTCGTAAGAATCAGCAATATCTTGTTGAGACTTACCATACTGGATTGACATAGCTCGGCCTTGGCGTTGCATTTCAGAAACATTTTTAATTGCTTCCTTTTGTTTTTCACCGCCAGTAACGGCTAAGTTAGTGATTTCCTTATAGGATTGCTCTAAGTTACCAGCCTTTTTTGCTCCACTAATTGCAGCAGCTCCCACAGCTCCAATACCAGCAGCTGCAGCAGTAGCACCAGACTTAACGTGTTCCCACGTATTTTTTAAGCTGGACTTCATCTTATCAGCTGCATTAGTTACATGTTTGGCACCATTAGCAATCTTATTAAAGCCATTTGGATTAAGTTTATTTACTTCAGATTGAGCAGATTTAACTTTAGAATTTAATTTACTAATGCTTGTAGCAGTTTGATTAACTTTAACTTCTTGAGCATGATAAGCCGAACTAGCTTTTCCAGATTCACTAGCAATTCTTGAAAGTTCACTCTCTTGAATTTTTTGTTGCTTAGTTAAATTTTCGACAGCTGATTTATAACTAGTTAACCTTGTCTTTGCAGCCTCATACTTTTTACCTTCTGCTTCTAATCGCTTCACATATGAACTATTGACTTCATTAAGTGATCGATACCTTGATTGAAGGCTAGCTAAACCAGAAGTTTGATACTGCATAGCTGATTTAGCACGTTCTTGTTGAGCTGTCATTGAACTCAACTGCTTAACGGTTATTCCAAGTTGCTTAGCATAGCGGTTATAACTATTTCGGCCATCTTCAGTTGTAAGATCAAGAGCTTTTTGTCGTTCTTGAATTAAGCGAATCTTTTCTTTAGCTTGATCAATTGAACGCCCTAAACCTTCATATCTTGCTTGAGATGCTTTGAGATAATCACCAACACTTTTTGCCTGAACTTCTTCAGCCTTCCAAGCATTGGTTGAAGCTTTTAATGCTGTGTTCATAGAACGCAATGACTGAGTAGCACTTACAGTATCAATTTTGATACTCGTTGCCATCACGTTTTGAATTCTCATTTTTCCTCCTTTCCAGCGCAAAATAAAAAGGCTTATTCAGCCCAATCAGCGTTATCGTAAAAACCACCATCCTGCGCAACTGGTAGTTGTGGATCTTCATCTGGAACACTAAGAATATCCATCAATTCAAAAACATTGGTTTTCTTCCAAAAATCAGGAGTAATTCCATGCTTTAAGAACATCTCTTTACGCATACGCTTTTTATCTAAAATTCTATTTTTTAGCTCAAAAATTAATTTTCTTCGTCTGTATTCAAGGATTTTGGGTCCGTATCAGCATCTTCTTCAGCTTGCTGAGTAATAAAATCAACGTATTCTTGATAAGACTTATATTCAGCACCTTGAAGAGCTAAGGCCATATACATGCCAAACTTCATTAATACATCGTTATCAATAGTTTCATTGATCTTATCCCATTGCGTTGTCGTTAAAGCTAAGGCCTTTTTAATAAATTCTTTTACATCTTTGGCTGTTTTACGATCTCGCTTCTTAAACTCCAAAAAAGTTTCATTAGGCTTAATATCACCATCCATCAACTCAATTTGAATATCTTGTGCCTTATCGAAAACAGCTCCTGTTGGTTCAACTCCAATGCTTTTTTTCTTAATAACATTTGAAAATGGTGTTGTATCAATTTGTACTGGCATAGTATTTTCCTTTCAAAAATAATTAAATTGATTTGCTGACTAAAAACGATTTACCTTCCACTCCCACCCAGCTTTTCAATTAGTGACTATCTTCTTTTTTATTATCTGAATCAGTTCCTGAACCTGTGTTTGTACCACTAGTAGAACCACCTGCATTACCTGGTGTTGGATTACCGCCTGCACTTGAGGTCTTAATTGTGCTTGCTTTAAGAATGTCATCTACTGTTTTTGCGGTAGTTCCAGGGAATACTTCTTGAAGCATCTTTGCTTCATCAAATTTACTTGAGCCGGAATTCCACTTCTTATAAGGCATCTTCTTACCGCTCTTAAGCTTAAAGACATCTGCAATTGGTTCATATGCTTTTAAGTTCAATTGAACATTGGCATCTTGTTCTTCTGCAGTATCAGTTTGGTGAGCAGAAGTTTGGTAAGTTGCTGTAGCATTTGCAAAAGCTTCATACAAGAAATTACCGTCTAAAAGTGGTTCTCTAGTTAACAAAGCAATATGTGGTTTATGATCTTGATCAAGAGTTGCACCACCGGTTTCATCTTCTTCATAACCGACTACTTTATTTAGAACATCCCAATCAATGTCTAAGTAAGTAACTGTAGCCGTTGGGTTTTGACTTGGTCTAGTAGTACGTTTTCTCTTGTTATTAGCAAATTGATCTGTACCCGCTGCTTCTAAAGTTTGATATTCAACTTGAGTAGCACCTTCGATACCCGCATCAGCTGCATAAGGACCATCTTTAGTTAAGCCATTATCGCCTTTAACAACTTGACCGTCTTGTTCTGAAATACCGCTCAAAATAGTTAAATCAATACCATGAGCTGCACTACCTAATTTTTCACTCATTATTTTCTCCTATAATTTTTTATAAAATAAATAGTCATAAAAGTTTGCTGTGTTTTGGGATCTGGTACCGGAGGTCTTTCATCTGAAAGAATCCAGCCATCATTCTGAAGCAAATCTTCTATGACTTGTCTTTTTTCATAAATATTTTGACTAAAACCTTTTTTAAAGAAAATTTGTATTTCAATTCTAAATCGAATCAAAGTTGAACGATTATTCCTGATGCCATCAGGTGTTTCATCAGCATTCTGAATAAGAATTGAAGTATATTTTCCTGTCGCATCTGGCGCTTTATTACCTGATGCTAATAAATCTAACCAATCATAATCTTGGTTAGCGATTAATTTATAAACTTCTGTTATAGGTGGTGAAATCATTTCTCCATCTCCTTAAGGGCAGCTATCTCAGCCTTAAACACCTCAGGATTAAAGCTTTTTCGAGCTTCATCAACCCAATGATCACCACGCATTTTTACAGTTCCATCATTAGTATACAGAGCATTCATTGCATGTATTCTTTTATCCCAGCCTACCGTTGCTGAACCATCAACCATACCATCTATGTTTTTGCCTGACACCTTAACATTATCAGCCATATGGCCATAAACTTTATCCTTATGATTAGAATAGTGTTTTTGCTTAGCTTCATGAGATAAACTATCAGCCCAAACTTTTGCGCCAGCTAAAGTTGCTACCTGTTTTTGTTTCTTATTGGGTACTTGTTTTTTTATTTCTTCCATAAACTGATTAAGTTGCTTTTCAAAATTATCCATCACTCTCTTCACCTTCTACAATTCGAGTAAGTGTTACCTGATCATAACTATTAGGCAAATTAGCTGAGTCAGGATTAATTCCAGTAACTTGATACATCTGGCCATTGATCTCTGCATATGTAACTTCGGACCAATCTCTTCGATGATGTACTACATAAACAAAAGTTTGCCGCCAGTTAACATCAGAATGTTCAAATTGCTGAGTAATTGGCAAAGAATATCTTCTACCGCGTGTTCTAAATTTTACTTTAATACCAGTATTTTCAGTGTTTCCAGTACCTTCATTTAATTTCATTTCAGGTTTACCGAATTTAATTAACACCGTTAGAGATGTCGGATTGATGTTCCGTACCATCATTATTCACCTCATCGTCTTTAGCATCATATTTACCACGTAATTGACCAATGATGCTACGACAAACATCATCAACATTATTTACTCTTCTTACAGATATCGTTGAAGCATAGGTAAACAACGTAGCAGCATAGGAATTACAAGCAACAGTATAAAGATTTTTTACGCCATTTTTTTGATAGAAATTACCATCATCAGGTCCAACGGAACCTTGAACAAAGCTTTCAGCTGCATTTAAGCAAGTAATCATGCGGGTCTTCATTTCTTCAGTTAAATCATCATCTATATAACCTAGAAGATCTTCAAGACCATCTTTAATGGTCAAATAAAATTGTACTTTGGCCATTTAGATCACCTTCTATTTATTGTCCGCTCTTCTTATTCGCATCATCAGCAGCATCAGTGCTACTTGGTACCCCTACAGATGAAAAAATGAGAGGTTGACTAGCAATCTTATCAAATGAACCTGAAATAATTGCTTCATCATCCCACACTTGAAGATCCATTCTAAGTAATGATCTAATAGCAGTTTGATTTCTTTCAAATGCATGTGCAGCAATATTTGAAGTAAGTAATTGTGGTTGTTGACGATCAAAGAGGTGTAAAAATTCTTTAAAATTACCATAGTAAAACGGATGACTTTGGAACTTGCCTGCAGCTGTCTTATTATCAGGTAACCATCTATCTTCAACTACGCGAACTACTGCATACGTTGATTCATCTAACTTAAACGTTGTGATATTAGTTCTTGCATCAGTTGTAAGTGCATGATGACCATCTGCTAAACGAACTTCTTTTAAAGCCTTAAATGCAGATTTATTAATCAATAAGACAGAGCCATCCCAAAGTGCCATATCTAAGTCCATGACAGCATCACCAATATCATCCAAAGTCTTTAAAGTAGCTTTGTTTTGGGATTGAGGCAATCTGCTAATAATCTCATGATTATATGTAACTGTATTCTTTAATGCAATGTGTCTATTTAAGTAATCTTCAACGTTAGCATTAGAATCATTAAGTAAATCATTACTTGCATAGAAAATGGCACCATAGTCACCAATTACATAATTAATTTTCTTAATAGATGGATAATCCCCTTCAGGAATATCAGTATTTTGGCTCTTGTTATAATTCTTTTTCTTTGTACCATCAGATTGATCATCAAATTGGTCAAGACGTGGCATTGGCTTAATTTCTGACAGCTTTTCCAAATCTCTTGAACCATGATCAGTTCCAACATTTTCAACAGTAATTAAATCTTTTAAAGAATCATATTGACGTTCTAAAGTATTAATTTTAGTTTGTTGATCATCAGGAATAGCTAAACCTAAAGTGTTAGGTTCATTCGGGTCACTAGTAGCGATGTTTTCCATGTATTTCATAGGATGACGAAGCATATCTCTAAACCCATCGGCAAAGTTGCTCTTAGAATTATGTTCTACAGGTACACCATTAGTTGGCTTAGGCATAGTCTTCATAGCTTCTTGAGCATCTTCAAACGTACCTTTAGCAAAATCACGAGCTTGAACTGCAGCATCATAATCTTGCTTAGCTTGCTCCATTTCCTTCCGGAAATTAGCTTTTTCTTCATCAGACATAGAATTATATGAAGACTTATACTTTTCATTTAAGCCAATTTTCTTGTTTAAAAGATCAGTTACTTTTTGACCAGCAGAAATCCAGTCATCATGCAACTGATTAATTGTTTTTCCGTTCATTTCTTATCTTCTTTCTTGTTAACTCCATAATAAAAGAGACAAGTTTTCATTCTTAACTTGTCTCTTTGGCTTATTTTTATTTTGTAGTTTAGATTCTTTAATCAAGTTCTTAATTTTATTAATTACTTGGTTGCTTAAAATAGGGACACCATCAGCATTTACTACAGCTGGCATTTGTTCATCTTCAAACATTATCGAATCAACAAAGCCATTTGCTACTGCAGTTTTAGCATTCATCCAGGACTCTTTAGCCATTAGTTGATATACTTCCTGAGCTGATTTACCAGTCCGTTTGGCATAAAGATCAACTAATGCTTGATCCATTTGATCTAACCCCTGCATAGCACTAGCGAGATCATCAACGTTACCATCGGCTCCTCCTGACGCCCTATGAATCATAAGCTGAGCCGTAGGAGACATTTCGACTGTATCACCGGCTAAAGCAATCCAACTTGCAGCAGAACAGGCATAACCAACAATTTGAATATCAATATTACCTTGATATTTCTTCAATTCAGTGTAAATTTCTGATCCTGCATCTACATATCCACCACGAGAATTAACCTCTACCACAATATCTTGACCGCCAGCTTGATTCAAAGCATCCCTAATACTACTAGGACTTACCGAATCATAGCCCATCCAATCATAGACATCGCTCAAATCATTAGGTACGATTATTCCCTTGACTTCCAGTGTTTCCATTATCATCACCTCCTTTAGCTGTCATTTCTGCAGTTAAATCTGGCTGAGGAAGATCATCCGGCAAAAATCCTGATTTCTGCAAAACGTATCGAGCTTGATTGCCTGCTAATGTACCATCCTTTTTTAAACTAGAGATAGTAGTAGCAAAATTATCGCCTAAAACATCAATTGCCGGTCGTAAATCTTTATCAATATGAATATTAAGCTTGTTGTTTAACTCACTTACAATCGGAGTCACATAACGATTTAAAGCTTTTACATACTGATTGCTAATTTGTGCAATTGAACTCTGTTGGTCACCTTGGCCATTAATAAATGAATCTGGAACACCATATACTTTGGCAATCTGAGAACCAGTCCAATCTACTTGTTTTAAAAGATTAGCAATATTAGATTTAACTTCTAAGGGCTGATAGTCTTCCAAATCATCGATAACAAATGGACCACCATTCGAGTTATCAATTTGCGCTTTAGCCTTACGCGAATGTGAAGCACGTGTAGCCCAATCTAGCAACCCACCATGCTTAATTTTTAGCACACCATTAACCATAACTGATTGCTTTAAAGCTCTTAAGGCCATTTTATTTGATGCTGATTTTAATTGAGTTTCAGGCTTTAATGACTTCAGTGGAGATACACCAGTCAAGCCACCATTCTTAGATGCTAATCTAATGTGAATCATATCTGATTGCGGAATATACATCTTAGTTCCAATCTCAGGTTCATCAAAACTTACGTTGTAATACATCCCCGATCCGTCACTTAGTAAATATGATTGTACTTGCGATGGCCTTAAAAATTCCCAGCGTAAATCGACACCATTAATATTTCGCCAACGGTATGCATAAGCATTTCCGTCTAAAAGTAACTGCATAAACATTGATTGCCAAAATGCGGCTCCATTTGTTGTACCAGTTGGATTATCAATTAATGACTGTGCTCTAGATTTATCAGCCTTATATTTTACTAATACTAAGTCTCCAGATAACTGTGACAACAAGGAATAAATATCAGAGTATTCCAGAGCATTATCTGCAGATACATACTCATCTTCAGTCTTATTTAATGCAGACCAAATACCAGGATCATCGTTCAGAGAAATAGCAGATTTATTGGTAGGAGCTTGATTAAAAATTGGCATTTTTATTCACCTCCTTTACTGCTATTCCCCTTACTTCTGCCAATGAATTCAAAAACATAGCCTAAAACAACCAAACTAATTCCTATTGAAAAAAGTCCAAATGTATTATTGATAGTAAAAAATGCAATACAAAAGAAAATCATTGCCAAAATCCAAGCAATGATATCACTGTATAACCATAATTTTTTTAAAACTTTTTTTGTCAGTTTAATCATCTCCTAGTCCCGAATTTGGATTTTTAAACCAGTCAAGAACCTGTTGTTCAGTCATTCTATCTACTTCCGTTTCCTTAGAATTAATATCAGCATTTTCATCGTAATAATACATCCCTTGAAATAAGGCATCAATTAAAGCATCGACCACATCAATTTTTAGAGTTGCTTTCATCTTATCTATTTGAATACCAACTTTATCTTCTTTAACTACAGCATTCAGCAATGCCTTTTTCATGATAGGATCATCATTTATCGTAGCTTTATGAGTAATAAATTGCTCTTCTAAGAATTTTGTTGGGTTGGCCAACTGCAGTGTAGTTTGCTGAATATCCATAATATTCCAATTAGTATTTACGTTTAATGACTCCACTATTTGTTTAACCTGGAATGATCCCCAGCGATCATAACCAAAGAAAACTACCTGTAGATGATGTTCTTCTACGAACTGAAGCAGCCATTTATAAACTTGTTCAGGATTGATAATACCATCTGAATGTTCTGTAATATCGCAATATCCTTTTTTGGCCAACTCACGGTAAGGCAGTCCATCCTGATTTTCTTTTACTTCAATTGAACCTGCTTTTTGAAATGGAATAAATGAATGTTGCATAAAATGAAATTTTCCATCACCATATGGAAAAGCAAAACTAATTGCGGTGTTATCAGAGAACATTGAGTAGTCAAATCCGATGAACACCTCACGATTATCTATTGTAAAGTCCTCTAGAATTGCGCTCTCAACATCATCTAATTTAAGAAAACTGTCCCTAGATTGTTCAAGCCAAATATTTAGAGATTTATTTTGAAATTTATCAACTGAATCCGTTAACAAAGCATTTCCACGATCAGTAATCAAGTCTTTTTTCATCTGCGGTTTACAGTAAATGAGCGGATTAGATTTAACCCATTTATCAGGTTCGAATAATTCTTCTTTACTATCTTGCTCCCACACTAAGCAAAGATAGTTATCACCACTTGTTCGATCCCAATCTCTTTCCATTGCTTCAACAGCCTTAACTTCATCCCTATGAAAAGGAACACTAGGATCAGGATACGCTGTTGAAATTTGAATAAATTGATGATTATCTTGGCCATTTTGACCAGTCGTAATATCTGATACTCCTTGAGTGTCAGCAACTTTACCAAATTCATCTCCTATGGCCAAAGTGAAGTGGAAACCATCATAACTTCCAGAATTATAAGTAATAGCATGAATTGTATTATTAGAATTTCTCATTCTGACTTGAGATGCTTGTGAACTTAAACTCTTTGGATCAATACCACATTCTTTAGCATAAGACTTAAATGGCTCAATTTGGATAATGTGACTCAGTGTGGTCTTAACATAACCCATTAATTTAGATGTTTGCTTAAAATTGATTGATGAAATTAGGTAATCTTGATTCTTTAATCCAATAGATGCAATCAAAAATGTATAAGCCATATAGACACCCATAAGAAATGATTTTCCATTGTGTCGAGCCATTGACAAAATTCCCCTAGTATATCGTTTTTGATTGTTTTTATCTTTCCACGCAACTAATTGAGAAAAAATAAAAACCTGTGAGTCGGTTAAGACTACAGGTTTATTTGATTTAGCTTCAGGAACGATAGCAGCAAACTTCAAAAAGCGATCCAGCTCCGCAATGTCATAATGATAAGGAAAATCATGTTGATCCTGACGTTGCAAATCTCTTAAATGCCGAAAACAAGCTAATTTAATTTTATATGGTGCCATTACTGGTCCATGTAAAACAGCGAAACAGTATTTAGTACCTCGATCGGTATATTTGGTGGCAATGTCCGTCCAATTAACTGCTTCAAAGGCACCTTGTACATCATGCGTTTGTGTTAAATCAATTTTCATTACATTTACCACCTCCATATTAATAAGCTAATGTTTTGCTAGTTATTTTTAGAAAATATTTGTATCATTGCTTGAGTTTCATCTTTAGTAAAACTCATAAGTAGTAGCCGAGAACTAACATAGCTTAAATTATAAGCCATATAAGCAAAGCTTCTTGATTTAGCTTCAAACCATTTGTCATCTTTAAATTTGAAATAAAGCATCAATCTTTTCCTTCTTGAATTAGTGCAAATAAAGCAATTATGATAAAAATTATTCCTATTATCTTTTCCATTTTCTATAATCCTTAAACCACATAACCAGCCATAGAATGAAAATCACTATAAATACAATTCCACCAATTATTAAACCAAGTATCTCCTCAAAATATTTCAATTGTGCATAATTATTAATCCAATTCATTTTTTAAAGAACTCCTTCATTGAATCTGTAATTGATTGTTTCTTCTCATCTGGTGCCTTGTACTCCATCATTTCTGATCGTGCTTTAGGACTCAATCCAAGCTCACGACCAATTGAATTTAATTTAGATAATGAATCTGACATCATCTGATAGGCCGGATTTTTTCTATAGCCGGTAAAATCTCGATTAATTACCTCACCAGTCACAGGGTTAACTACCGTCTTAAACATTTTCTGCTGCAGTCCATCATCTTTAAGAGATTGTTGAGCTCTACGATAAACATCATATGCTGAACAATACTGCTGCAATAAATATTCATCTGCACGCAGGACTTTAGGATTTTTATTAAGATAGTTGGCCATCTTTGGCCATAAAAGTTTTCCGTACTTATCAAGCCATTTTGGAGCTTGTGTAGGCACTTTCGGCCTTGATAAATCAACTTTCGCCAAATTTGACCCCCCTATCAAAAAATTTCAAAAATGTTTGCGCATCACAAGAAAACGACACTGTTGCGGCTCCCTAAGAAGCAAGACACGGGGCGGGGCATTAAAATAATACGCTTTGATAAACTATGAGCTTCAAAAATCAAATCGCTCTAAAGGCTTCTCATGCCCGTCTGGTGCATTCATTAATTTGGAAATTGTTTTAATGTCCGTAATCTCAGGAACGGGCTTAATTTGATTATGCAAACCAGTCCCATAATATTTTTGTTCCCAACGTGTCTTCTTTGCGTGACAGTCACGACAGCATGTAACTAAATTATTAACGTTATCAATTTGATTAATATCAAATTCAACCGGAACAATGTGATCAACTACAATTCCAGTTTCCTTAAGGCAATATCTACAGAGGTGGTAATCTCTTTGGAGCACTACCTTCCTGAGATTCTTCCAAACACGGGTGTGATAAAACCGATTTTGTTTTGCTTTTGTAGAGTTACGATAACGTGTTACATGATTATATTTCCAGCGTGTTTGTTTAGATTCATGATATTTGTTTCTTCTGTCAAGATATTCCTGTTCATGACTAATATGTGTTTGACAATAGTGATTAGGCATAACAGCAAATGCATGACAGCCTAGATACTTGCATCGTCTTACTCGTGGCATTTTACATACTCCTATTGTGAAAATAAAAAGAAGCAACTGAAACCTCAATTGCTTCTTCATTGACCGTTTAACACGTTCGATCCTGATGACTTAAAGCCATCTATACATATTGTAGGAATTGAACCTACACACTCAGTATTACTAAGATGCTTCCATTACATAAATATGTACTGAATATTTATTAATCGATATACCTTACCATGATGTCAATCATAAAACAAACTTATAAATTAAAATTCATTACTACAATAAATATTCAAAAGGGAGTTACAGGATTTGAACCTGCATCTTCAGGCAATGTTTGACGTCTTACCTATTAGACTAAACTCTCATAATAATAGCAGCCAATAGTAATTTACTAAGCCTGCTATTTAAAATCACAAAAAGGAGGTTAAGTACATGACTTTACCGTATCAAGAGTGCGAATCAATTTCTCTCAATTAATTCACAATATCATAATAACTCATTATGTTCGGATAAATGTTAGATGAATGTTGTATAAATCTTGTATCAAAGTTGGATAAATGTTGTACGAAAGTTGTATGAATCTTGTATCAGATTTGTATTTATTTTGGAACTCTAAAATTAGGAATCCAATCAACCTGATGCTCATGGCTCTTCTTCTGAACTTCAAACCTATTAGCAAATTCACACAAGGCACCGATTTTTCTTTTATCTAAAGTAGAAGTATCAATTCCTAATCTATTAGAAACAGTATTTCTATCTAATTTATATAGACACAATAACTTAATGATTTCTCTATACTTCCTACCATCATTTGACATATGAGCATATGTATCAGCAACACATAAAAACACAGCAACGTAATTAATATGATCCAAAACCTTTTTTTCCTGTGAATTTCCATTAGTATGACTAGGGATGCTATTCAATTGTGGGCTAGTAATATCTGTGATCTGTTTATCAGCTCTGCTCATAATTATAGGAAAATCATTAGTAAGAAATTGTTGGACATTAGCTGCAGTCTTTTTACGATCCCAATGTTCAAGTTCTTTTAAATAATACATTTTACTTAACCCACCTCATTATTTATGCATCCCTAAAACTGTTTGTGATTAATTATTCATGACTACTATGCTTAAAGCTTATTTTAGGAACTATCTTCAACTGAATTTCAAAACTCTCATTCATATCCATTGGATTGAATCCTTTAAATACAAGATGTTGATAATCAGTTTTAGTAATTGGAACATCGTCAGAATTCAAGTTATACGCTGCAGCAATAATACTTGTAGCAATCTTCTGCATCCCGTAGTTCCAGGTCTTTTGATAAATATCTAAATCATTAATATTAATTTTCATGATTATTATCCTTTACGAACATCCCATAGGTTATGACCTAAATATGTGATTGAATCACCATCATGAACAACTAATTCGCCATGTTTAGTTTGAACTGTAGCAAGATACTGGCAAGTTCTAATTCCTGGAAGTTCATAAAATTTCCAGCCATTATTTGCTAAGAAAACTGATTTATATGTTTTATTCCATGTCTCTTTTGATTTTTTGGTTCCAACTTGAATATCAATATTTTCTTTCATTTGATCAACCTTCCTACCTAGTTTTGCAAAATAGTGCAAATAATTTTTCCAGCCATCGGCCACTGGATTAGACATTAAAGTTACCTCCAATATTGTAAACTGCACCTGAGTTTTTATCTTTTTTCATCATCCTTTTTAGATCATCCATTGAAGCATGGGACCTAATTACTGTAAGTTTCTTAGGCTCTAATAAATAAAAATCCCCAAGGAATTCATCCCCATAAAGACCATTCTTTTCAGTAGAGATGAAATATTCATCTGCTTCTTCATCATGAACAATTGAATCAGCATAAATGCTTTTGCCATTTTTATCAAATGAAATCCGTTTTTTCTTATTTAACAAAGTAGTTATCCTCCAAATCATGAATTCTTTTAGCCAAAATAATGATACTGTCCCACAAAATGTTGTCTTGAGTTGTTGCTTTTTTATCTGTTGTTTGTATGTATTCCTTAACCGTGTTAAGCAATTTGTCGTTTAAATTATTGCTCTTATGAATCTCATCTAAAAGCTCCTGGTTGGACTTTTCATTCTTATGATTAGAATACATGTTCATAGCCAGCAACACGGTCCACACGACAAAGATAATGTCATTTAAGTGATTAACTATCCAAAGCATCATTTTCAAATAGACCACCACCAGTGCCATGCTGAGCGTAAATAATACTTAATCTTCATTATTTTTCCTCCCTAAATTGTGCCGTATCAGGATTATCACTATTCAAAAACTTATTAACGAAATAGATTTGACCTTTGCCAGTTACCTTAGAAGTCTTGCTAATAGTCGTATGACCATCTGAATGAGTAATTACAGACTCTTTAACACGAAAGAGACCTCGTTCCATGGATTTTTGCGTTGGAGAGTTATAATCTGATCCGCGTCTCTTAATTAAGTAACCGTGCTCTCTTAGCCAGCGATATAAACGAACACCACCAATCTGCACACCATTTTGCTTTAAGATTTTAGCAAGATCATTGATTAGAATGGTTCGATTAGAAGCTGTTACGGCATCTGCAAATAATGCTTTAGGCTTCATTTGATAATTCTCAATCTTTAATTGAGTATTCTCATTCTGCAGAATTGCATAACCACGTCTAACAATTTCTTGTGGATCATTCCACTTTCTTTCAATTTCAATTAGATATTTACGATATTCTCTTCCTTTATCGGTATGACTCATTAAGCATAGTTGTTTGGCCATATCGATTGTTAAGGCATAATCTTGGATCGGCTTGTGACCACCATTTCCAACTACCGTAACTGCAGTTACGCTTGTATAATCTTCACCTAGTTCAAAATCTTTAAAATTTTGCTCAACCCATTTGCTAAATCTAGTTGTTAATCCAAGTCCACGATGTAAATCACGCGCGGATACCAATTGCTGATCATTCTTAACTTGAATTTTTAGTAATTCTTCAGTCACTTAACTCACCTAACCTTTTACCATTAACATTGAAATTGCATTTTTATACGTAGAACATAAAATATGAAAAACAACGTCGTCTTTACTAGTTCCTGTATCTGCTACAATTTGATCACAAGCTTTATAGAATTCGGCTTTATTTTCATGTTCGATCGCACGCATAGCTTTCATAACTGTGTCTAGTCGCTCTTTATTTAAATTAATTTTGATACTATTAATCTTCATGGCTATACCCCATATTCTCCACATTTACATACCAATTAGGACCTTGAAAAGTTATCTTCTGCTTCATCGGAACTAGCAGTCTCGCATGACTGTAAATTCCAGCATTAATTTCAACTGCAGTTCCATCAGGCCATTTGCGTAAACCATACTTTAATAAATCTGCTGCAGAATACTTTGCAAACAACTTTGCAGGTATATAAGATTTACCTGATATAAAAGGAGTTCGATTATTCCATTTCTTTTGATCCATCATCAACTACTCCTTTATATAAAAAGTCAACGAGCAATTTCATAACGTAAGAAACCTGCAGCAACTCATCAGGCTCTAATGCTGAAGAACGCAAAATTGTTGTGCTCCGAGTGTGCCAGTCTGCTATGATTTCACAGTAATTTTCATCACACTCATCTTCAAAACTGATAGTAATCAACTGCAAAGTGTTTTTTACACGATCATAAGAAAAGCTAACATGGGCATCCCTGTAGAGACCGATTAATCTAACAAAATCACTTTGATTCATTCTTAGGCTCCCCTTTTTCATCAAATAATTCCACTTGCTTTGAATCATCAGAATTATCATCTAAATCTAGTTCTGTTTGATCACTAGTAATAACTAATTGAACAGAACCATTTTGACGAAACTCATTCAGCCATTGCCAATTGATATTGTTACCTGTTCCTGAAAAGCAAGAGTCACATTACCCTTAGCATCTGCTTTAAAATTCTTAAATGTTCCATGCCATACAATCTTTTTAGCCATTTTCTTTCTCCTTAATTTTCATCTTTAGCTTTGCTACTAAAACTCCCGTTTTAGATAAATCTTTATCTGCAGTCAGCATTTTTTCATGATTTAATATCATTAATTCTTTTCGAGTAACCACTGCTAAATTATCTGGGTCAAAATTTTCTTTATTGCCATCTAAGAAAATAACAATTTGATCTTTAGATAACTTGGTACGATGAGCTTTTTCCCATACATACCTTTGATATAATTGCCATTTTTTGGGTTCGGCTACTTTGATAAAGGAATAGCCATCTTTATGATGTGCAATATAGCCAACTTCATGATGCTGAGGTGGAATAGTTCCTTTTTTAAACTGACCTTTGCCATTACTTAAATCAATATGTAACCCCTTATTCCAAGGGATGCTGCCTTTAACAAAGGTGCCATCAGACCTTCTTATTGTCATCAGGTGCATCAACTCCAATCATATGAGGTAATTTAGAATTAGCATCTTCACGGTTATCCATGAACTTAGCCGCATCTAATACAACTCGTGCATTATCTACAATCGTATGAGCTATACCATTCATTGCTTTGCTACGATTAATCTCTTTGCTCATTTCTTCATCACTAATATCATCTTTATCTAACCTAACAAGTTGGTTAAAAAGCATATTATTTAAATCTTCAAGTCGATTACTTGCCATTTTTAAACTCCAATTTATTGTTTAAATTCTGTTACCCAGTCACTAATGTTTAATTCTTCCTGAACTGCTTTAGTATGTGGTAACTTAATAACTTCACTAAAACCTAACCAATTATCGCTATCATTCCTAATAAAATAGGCTTCTTTAGTTTTTCGAGATAATGAATCACATTGAATTGCTACACCATTCATTCCCCTAATTGCCATATTAAAAAGTAGAAATGGAATGGCTCTGTCACTCATCTCTTCTACTTGATAGAAGTAATTTCTCGGATCATAAGTAAAGAGCGAAATACCAGGACTATGATCTAATATCTTTTTATCAACCTTAGTTAAATGCACTGGATCTCTTAAACGGTCTTGATACCATCTAGTAATTAGAATTCCTCCGGTACCTGCTGCAGGCTCGTAATAAGTCCCACTAGGATTCTTGCCAACAATAGCTGACATTAAATCTGCAATTCCTTGAGGCGTAAAATCTTGTTTTTTTGTTTTACGTTCTGCTTGCTCATCTTCAAAGTATTCATGGAACCAATCAAATTGCATGTTAGTGGATATCTCTAAAAACTTTTTAAATATTTCAACTCTCTTTTGGTCGTCAAGCATTAACTGCAGCATTTTTTCAGGTGCCTTATATGATTCATCGATACCCAGTAATTTGTTAACTGTTTTTACATCAAAAAGCATTTCTACGCTCCTAAACTAGTTAAAACTGTCAGCATCTTGTTATCGTCTTTCATGGCCAACTCATCCAACAAATGGATATAAGTTCGCTGTGTTGTCTCCGTGTTTCCATGTCCTAGTCTTTTAGCCACGGACTGAATAGAAACACCCGCCGATATCAGCAATGATGCATGAGTGTGTCTTAAACTGTGAATGCTGATCCTAGGGACTCCTGCCTCTTTACAAAAAACAGCTAGTCGTTGATTCAAAGTTGAATTATAAATATTGCAATACTTTTGCCCTTCTGGAATTCGAGTTCTAAAGTCACCGCTTTTAGCTACTTCATTGCTAAGAGCCTTTACAAAAATTGGTTCATTTTGCGGACATCCAGTCATTACTTTTTGCAACTCAGTCATCGCTTGTCAATCAACCTTTAAAATTCGATTTGAATAATTATTCTTACACGGTGCAAAATCATTGTTTCTCTTGTAATCCCATGTCTTATTGACATAGATTGTCAAATTATGAGGATCAATATCCTTAGGCGTTAATCCTAGCAATTCCGCAAATCTCAAGCCGGTTCTAAGATCAAAGTCAAACATCGTTGCACTGACTTCATCACTGTTTTTTAATATCTTTTCTAATTTTTGAGCTTGATCCATTTCAAGCCATTTAGCTCTAGTAACTTTATGTTTTTTCTTAGAAGTTGGATGAACCTTGTAAGTTGGATCTTTAGGAATCCACCCCTCATAGACTGCATCCCTCAAAGGTGCTTCAATGTGATGCAAGAAATCACGAACTGTTGGCAATTCATGAGTTTCACCATAGCGATTAATTAAATGTTGAACGTCCATTCTAGTCATATTGCCTAAATCAAGATCAGGTGCTAACTCTTTGATCTTTTTGCCAACCAGCCAATACTTATCAAGCGTAACTTCTCGAACTTGACCAACTTTATAAGTCTCAACCCACTCGTTAAAGTACTTGTAAAATTTGATGTGACGTTTCTTGCCCATTTATGACCATCTGCCCCATCCTTGATAACTAATTGGCGTATCAGCATTAACTCTTTTAACGCTGTCACTCTTATTTTGCTGAATGACATATTCAACTTGGTCACGTTTTTCTTGGCCATCTGGATTAAAGGTTCTAAGCCCAGGACTAACTCTTCTGATTCCATGTTTGGCTAGGGATGATGTCGTAAATTTAGCAAATAACCAAGCTGGTGTAGTTGTAATTCCGGCAGGCAAGAAAACTAAAATCTTTTTGCCAGCTGTTTTAATATCTTGATTTAAATCTGTTTGTGTCAAAATCATGTGTTGCTCCTTATTCTGCTGTACTAAAAACATTGTCTTCAGGTAAATTCTTAATCATCGAAATCAAATAGCCTATAGGATAGCTAGTAGCATTAACTACGGCTGTCTCAATTAGCGGCTTAATTTCTTCAAAGCTGTGGGAACCGATAACATTTCCAAGTTGGTTACGTTCACGTTCTGAAGTTGGTGTTATCTTGACATGCCATTCAGCTCGTTTTTGATTTAAATAAAAAATTATTTTATTTATTTTTTCTTCTCTCTCGTAATTGCGTGCCGGAGTTTTATCCACAAGCTTTATTTTTGAGGGAGATTTAGAGAGAGAATAATTAAGTACTTTGTTAGATAAGTATTTAGTTAAATCAGTATTTAGTAGTGTCGGATTATCCAACATAGGAAAAACCAATGTAGGAAAATCCGACTTAGGCTTAGTAGACTTATCCACAGGTTTCTTAGAAGTGGATTTTTTAACTTGCTTCTTAGTAGTTTTATTTTTTCTTGCTGCAGACTTTTTCTTTTGTTCAATCCAAGACTTTTTAGGTGTATCAGAAAGTAACCAGGTACTTTTATTAGTAAGTTGGCCAAGTTCATTACGAACTCGACTTCTTAACAAGTAGCCTGCTTTCTCTAACTCGTCCAGAGCGCTCATTGCTTGATCTCTGCCACCTTTAAAGTGTTTAACTAGTTCTGTAAGGAAGAAGTTCCAATCGTCAGGACGTGACCATAGATAGCCAAATAGTCCTTTCGCTTTGAGCGTAAGATTTGGATCTTCAAAAACATAATTACTGATAACCATGTAACTCTTGTCATGTACTCTTTTTAATTTTGTCATGGTGTTACCTCTTAAATAAGATTCCTTTTGTGATATAATCTTGATAGATTCTTTTTGATGTGCGTGTTACCTGACTTCAGGCAACACGCTTTTTTGTATTTTGGTCAAAAGTGTTTCTTTTGGCCAAATTTCATTATTGCGATCAAATAAAGCGTTGCTGTTCTTCAGCAGGTTATTATATGTTTCGTTTGACATGCTGCAACCTCCTACATTCCAACAGCTAGGACATCAGGATTGCAATATAAGCCAATGATCGCTAAAGCAAATAAAGCAATATAGCCAATTACAATACATACTTCAATTGCTGTTTTATTTTTTGTCATAGTTCAGTTCTCCTTTAGTACTTTAAGATCACGTAAGTGCGGATCTAAATGCTTTTCTGCAAATTCATCTGCACACTGTCTCAAGAAATCTTGCCAGCGTTTCTCGATAATAAATGTTGATCTTGTCGATACTCTTACAATCGCATCCCGACAAGGGGATGCTTCACATCTCTTTCTCCAAGCAGCCCATGTTTTATCTGCCAGACCATAAGCTCTCTGAATTTGTTTTGGTGTTTTCCAGCCGTTGGCCATCTTTTCTGATGTCTTTCTTGTATCCTCATTTGAGCTAAGAAATTCTTTTGGTGAGCCCTCAAGTGTAAGTTTCATGCGCATGTATTCGGAAATGATAGCTTTCATTGCATTAGGATCACTGTCCTGATCCAATTTGCGGCCGATATATTTCTTCATTTTGTCTAATAACTCTTCATCGGACATATTTTTCACCTACTTTCTCAACTTTTTTCCATATATGAAAGTTGACCTCCAGGAGCTGGTAAAATTAAATTAGACCTACCAAAGGAGGTGAACTTTATGAAAAATTTAAATTGGCAATTAATTAGTCAATTATTTAGTTATGCTGTCGCTATTATTAGTGCACTAGTTAGCTTCTTTAATAACCGCAAGAACAATAAAACAGTTAAAGAAATTGAACTTACTAAGCAAAAATTCGCTCAAGAGAATGAAAAATTAAAGCGAAATCAAGCTATTCAAGACCATAAAAATAAATTAATTACTAATTTTTTAGGTTCAATTAATGCCTATCAGGCTACTCATAAATTTACGGCTCTTGAAGCTGCTTTAAGAGCTTGTGGTGAAGTAATGTCTGTTTGTACCGATCAGCAAAAGAAAATTGTTAATAAGGTTATTGATGCTTTAAACAAAATGTCAGCTTATCAACCATCTCAAGCTGATTGGGATAACACGACACAGGTGATTAAAGAAGCAACTAATGAATTTAATTCACTAGCCAGTAGCCAAGATAAATAGTTTCAGCAATGCAAATAAATGCAATATATAACTGATCTATTTTTGTAGTTGGAGCATGAGAATCTTTAATTTTAAAAATCAAAATTCCACATATTAACCACAATAGTAAGATCATTAGCACTAATATTTTTTTAGCCATATACATACCAATCAGTTGCAATCAAATCATCCAAGTTTGGATTCCAGCGTTTGGTTTTAAAATGTCCTTCTGCAAAAGGAATAATTAAAACACAAGCTGTTGTATTGGTTGGCAAATATATCGATGGTCGTGGGCCATAACTTTTACGAGTTATGCCACGACCGTCTTTTTTTGCCTTTAAGCAAGCTTCTCTAATATTCATTTTGTTGCCTCCTTACTTCTCTCTTAAATCATCTAGACTTACCTTTAATGCATCAGCAATCTTGCAAGCATTAGTAAAACTAGGATCAGACTGCTTAGTTCGATAATTTCTAAGTGTGTTATCTGAAATACCTGTCATTTTCGATAAACGATAAATGGTAAGTGATCTTTCTTTTAAGATCTTTTCTACTACGTTCCACATTTTTATTTCATCACCTTCTTTGTCATATAATGAATTCATCCTCTAATAAGAAGGTGAATTTTATGATTGATGATGAACAAAGAGCACATGATTTGACACTCTTAATCCTTCAAAATCACTGGGATGATTTAGAAGCTTATGGTGTCAAAATTCATGCTAAGCCTCATGTTTTAGATGCTTATGCAGCTCTTTATCCCGAGATTTTGAAGTGGACGAAAAATCAAAACTTTTAATCCATTTTGAATATTGTTTTTCAGACATCGGCTGTAATGCTGATGTCTTTATTTGTTTCCACAACTTTCTCGCATCCACATTCGGGCTAAGAAATTCCTTCAGCTCCTTTGGTGAGCCTTCAAGCGTGATCTTCATTTTGCCGCCTCCTCATTAAACCTAACATAACGTTTAATTGTGGGTAAAAGAAATATCACCCAAAGAAATGTTATAAATCTTTGAGAATCCTTCTGCCCAAGCAGGCGGTACTTTATCAGGATTACTTTCAAAAGAGGCCACTCTTTGCCTAGAAATAGGCATACCAAAGTATGAGCTTAAGCTTTTAGCAGCTTCATTTTGACTTAATCCTGCATTAACTCTAGCAGCTTTTAAAGTGATTTTTGTATTGCTACTCATTTATTTACCACCTCCTTACGTCTTATATATTACCCTAACATTTTGTTATGGTCAATAAAAACCTAACATTTTTCCTAACTTTATGTTATTTTCTCTAACAAAACTGTTATACTAATAACAAAGAGGTGAGAAAATGAGTGCTATATCTGAAAATATAAAATTTTATAGATCAAAAAATTCTTTAACTCAAGCTCAATTAGCAGATAAATTAAATGTATCTGAACAGGCAGTTTATAACTGGGAGCGTGGGACAAGAATACCTAGAATGGGCTATATTGAAAAAATGGCTAAATTATTTAATGTTGAATCACCTGATATTCTTAAAGTCAATAAACAACCTACAAACATGAAGTCACTCTCTCAATCAGGGATGCACGCAGTACGCATCCCCATCATTGGCACAATTGCTTGTGGTACACCTATCCTAGCTGAGCAAAACATTGAGGGCTATACTACTGAACTATTTAATGAGAAACCAGATGGCACACTTTTTGTTTTAAGATGCCAAGGCGATTCGATGGAGCCTAAAATTCCAAATGGAGCTACTGTTGTTGTTCGTGAGCAACCTACCGTTGAAGACGATGAAATAGCTGCAGTCTTAGTTGACGACAACACAGCAGCCACTTTAAAACGCATTAAACACGTTGGCAAACAAGTAATGCTGATGCCGGAAAACAAAAAATACGACCCTATCCTTCTTAATGAGGAGAATCCTGGTCGTATCTTAGGTAAAGTTATTAAAGTTAGCTATGATTTGTAATTTTGGAGCATCTATATGACAGAACACGGAACAAGATACTCACACGAGCAAAAACGAAGAAAATTAGCAAAATTTAACTCGGTATATTACGATGGTGATCCTAGCAATTGGAAAGTTTCTCGCTTACCTAATTGGATGAACTTCTATGGTCATTCTCTTGATAAGGAATTGAATGGTAGACTTCCTAAATATTACCGTAAGTTCAAGCAAGGTACTGTAGTAATGATTGATTATGGTGTTCCTATTGGTAATGAACTTGGAGGTAAACACTTCGGAGTTATTATTTCAAATAACGACACTAAATATAAACGAAAAGTCATGGTTGTACCTTTATCTTCACACTATCATAAAGGATACGTTGACTTAGGCTTTGATTTAATGGAAGGAATAAGCACTCTTCTAACTCAAAGAATTATTGAATTACAACAAAAGATAAAAAAATTTGATAAGCGCCTTGATGAATTTATTAAAGAAAATCCAAGTAATCCTACTATTTTAGATCAAGATGAAAGACAATTTCTTGATGATCATAATATTGATTATTCAGTTCTGGCTGAAAAAACAACTGAATTCAATCTAAACGATGAACAAAAAAAGTTTATGAAGTTAGTCAATGCTATAAAAAGCACAGATTCATGGGAAAAATACCCAGGTATTTATGAATTTGTATCATCTGTTGAAACTTTTTTCAATTTTGCAGATTTAACTGAAAAGAATTTATATGAACTGCGCGAGGAAATTACCCAACTCAATGAACTTGGACATAAGCTTGAAAGATATAATAAGCAATCTTTCGCAGTAATCTCAGATGTAAAAGCAATTAGTAAACTAAGAGTTACCAAGTTAAGCCATTTTACGATTTCTGGAAATACTCATATTTCTGACTCTGCATTGGAAAAAATAAAAACAGAATTAATCAAAACTATTGAATGAAAATAATACATGTGCAATAATAAGTGTATCGACAGAAGGATGTCGGCCATGTAAATGGTCTTATGTATATTGCTCAGAGTGATGAGCGAGGCATGTATTATTTCATTTGAAATATGCATGCCTCTTTTTTTATCAAATTATCGTCCACAGTGACGTTAAACCTGATATTTTGGAGGTTAAGAAATTGAAGAAATCTATTACTTTAGCTACTGCAGCGTTTATCGGACTATCTGGTATCACCGGAATTGCTACAAGTACTCAAACTGTAAGTGCCGCAACTCCTAGTCTTAGTTCTAGCTACTGGAAGAAAGCTCGCAAAGTAAAAGTTACCAAAAACGTGGTACTTAGAAAAGTTAAAAATGGCCACAAGAAAGCATACATTGGCAAGAAGACTTTAAAGAAAGGCAGCATTGTCGAAATCAAAAAAGGCAATGCTAAATATGCATGGCGTTTTTCAGGTAACATCCCTAATGTTGGTAAAGCCTGGACCCATAAATATTTCTGGACTTATCCTAAGAAAACAACTAATTGGTTTACTACTAGTTTGAAGAAATCAAAGACTACAAAGAAGACAACCAAAACCATTAACTCTGTAATTAATAAGTCTCATGTTGATACTAGCGTATTATCAAATGATGAAATTCAATTTTTGAAGAGTTCAAGTACTCCATTAGTATCAAAAATCAAAAAGACATTATCTTACACAGGAGCTAAGAAGAAAGCTGCTGATTACATTTTAATGGGTCAATTAGATTTAACTGACAAGACTACTGGCAAGCCTGAAGTAAGTTACTCTAAATTTGAAAACCAAATTAGCAGTATGAATAGTAAAGTTTCAGAATTGCAAAGTTGGCTTAACGGTTAACAAAATGATACAAAGTGATGTCTCTTGACACAATAAGTCACATAGGTTAACATAAAGTTAATCAAGTTAAGTGATCGCTATGCGATCAGACCAAAAGGGACATGTATTATTGCATGTCCCTTTGTGTTTTCATGAATCCAAAACCTTTTAAAACTATTGATCAACAAATAAGTAAACCTGAAACAAAAAAATCCCTCACCCGTCTGGCAACAAGTGAGGGACAACATCTAGCTTTGATCTGGCAATCATACTAGATGCATTAAACTGAACTGAACAAAAATTGAACAGTAAATAAGTATTAAGTATGTAAAAGACATACTGCCTTTTACGTACTCTATTTTAGCAGAAATAGAGGTCAAAAACATGTGGATCGTTAAAACTAAGCAAGGAAATTATAAATTTGTAGATAATTTTAAGAATCCTCTGACAAATAAATATCAAGAAGTCAGTGTTACCTTTGGAAAAAATAATAACCAAGTTAGAAAAAAAGCACAAATGCTAATTGACGAAAAAATTCGAAAAAAGTTAGTTGAACTAAAAACCGGAGATACTGATATCACTTTTAAGGATTTAGTAGATAAATATTTAGATATTGCTAAAAAGCAGCTTGCCTATAATACTTGGTACCGTAAAAAGACGACCCTTGACAAGATAGTAAGTCAATGGGGCTCCGATTTAATTGCTAAGAATATTACATCTCAATTTATAAACAAATATTTAGATAACCTGCTATATAAGAAAAAACATCCTTTTACAAATGAAACTGTAAACAGTTATAAATCTTGCATCTCAGTAGTTTACGATCTCGGGATTCGTTATGGTTATATCGAAAAGAATCCAGTAACTCAGGTAAAAGTAGCCTGGAAAAGTCAATCACAAAAGAAACGAGAAGAAATTGAAAATAAATATCTTGAAGATGATGAATATGCTAAAATCTTACTTTATTGTGAGGAAAATAACCGTCAAGATTTAAAAGACTTCTTTATCTGGATGTACAATACAGGTATGAGATGCGGGGAAGCTGCTGCTATCCAAAAGAAGAATATCCTTCAAGACAAAGATGGTAATTACTTTGCTAGAGTCGAAGGCTCACTTATTACGATCAGAAATATTAAAGATAAGAAAAAACGTCATATTAAGACAAAAAATGCGAAAACATTTGCAGGTGATCGTGATGTTTATCTACCTCCTGAGGCTGAGAAAATAGCCTTAAATCATTGCAAAAATAAAAAGAGTAATGATTATATATTTGTCAATGAATGGCCTACTAGTGACGGATATTTTATTAACAACAAAGTTAACAAAGTTCTAAAGACAATTGAAAGGAAAAAGCATATACACAAAAAATTGGTAACACATATTTTTCGACACACGCATGTTTCCAAATTAGCTGAACAAGGTTGGCCATTAAATGTTATCCAACATCGTGTTGGACATGGTAATTCCAGAATTACACGTAATATTTATTTGCATATTACTAAAAAGGTAAAAAATGCTGCAATTAATCGTTTAAAAGATTTTCCTAACTCTAATACCATACTTGCTGAAAATCAAAACAAGCCAAAAATGAAAGTTATCAAAAATTGATGTAATTTAAAAGCAGAAAAATTTGAAACTTTCCTGCTTTTATCCTGCTTTAGAATATTCTTCAAATCTTATAATGGGCTGATCATAAGAAGCTCAAGGGCTTAGAAAAATTAAGCTGATTTCATGCACCAAAAGCATCCCCCAGCAAAGATTGCCGTGTCTAATGCGCCTTTAGGCTTGGTATCAGTGATTTTCGTTTGTTCGTTATTCTCCGTCATTCTCTCATAACCTCCTAAATTCCGTGAAGTTTTCGGTTTTTTTCGGTTTTCACTCTTAAACCGAATTATAAACTAGATTATAATAATTTTTCATAATTTTTTAAAATAAAATGCAAAAAGCCACCCAAGAAGGTCTTTCATCCTTCTAAATGGCTTTTTTACTACATATCTTTTGCAGATTTCGTCAAATCATTCTTATCTGAAATCCAAGTAAACAATGGCAAATCAATATGACCATTTTCGTCAATTGAATTCATTACTTTTTCCATAAAGAATTCCTGCCAATGCTTATCTGGTTGTACACCGGGATGACCTAATTGAGGAACTAGCCATCCTTCACTCAATGGCTTGATTGGATTAAGACCTACTACCATCCCAATAGTATAGTTTGAAAAATCAAAACTGCCTTCGACTACTTTCCATTTAGGATTTTTCATTAATTCAGGTTGCAATTTATTTAACATTTCAGGCGGAATTTTACCCTCAGTAATTGCCATTCTGCCCTTAATTGGGCCATTTTTCTTTTCAAATTCTTGCAAAGTGCCTTGCATAAATAATTTTTGCCCCAATTGATCAAATTTCTTCTCTTCTTTTAACATAGTTAATTAATCAACTTCCTTTAATATGCTTAAGCTTTATTATACAGAATTTTATCAATGAAAAAAGCTTTCAAGATTCAATTAAACCTCTTAATCTTACATCTATAATCTAAATAGTTTAGTCACGCCCTTAGATTTAGTAGATAATATAAATATCATGAAAAAGTTTTTATATTTTATAATTTTACCGATATTAATTTTATTCATTCTATATTTTTATTTACC
>ERZ1643249.648-NODE-648-length-38262-cov-66.155652_pt1 | contig 38262 bp, 32 predicted proteins | sample MGYA00579263_ERZ1643249 | MGnify/ENA primary metagenome ERZ1643249 (study PRJEB29033, sample SAMEA4952264) | chicken gut metagenome | biome: Broiler Chicken; feature: Gastrointestinal Tract; material: Caecum | place: Ireland | collected 2018 | study: Broiler...
ATCGCCGAAATAAAGAGAAATTTTCATGAAAATCGCGCCGCAAATGTGCTATAATGGAAGCGCGTTGGGCGGGACGCCCCTTTTGTTCCCGCCCGAAGGAGGGGATTATGCCCAACATCATCGGGGCGCCCACGCTCGACGATGCGCTCTCCGCCCTTTCTGCCGCCGTCTCGGAAAACGAGGGAAGGGGGGAAAGGACGCTCATCTTCTGCGAAGACAAGGTGACTTTGCTCGCGGAACGCGCCGTTCTCGAAGCGGTGGGGGGCACCATGCTCACCGAGGTCACCACCTTCGCCCGCTTTCTTTCGGGGGCGAAGACGGGCGCGCGCCTTCTTTCCAAACAGGGGTCGGTGATGGCGGTCTCCGCCATCCTTTCCGAAAAAGAAAGCGAGCTGAACATCTTCCGCCGCGGCGCCGCGCAGGCCGTCTATGAAACGCTCGCCCAGCTCATGGCGTCCCGCGTCGATGAAGAGCTGCTCCTGCGCGGGGCGGAGGAAGCGGAAGGCACGCTTTCCGCAAAACTCAAAGATCTCGCGCTGCTGCTTGCTGCTTACAAAGAGTTTCTCCGTGCGCGCGGGTTCGTCGACGAAAGCGGCTATCTCGCCCTGCTGCCCGAAGCCCTTTCCGCCGCGGGCCTTCGCGAGGCAAACGTCATCTTTTTCGCCTTTCCCTCCTTCACCCGTCAGGGGCAGGAGGGCATCGAGGCAGCGTTCGATGCCGCAAAGAGCGTTTCGGGCATCTTCCTCGCGGGGCGGGCGGGGCTCTATACCAATGCGGCGGCGCGCCTGTTCCGCCTCATCGCGGCGGAGCGCGGCGTCTCGGTGCCCGCTCAGCTGAAAAGTTCTCTGAACGAGGACGCAAAGCGCCTCTCCGAAGGGCTCTACACCCCCGAAAAGCTCGTGGGCGAGCCCCTTCCCACCGAACGCGTGCGCGCCTTTACCGTGCTCGACGAAGAGGCGGAATTTTCCGCCGTTGCCGCGCTCATCAAAAAACACGTCGCGGAAGACAAGCTCCGCTATTCGGATCTTGCCGTACTCGTGCAGGACAAAGAGAGTTTCCCGCTCGTGCGGCGCGTCTTTTCCGCCTATCATATCCCCTATTTTGCCGACGAAAAGCGGCCCTTTTCCGAACATCCCTTCTGCGCGTTCCTGCTCGACGTGCTCTCCGCGGCGGCGGACGGCGCGCTGCCCGACGAAGCGGACGCCGTCGCTTCCTCCCTCTATTTCGGCGACGGCGGGCAGTACCGCAATTATCTTCTGAAATACGGCGGCTACCGCGGCGCGGTGCGGCGGGAGATCAAGGAGGGCGAAGCCGTCAAAGGCTTCGACCGCGAAAAGCTCGTCTCCTGCCGCGAAAAAATGCTCTCGTTCCTTGCGCTCTTTCCCGCAAAGGGCAGCGGCGCTCGGTATGCGGAGGGCGTAAACAAACTCATGGAGCTCACGGAGGCGGAGCGCGTCACCGAAGAGCTCAGGGCAAATTTCACGGGCGCGGAACACGCCTTTTTGGACCTTTCCCCCCTCAAAGGCGTGCTCGATGAGATCGCCTGCGTCGCCGAGGAGACGATGAAGGCGGGCGAGTTTGCCTCCCTCCTCAGGAGCGGGCTGGAAGCTTTGGAGATCTCCATGATCCCGCAGTCTTCGGACGCCGTGTTCGTGGGCGACGCGACGGAGAGCCGTTTCGCGCGCGTCAAAGTGCTGTTCGCGGCGGGGCTGAACGCGGGGCTTCCCCGCGCCTCGCAGGATACCGCCGTCATCTCGGACGGGGAAATTTCCCGCCTTTCCGAGCTGGAAGTCGTCATCGAACCTGCGATCGCCGAAGTCAACGCCCGCGCCCGCGAGGGGCTGGCGCTCAACTTGTGTTCTTTCGAAGAACGGCTGTATCTTTCCTGCCCCTTACGCCGCGGCAGCGAGGAGAGCGAGCCGGGAGAAATTTACCGCTCGGCGGAAAAGCTCTTTTTCATGCCCGCGATGCCCGGACTCTTTCCCTACGACTGTTCGGAGCGCCTGCCCGCGATACGGGCGATGCTGCGCCTGAAAAACGCGCGCAGCGAACGCGAACGTGAACGGTTTTCTTCGCTTTCCGCCTTTCTGGAAGCGCGCGGGGAACCCGTAGCCCGTCTTCTGGGCGAGGACAAAAAGCCGCGCGTCGCGCTCGAAAAACTGTATTTCCGCGGCGCAGCTTCGCCCACCCTGCTCGAAACGTATTTCGACTGCCCGTATAAGGGGTTTGCTTCGCGCGGGCTGAGATTGCAGGAGCGCGAAGAGCGCACCGTGATGGCGACGGACACGGGCAACTTCATGCACGCCGTCCTCGAAACGGCGGCGCGCAGCTTTTCTGCGCTCTCTTCCGAAGAGGAGTGCCGCGCCCTTGCGAGGAAGACGGGAGAAGAACTTCTGAAAACGCCCCGCTTTGCGGCGCTTGCCGATACCGGCGCGGGCGCCTACACGGGCGAGCGGCTGCTCGCGGAGGGAGAGGAGGTCGCCGCTGCTGCTTACCGCCAGCTCGCCGCTTCCGAGTTTGCCGTCCTGAAGACGGAGGCGCGCGTCTCCCTCAAAGAGCTCGCCCTCGAGGGCAAGACCGACCGCATCGATACTTCGGACGCCTATGTGCGCGTCATCGACTATAAGACGGGGGAAATCGAAGATTCCGCGACCGCCTATTATACGGGTAGGAAGCTGCAGCTCGAACTTTACTTGAAGGCCGCTTCCGAAGGCGGCGTGCCCGCGGGGGCGTTCTACTTCCCCGCCGCAAGCGATATTTCCTCCCCCGAAGACGCCGCAAAGCGCTTCCGGATGCGCGGCTTTTACAGCGGGGACGAGGAAGTCGTCCGCCGCATGGACAAGTCGCTCGGAGCGGGCGGCGAGAGCGCCGTTTTTGACTACAAACAGGGCGGGCGGGCGTCCGATAAGGCGATGGACGGCGAAGAATTTGCCGCCTTCCTCGATTATTCGGTGCTCGTTTCCGAGAAGGCCGAACGCGAGATGAAGGAAGGCAATATCGCCCCCTCGCCCTATAAGGGAGCGTGCAGGTACTGCAAGTTCCGTTCGCTGTGCGGCTTCACGGGCGAGGAGCGCAGCGAAAGCGCCGTCAAGTGCGGCGAGATCGCCCGCATCGTCAAAAAGGAGAGGGGGGAAGAATGAGTCCGAGACCGACACCCGAACAACAGGCCGCGGTATCTGCGCGCGGCAAGGTCATCGTCTCCGCTTCGGCGGGGAGCGGCAAGACCTTCGTCATGATCGAACGCCTCGTCTCCCTCATCGTGGGCGGCGCGGACGTGAGGGAAGTGCTCGCCGTCACCTATACGCGGAAGGCGGCAGCGCAGATGCGCGAAAAACTGCGCACGGCGCTCGTCAAAGCGGTGGGAGAGACGCGGGAAGAGGGCGCGCGCGCCCGCCTCAAAGAGCAGCTTTCTTCGCTGCCCCTTGCCGATATCTGCACCATGCACGTCTTCTGCGCCCGCCTCGTGCGCACCTATTTCTATGTGGAGGGCATCGACCCCGCCTTCCGCATCGCGGGGGAGGACGACGCGGAGTGGAAAACCTATTCCGCCCGTGCCCTTGATGAGACCTTCGACGAAGCCTACGAAAGCGGCGGGGAGGAGTTCCGCGCCCTGCTTTCCTTCTATTTCCGCAAAAAGAGCGACAGGACGCTCCGCGGGCTCGTCCTTCAGATGAACGCCGCCGCGGAGGACACCGCCGACCCCGAAGCGCGCCTCGGGGAAGCGGGCAGGCTCACCTTTGAGGAGCTCGTCTCCGCCGTCTGGGCGCGCATCAGGGGCCGCATCGGCCTCTTCGGGCGCGAACTTGCGGCGCTTTCTCCCGCCTTTGCGGGCAATAAGGCGGCAGAAAAACTGATGAGCGCGCTTCTTGCGCAGTTTTCCGCCCTTTCGGAGGCGGACGGGCTGTTCGCTGCCGCCGCGCGCGCCGAAGAGCTTGCGGGCGAACGCCTGCCCAACGCCCCGCCTGCGACCAAGCTTTCGGGGGAGGAGCTCGACCGCGTATTGAGGCTCAAAGCGGTCTCGGAAGCCTTTAAGGAACTCAAAAAGGAGCTGCGCTCCTTCGGAAGCGAGGAGACGGAGCGCCTCCGCCACGAGGACGCTTCCGCCCGTGCCCGCGCGCTCGCCTCGCTCGCTCTTGCCTACCGCGCCCGCTTTCAGGCGCTCAAACGGGAGGCGGGCATCCTCGACTATCACGACCTCGAACACTGCGCCCTGCATGTGCTGCGGGACGAGGATATCCGCGCCGCCGTCAGGCAGAAATACCGCTATGTGTTCGTGGACGAATATCAGGACGTCAACCTCGTGCAGGAAGAGCTCCTGCGCCTTGCGGGCGGGGAGGAAGTCTTCCTCGTCGGCGACGCGAAGCAGGCGATCTATGCCTTCCGCGGCAGCCGTTCGCAGTACTTTCTGCAAAAGACCAAGGAATTCCCCCTCTCTCTCACGCTGAGCGAGAGCTTCCGCTCCTCTTCCGCCGTGCTTGAAGCCGTCAACGACGTTTTCTCCCGCGCGATGACGGAGGAGACGTGCGGGCTCGATTACGAAAATACCGCCCAAATGCGGGGCGGGGCGCGCTACGGGGAACACGGGGGCGAAGTGCGCTTCGTGCTCGTTCCCGAAAAGGAGAAGGCGGAAAAGCGGGAGCGCGGCGTCTATTCCGTGCTCGCGCCGCAGCCCGAAGGGGAGGAAGACCGTCTGGCGCGTACCGTCGTGCGGCTCGTCAGGCAGCAGCTCGGCACGATGTGGTTCGACGCCGACGAAGGGAAGGAACGCCCCGTCGGATACGGCGATATCGCCGTCCTTGCGCGCACCAACGGGGGCGCGGCGGAGCGCGCCGTGCGGGCGCTCGGCGATGCGGGCATCCCCGTCGCCGCCACGGCGGACGTCAACGTCTGCGATTTCTGGGAAGCGCGTCTCATCCTCGATTGGCTCTCCTTCCTCGATAACGGCGAGCAGGATATCCCCATGGCGGGGGCGATGCTCTCCTTCCTCGGCGGCATGACGGAAGAAGACCTCGCCGCCGTGCGCGCCCGCTTTCCCTCCCCGCCCGCCTTCCGCACCGCCTGCCGCGCGTATGCGGAGAAGATGAACGACGCCGTTTCCGCCCGCCTCAACGATTTTTATGCGCTCGCGGAGCATTACCGCCTGCTCTCCCGCGTGCGGACGGCGCGCGAGACGATCGGCATGCTCCTTTCGGACGGGCTCGAAGCGGAGATCCTCGCCAAAGAGGAGGGGGAACTGCGCCTTCGCCGCGTCCTGCGCCTCATGGAGAGCGCCGAGGGGAGCGTCTCCGCCTTCCTGCGCCGCCTGAAGGCCTCGGGCTATAAGGTGGACTTCCGCGAGAGCGGCGGCGAGAACGCCGTCAAAGTGCTCACCATGCACGCGTCCAAGGGGCTCGAATATCCCGTCGTCATCCTTCTCGATATGGACCGCACCTTCCACGGGGCGGAAACGGACGAGGTGATCTCGTCGGACGCCCTCTCCTTCGCGCCCAAGAGCTTCGACCGCGAAAAACGCGCCGCCTGCCCTACGCTGCACCGCTATGCCATCGCCGCCGAGCAGGTGGAAGAGGAGCGGAAGGGGGAACTCAACCTGCTCTACGTCGCCATGACGCGCGCCAAGTATAAGCTCTTTCTCGTCTTTCAGAAAGCCCCGTCCGACGTGCCGCCCGTGCTTGCCCGCAGCTTTGCCGATCTGATCGGCGGGGCGCGCTTCCGCCGCTATTATTGGGAGCTCCCCGAAGAGGAAGCGCAGCCGCCCCTCTCCCTGCCTGCCGCGGCGGCGGGGGAGGACGCTCTTTCCGCCGTGTACGCGCGGCCCTACCCCTTCGAAGAGAGTACCCGCCTTCCCGTCAAGAGTTCGGCGACCGAGCTCGTCAAAGCGCAGCGCGCCGAATGGCAGCAGCTCCCGCCCGAAGAAGAGTCTGCGGGGGGAGGCCATTCCGCCGAAGAGGGCACCGCCTATCACGCCTTCCTGCAGCATGTGCGCTTCGGCGCACCCGTCCGGGAAGAGCTTGCCCGCATGCGGGAGGAGGGGCTGCTTCCCGAAGAGCAGCTTGCCCTTCTCGATGAGGAAAAGCTCGGGCGCATCCTTTCGCTCCCTTCCCTGCGCGAAGCGGCCTCGTGCGGGCGCGTCCTGCGCGAACAGACCTTTCTCCTTTCCCTCACCGCGCGCGAGGCGGGGCTTGCGGAGACGGACGATACGATCGTCTTCCAGGGCGCCGTCGACCTTCTCGCCGAGACGAAGGAAGGCTGGCTGCTGCTTGACTATAAGTTTTCTTCGCATTCCGAGGAGCGGCTGCGCCGCGATTACGCCCCGCAGATCGCCCTCTACAAAAAGGCGGTCGCAAAAGCCATGCACGTTTCCGAAGAGAGCGTGCGCGCGCGCATCCTCAACATCGCCCTCTGCCGCGAGGCGGAAATGGACGGGCGCGACAGATAACGCCCTTTTCTGCCGTCATCCTGCAAATTTTTCCCCCAAAAACGGGGTATCATCGCAAAGGAGTATCTTATGCAACAATCGATCATCTTGGAAATCAGGGAATTTCTGGAGCTCATGGCGCAGCTGCCTCAGTGGCTGCTCTACTTCGGCGTGCCCGCGCTGCTCCTCCTTTCGGGGCTTATTCTCGCCATCGTGCATGCCGACCGCGCCTTTCCGCCCGTCGCGCTCTTTCTGGGCGCCGTGGGGCTCGTGCTGGTTGCGAGCATCGCCGAAACGCTCGGCGATTTCATGGTCTGGGCGGCGCTCTATCTCGCCGTCGCGGCGCTCACAAGGCTGCTCTTCTTTATCCCTTTCCCCCAAAAGAAGAAAAAAGACCGCGACGAGGACATCTACGCCGCCTTCCATGCGCCCCTTGACGAAGGAGAGCTTTCGGAAGACGCCCCTCTTGTCATGAGCGCCGAAGAGGGGGAGCTGCAGCTTGCCCACGTCGACTCTCTCATCGGGAGCCTCAGGGAGAAAGAGCTCGCGCCCGCCGACCGTCTGGAGCTCGACGCCGTGGTGCGCACGCTCGAGGACTGCCGCGGCAGGGCGCTCACCGCCGCCGAACAGCGCACCCTCAACGACTGCCTCTCTTCCGTTCTGAAGCTTTCCGCCAAATACAGCCTGTAAATTGCGGAGTTTTTTTGCAGCGCCCGCCCGCCGCGCGAAATCAGCGCGGCGGGCGGGCGTTTTTTAATTTTTTCCGCATAAAAAGCGCGATCGCGGGGGAAGATAATCGGTGTAACGGAGGAATTCAGATGGACTTTACCCAGACTCAGACCTATTTCAACCTCGCCCGTTCCTTTGCGGGGGAGTGCCAGGCGGGCATGCGCTATCAGCTCATCGCCCGCGACGCGACGGCGGCGGGGCTTAAATCGCTTGCCGATACGCTGCGCACCATCGCCAAGAACGAGACCAACCATGCGCGCGTGTTCTTTGAACTGCTCATCAAGCATGCGGGCAGCCGCGATAATATCCGTGTGGATGCGGGCTATCCCTTCCATACAGGCACGATCGCCGAAAGCCTTGCGTTTGCGGCGGCAGACGAGAAGAGCGAGCACGAGAACATCTATCCTTCCTTTGCGCGCACCGCGCGGGAAGAAGGGTTCGAAGATATCGCCTTCAAGTTCGAAGAGGTCGCCAAAGTGGAAGAAAATCACGAGATCGTCTTCCGCTATCTGCATGAGTCGGTCAAAAACGGCACGCTGTACTCCGCCGAACATCCGCTCATCTGGATCTGCGGCGAATGCGGCTATATGCATACCGCAAAAGAGGCGTGGAAGGTCTGCCCGCTGTGCGGGGCAAAGCAGGGGGAAGTCGATCTGCATCTCCCTTACAAAGGGGCCTGAAAGCGTCCTTGTCAAAAAGGCGCCTTCAAGACCATGTTTACGAGGAGGAAGATCATGACGGAACGCAAGAACTGCGGTAAGAACTGCACGAAGAACACTGCAAAGAACGCTGCGAAAAGCGGCGCGAAGGCAAAGCAGAACGCCAAGACGGAAAAGAACTGTGACTGACCGTGCTCTGCGCGGCGGGAAGGGGAGCCGTGTTCATAAGCCTCTTGAAAAAGGGGCGAAGATGCGCTCCGAAGAGGACGCGCTCGGTTCTTACACGGGCGTGCCCGCGGAGGGCGGCATCCCCGAACAGGATGCGGACGATCTTTGAGGCGCGTTCACAAAGCCTTGAAAACCGTTCACAAAAGCAAGAAAGAAAAAGAAGGGCGAGCATTCGTCCTTCTTTTGGTTGTAAAACGTACTTAAATATGATATAATACCGCTTGCGTTGCGGAAGGCAGCGCATTTCCATGCAGTTTTCATCATCCGTTAAACGGCTTTTCAGAAAGATGTGCTAAACTTGCATCGGAAAAATTGCAGAATGCGAAAATACACGGCCGCTCCGTGCGGCAGGAGGAAATCATGAAGAAGATAACGGCGGCAATTCTATCCGTCCTGACGGCGGGGGCGCTCATGTTCTCGCTCGCGGGGTGCACGTTCTTTGTGCCCGGAACTTCGGACGAGGAGCCCGGGAAGGACGACCCCGTCATCGAAGAGCCCGGAAAGGACCCCGAGGAGCCGGGAACGGAGGATCCCGATATCTCCGACGACATCGGCGGCAGCGCCTGGATGGATTGGGAGGATATTTTCACGGGCGGCAGCACCGAAGCATACCGCCTCTATCAGGAGGCGAAGGCGGACGGCTTTGAGGGCACGTTCGTCGACTTTCTGAAGGAAGTGGGCTATAACGTGAACGTCGATTCCTCGTATGCGGTGGGTACGGCGGTGCAGTCCGTCGTCGCCATCAACTGCGTGTTCGACGAATACCTCACTTCGCCCCCGCTCCCCGGTGCCGAGCCCGAGCAGCACACCTATTCGGGTGCGGGCGTCATCTATGAGCTCGACAAAGAGGAAGGCGACGCCGTCATCATCACCAACTATCACGTCGTCTACGAAGCCGGCTCTGTGGGGGATGAGACTATCCCGCACATCTCCGACGATATCCGCGTCTATCTCTACGGCGAATATTATCTCGATCAGTACATCGAGGCGGAATATGTGGGCGGTGCGATGGACTACGATATCGCCGTCATCCGCATTGAGGGCAGCGAGCGCCTGAAAAACAGCGCGGCGCGCGCCGTCACGGCGGCAGATTCCGATCAGGCCGTGGTGGGCGAGACGGTGTATGCCATCGGCAATCCCGACAGCCAGGGCGTCTCTGCGACGCGCGGCATCATTTCGGTGACCTCCGAATATATCGATATTCTTGCGGCAGACAACAAGCGTACCCTCAACCTGCTTGAGATGCGCGTGGATGCACCCATCAACCACGGCAATTCGGGCGGCGGCCTCTTCAATATCGACGGCAAGCTGCTCGGCATCGTCAATGCGCGTTCCGAGGCGTCGGGCGTCGTCGATTTCGGCTATGCCATCCCTGTCAATCTTGCCGTCAGCGTTGCGCAGAATATCCTCGATAACGCCAAGTCCAACGACAGCAAGGGGGCATACCGTGCGACGTTGGGCGTGACGGTGCAGGTGGATGCGCGCACGAGCATCTACGACGAAGAGACGGGTTCTTCGCACGTCGTCGAAAAGATCTCGGTGCAGGAAGTCACGGAGGGCACGCCCGCCGCGGGTCAGCTCGAGGTAGGGGATATGATCACGGGCATCCGCATCGAGGACGGCATGGAAAAGACGGTCACCCATCTGCATACGGTGACGACGTTCATGTTCAACGTGCGCAAGGGCGATACGGTCATCATCAGCTACGAGCGCGACGGCGCCGCGGCAGAGGCGCGCATCACTTACGACAAAGACGAGATGTTCACGCTGTTTGCCTGATGCGGGCCGCACGGAATGCGGCGGAAGCAAAAATGCAGACAAAGAACAAAACGCGGCGCGGCGGGAGCTTTTGCTCCCGCCGCGCCGCTTATCTTATGAACAAAATGATCCCCGCAAAAAGATTTGCGAAACGCTTTTTTCGGGAGCTCTTTTACTCCCTCCGTCACGGCACCGAAGCAAGCTTCGGATGCTGCGCCACCGTCTCGCGCGGTAGTACCCGCGCTCGGTCAGGAACTGCCCCGAACAATAGGACATTTCCAAGTTCGCAGGCGGCAAAAAGCCCACCGGGCCCTTTGCAAGAAAGCGCCTGCTCACCCCCGAGGAGGAGGCTATACTATGGATTCCCAAAATACTTCCGCGAGCAAAACCACGCTTTTGCGCTGCGGGACCCAATTTGCCTCGTACCAGGGGCTTAGTGTTTTTAGAATGAGAGATAAACTCGCGGGCAGAAAAAGTTCCTTAAAATCGCGGCAGCTTACCCCTCGCCGCGAAGATTTCCCGAAGGGAAAGATTTGCGGCGAAACTTTCTCACGACTTTTTTGTGCTTGCACAAAAAAGTGCAAACTAAAATGATTTCTGCAAGCAAGGTTGCCTTGCGCAGCAGGCCCCAATTTGTGCATACATGCACTTATTGTTTGATAAGGACAGATAGATTCGTGGACGGTTGCGCCAGTTAGATGGATAACGCTCGTTCCTCGCGGAAAGATTTTTGCATTAGCAAAAAGATTTTCGCGAAACTCTTATTTCAGCATAAGCCGTATGATCTCTTCGTCCGTTTCGCGCATGCCGCGGCTTGCGAGCTCGCCCACGTTGCGGATGGTGTTCTCCACCCCCTTCGAGACGATGCCGTCGCCGCCGTAGAACTGCCCGCCCGCGCGGTAAAGCTCAAAGCCGATGAGCCCCGATTCCACGGCGCAGGCGATCTTGGCGGCGCAGCTCGACTTGGCGCCGTCGCACACCATGCCCGAATCGATGGCGATGGCGTTGACGATGGTGTGCGAGATCTCATCCACTCCGCCGCCGTGTAAAAAGCAGATGCCCGCCGCCGCGCCTGCGCCCGCGCTCACCGCGCCGCAGTACGCCGAGAGCCGCCCGATGCCCGATTTCAAATGGATGGTCACAAGGTCGGAAAGGGCGAGCGCTCTCAAAAGCTCTTCATGGGAAGCGTGCAGATGCTGCGCATAGGCGATGACGGGCACGGAGGCGGTGATGCCCTGATTGCCGCTGCCCGAGACGACCACGACGGGGAGGGGACAGCCGTTCATGCGCGCATCCGACCCCGCCGCCGCCCACGCCTTGGCGCGGTTGTGGATGTCATTCCCGAAGGCGCTCAGAAGCGTCTTGCCGACGCGCGCGCCCCAATCGTTTTTCAGCCCCTCGTCGCAGATGGCGGTATTATACGCGATCTGCCGCTCCAGCGCCTCTTTGACTTCCGAAAGGTCGTCCTCTTTCGCAAATTCCACGATGGCGCGCACGGTGAGGGGGTCGGCGTCGGGGTCGGCTTCGCCGCTCTCCGTGCGGCTCACGAGCACTTCTCCGTCCTTTTCGAGGCGCACGACGTTGGTGTGGTGTCCCGTGATGCGCACATATGCCGTATGCCCGCCGCAGAAGGCGCGGATGCCGATGTCGAATACGCAGCCGCTCTGCGCCTCCCGGACGGTGAGGGGCGTCGCTCTGAGGTATTCCGCGATGCGGGGGTACTCTTCCTCCCGCACGCAGGAGAGCACTTCGAGTTCGCGGTCGGCGTCTCCTGCCGCAAAACCCGCCGCGGCGGCGCTCTCCACGCCTCTCAGTCCCCCCGTGTGGGGGACGATGACGCTCTTGACGTTCTTCAAGATGTTGCCGCTCACTTCGATCTCGGCACGCTCGGGGAGCGTGTCCAGCGTCTTTTTTGCAAGGGCGGCGGCATAGGCGACGGCGATGGGTTCGGTGCAGCCCATCGCGGGCACGAGTTCTTCTTTGAGCCGTTCGATGCAGGCGCGCCGCAGCGTTTCTTCCATGGTGATCCTCTCTTTTGATATCGTTTGTAAAACGAGCAACGCCCTTCCGTGCGGAAGGGCATTTCTTGGTGTGTTGGAGCAGGAAACGGGAGTACTTCGGCTGCGCTCGTGCTCCCTTCTGCCAAATCGAATAAACAAAGGAGCATTCTCCCTTCGAAAGAATGCCCTTTGTTCATATGGAGCAGGAAACGGGAGTCGAACCCGCCGGGATCAGCTTGGGAAGCTGACGCCATACCGCTAGGCGATTCCTGCATATTTTGTTGTATCGTGTTCGTCTCCCGTTTCCACGGAAACGGCAGTACCTTCGCACAGCTCCGCTTCGCTTCGCGCGCTCGGTGGCTGGCGCTCGCCCCCGCACGGGATCAGCTTGGGAAGCTGACGCCATACCGCTAGGCGATTCCTGCATATTTTGTTGTATCGTGTTCGTCTCCCGTTTCCACGGAAACGGCAGTACCTTCGCACAGCTCCGCTTCGCTTCGCGCGCTCGGTGGCTGGCGCTCGCCCCCGCACGGGATCAGCTTGGGAAGCTGACGCCAAAAACAGGGTTCCCGCAAAGATTTTGCGAAGCAAAAGATTTGTGGGAAAAGGAGGAGCAGGCATTGAAGCTGCGCCCCGACGAAGGCGGGGCCGGCAAGGGTTGCCTTGCTCCGACGCGGCGATTCCTGCACGAATTGAGTTTTTACATTTCTATTATAGCGGAAAAGGAGCGGGCTGTCAAGCGCAAAAAATGCGGGAAGAAGAGAAATTTTCGCGAATTTTGGCACTTTTCCGCCGCGTTTTCTGCATGATTCGACACAATCGGACAAAACGTTCCATCAATCGACTTCAAAGCTGTGGTATCATCGGTATAATCAATCCACGGGAGGAACCATGATGGAACCACAAAAGCAAGTCGTTACGGAAAAAGAGTTCAAGGAAGAAGTGTTCGCCATGCTCAAAGCCTGCTTCGAAGCGGAGGTCGCCCTCGACGAGGCGACGGACCGCATGACCGTCACCCTGGAAAGCGGCGATACGTTCGCGGTCACCGTCGAAAAGCTGCGTTAAATTTCACGCAGTCTTCATCTTTTTTTCTCTTCCCGCGCTTGACGATGGGGGAGAAAACGGGTATAATAATTAGGAATCTAAACAATAGGTTCCTAATTATTTTTTTTCGGGAAGAGGACATGGAAAGCACCCAAAACAACGATCTCGGCTATGCCATCGGCCGCACGGCGCGCATTTTATACCGCCTTCTGGACGGCAACCTGCGCTCGCTCGTTCTGAGCTTTTCGCAGGTGAACGTTTTAGGCTATCTTGCCGCCAAACACGCCCGCGGGGAGGAATGCACGCAAAAGCTCATCGCGACGGAATGCTGCAGCACCCGCCCCTCTTCGGTGACCGGCCTTTTGCAGGCGCTCGAGCGGCAGGGCTACATCGAGCGCAGGGCGGGGGAGGACGCGCGCGTCAAGTGCGTCGCGCTCACCGAACGCGGGAAAGAGGTCGCCGACGAATGCAGCCGCTTCGTCAAAAAGACGGAGGACGCTATGCGCTGCGGGTTGACGCAGGAGGAGACGGAGACCGTCTACCGCTGCCTTCTTCACATGGCGGATGAGCTCGAAGCGCTTTCCAAAGAGACTTTTCCCGAAACAGGACCCGATCAAAAGGAGAGAAAACAGAAAGACTTATGATCACAAGACTCATGAAGAGCGTGCGGCAATATAAGTCGCGCGCCATCTTAACGCCCGTCGTCATGGTCGTCGAAGCGGCGATGGAGATCCTCATCCCCTTTGTTATGACGCTGCTCGTCGGCGTCATCGAAGGGGCGCAGGAAGAAGGGCGCAATCTTGTTCAGGAAGATTTCGTCCGGATCGCCATCTTCGGCGGCATCATGTTCGTATTGGGGCTCGTGTCGCTTGCAAGCGGCGTTCTGGGCGGCAAGCTCGCTTCCGAGGCGAGCGCGGGCTTTGCTGCCAACCTCAGGCAGGACGCGTACGATAAGATCCAGACCTTCTCGTTCGCCAACATCGACCGATTCTCGACGTCCTCGCTCATCACCCGTCTGACGACGGATATCACGAGCGTGCAGATGTCCTTCCAGATGAGCATCCGCATGCTCGTGCGTGCGCCCGTCATGTTCATCTTCGCCTCCGTCATGTCCTTCATCATCGAGCCGCAGATCGCGTGGATCTTCCTCGTGGCGGCTGCCATCCTCTTTGTGTTCGTGCTCCTCATCATGAACGCCGCGCAGCCGAGCTTCCGGCAGATGTTCAAAAAGTACGACCGCCTCAACGCCGTCGCGCAGGAAAACCTCACGGGCATCCGCGTCGTCAAGTCGTACGTCCTCGAAGGGCCGGAGATCGAAAAATATCAGAAGGCGACGCAGGAAGTTTACAACTATTCGGTGCGCGCCGAAAAGCTGTTGGCGACGATGAGCCCCGTCGTGCAGGTCATCATGTATGCGACGATGATCATCCTGCTCTCCGTGGGCGGCGTGAGCATCGTGGGGGGCGGGCTCAGGATCGCAGACCTCACCGGCCTTCTTTCGTACGCGACGCAGATCCTTTCGGGCGTCATGATGGTGGCGATGGTGCTCACCTTCATCGCCATGTCCCGCCCCGCGATGGAGCGTATCTCCGAGATCTTGTCGGAAGAGAGCACCATCAAAGACCCCGCCGACCCCGTCTTCGAAGTCAGGGACGGCGCGATCGAATTCGATCACGTCAGCTTCGCCTACCGCAAGGGCGGCGCGGGGGAGGACGTCATTAAAGATGTCACCTTGAAGATCGCCTCGGGCGAGACGATCGGCATCATCGGGCAGACGGGTTCCGCCAAGACGACGCTCGTCTCCCTCATCCCGCGCCTCTACGACGCGACGGAAGGGAGCGTCAAAGTGGGCGGCCGCGACGTGAAGGAGTACGACCTCACCGCCCTGCGCGACGCCGTCGCGATGGTGCTGCAAAAAAACGTGCTCTTCTCGGGCTCGGTCGCAGAGAATCTGCGCTGGGGCAAGGAGGACGCCACGCAGGAGGAGCTCGAATTCGCCTGCAAGCAGGCGTGCGCCGACGAGTTCATCGAACAGCTCCCGGGCAAGTATGAATACGACCTCGGGCAGGGCGGCGTCAACGTCTCGGGCGGACAGAAGCAGCGGCTGTGCATCGCAAGGGCGCTTTTAAAGAGCCCGAAGGTGCTCATCCTCGACGACTCGACGTCCGCCGTCGATACCAAGACGGACAGCCGCATCCGCGCGGCGCTGCGCGAACACGCGCCCGACGTCACCAAGCTCATCATCGCCCAGCGCATCAACTCCGTGCAGGACGCCGACCGCATCCTCGTTCTCGACGAGGGCCGCGTCTCGGGCTTCGGCACGCACGAAGAGCTCTTGAAGAGCAACGAAATTTACCGCAGCATCTACGAATCGCAGACGAGAGGAGGTGACGATCATGCCGATGCCGAATAACATGGCAAGGGGCGGGCGCGCGCCCGCACGGCTGGACGCCAACAGCAAAAAGATCTTCTCGCGCCTCATGCGCTATCTCTTCGTCGACCACAAGGGCAAATTCATCTTTGCCTGCGTGCTCATCGTCGTCTCCGCGCTTGCCTCGGTGGGCGGGTCGATGTTCCTCGGCATCTTCGTCGATCAGTTCATCTCCCCCCTCATCGGGCAGACCGATCCCGATTGGAGCGGCTTTATCGGCGCGCTCTGTGCGATGGGCGGCATCTACCTCGCGGGCGTCGTGTGCAACTACACCTACTTCCGCATCATGGTCGTCGTGGCGCAGGGCACGATGAAGCGGCTGAGGAACGAGATGTTCTCGCACATGCAGACGCTTCCTTTAAAATTCTTCGATACGCACACGCACGGCACGCTCATGAGCCGTTATACGAACGATACCGATGTGCTCCGTCAGATGCTCTCGCAGACCATCCCGCAGCTCATCAACTCGACGGTGACCATCGTCGGCACCTTCTGCATGATGGTGTTCTATTCCGCGACGCTGACGCTTGTCGCCATGATCTTCGTCGTGGGCATGTTCCTCTTCACGCAGAAGCTCGCAAAGCGCAGCGGCGGGTACTTTTTGCAGCAGCAGCGCGCGCTCGCTTCCGTCAACGGCTATATCGAGGAGATGATGAGCGGCCAGCGCGTCGTCAAAGTGTTCAATCACGAGGAAAAGGCAAAGGCTGCCTTCCGCACCCTCAACGAGGACCTGCGCGTCAACGCGACCAAGGCGAACGTGCTCACCAACGTCATCGGGCCCATCTCCAACAACATCGGCTATATCCAGTATATCATCGTGGCGTTTGTGGCGGCGTTCCTCGTTATGGAAGGCGGGTGGTACGCGCTCTCCATTTATGGCTTCACGCAGGGCCTTAGCGGAGCGCTGACGCTCGGCGCCATCGTCTCCTTCCTCAACTTCGTGCGCTCCTTCAATATGCCCATCCAGCAGATCACCCAGCAGTTCAACGCCATCGTGCAGGCGTTCGCGGGCGCAGAGCGCATCTTTGAGATGCTCGACGCCGTGCCCGAGGACGAGGGCGGCGACGTGACGCTCGTCAGGGTGACGAAGACGGGCGAAAATTGGTACGAAGAGCGGGAGGACGGCGAGCTCTGGGCATGGAAGGTGCCCGACGGCAGCCCCGCAGGTCATCACTTCGTACTGTTGAAGGGCGATATCCGCTTCTACGGCGTCACCTTCGGCTATGAGGAGGGCAAGACGGTGCTCCACGACATCTCCCTCTACGCAAAGCCCGGGCAGAAGATCGCCTTCGTCGGTTCGACGGGCGCGGGCAAGACGACGATCACCAACCTCATCAACCGTTTCTACGACATCCAATCGGGTACGATCACCTACGACGGCATCAACATCCGCGATATCAGAAAGAGCGACCTTCGCCATTCCCTCGGCACCGTGCTGCAGGATACCCACCTCTTCACGGGCACGGTGATGGAGAACATCCGCTACGTCCGCATGTCGGCGACGGACGAGGAGTGCATCGAGGCAGCCAGGCTCGCGGGGGCGGACAGCTTCGTCCGCCACCTGCCCGACGGCTACAACACCATGCTCACGTCGGACGGCGCCAACCTCTCGCAGGGGCAGAGGCAGCTTCTGTCCATCGCCCGCGCGATGGTCTCCGACTGCCCCGTCATCATCCTCGACGAGGCGACGAGCTCCATCGATACGCGCACCGAAGCGCTCATCGAAAAGGGCATGGATAAGCTCATGGAAGGCAGAACGGTGTTCGTCATCGCTCACCGTCTCTCCACCGTTCGCAACAGCCACGCCATCATGGTGCTCGAGCACGGCCGCATCATCGAGCGCGGCAACCACGATCAGCTCATGGCGCAGAAGGGCAGGTACTATCAGCTCTATACGGGCAAATTCGAACTCGAATAACATTCGGAACGGGGCGCCCCGCGCAAATTTTGCGCGGGGCGCTTCTTTTCGTCCGCGCTTTAGCGCGGGCGGCTCCCGTCTGCGGGCGTTCGGCGGGGAAACGCTTGATATTTGCAAAGAGTTATGCTATAATTTCCCCCATGAAGGTGTTTGCGATCAGCGATCTGCACCTCTCCGGCAAGAGCAACAAGCCGATGAACGTGTTCGGGCCGGAATGGGAGGGGCATTTCGAAAAAATCAAGGCGGATTGGGAGCAGAAGGTCTCGGAAGAGGACGTCGTTCTTCTGGGCGGCGATACCTCGTGGGGGATGTACCTCGACGAGGGGATGTACGACGTTGCTTCCCTTGCTCCGCTCAAAGGGCGCAAGGTATTCATCCGCGGCAACCACGACTATTGGTGGAACGGCATCACGCGGGTGCGCGCCGCCGCGCCCGACGAAAGCTTCACCTTTCTTCAGAACGACTGCGTGCGCATCGGCAATGTCGTCATCGCGGGCTCGCGCGGGTGGGCGTGCCCGGGGAGCGCCGACTATACCGAGCACGACGAGGCGCTCTACCGCCGCGAGGGGGAGCGCTTCCGCCTCGCTTTTGCGGAAGTCAGAAAAGTGAGGAAGGAGGGGGATACCCTCATCGCGCTCATCCATTACCCGCCCTTCGGCATCCGCAAGGAGGATACCCTCTTTACGCAGCTGTTTGAAGAGAACGCGGTCGATAAGGTGGTGTTCGGGCATCTGCACGGGAGTGCATACTTCCCCCTGAAGTGCGAAAAGAACGGCATCGAGTACTTTCTCACTTCCTGCGATAAGGTGCGTTTTACCCTTACGCAAATTATTTAAAAAGCTTGACATTTGGGGGCGGTTCTGCTATCATATAGGCGTCGTTTTTAAGAGCGGTACCGTGATGCCGACAAGACGCCGTCTCATTTGAAAAACAGGGCAGCTTTCGTGCCCGCTTATTTTGAGGAAAGGCACAGTCTTGCGGCATCCCGCGAGGCTGTTTTTTCTTGCTCTCGGTTGGGGCGGAAAGCTGCCTTGCGGACGATACTTTTGCGGAACCGCAGGGAGGGACAATGCCGGTCATATTGGATGAAAAGGGCTTGAAGCGCACGCTCGTGCGCCTCTCGCACGAGATCGAGGAAAAAAACGAAGGCCTCGACGGCGTCGTGCTCATCGGCGTCAAGCGGGGCGGGGAGATCGTCGCCGAGCGCCTCAAAAGCGAACTAAAATCGGGGACGGGCGTCTCCGTTCCTGCGGCGGGGCTCGACATCGGCATGACGAGGGACGACCTCGTCTCCGCCTTCTTCGTGCCCGATGCGGGCGTCAACGAACTCGGGTTCGATATTTCGGGGAAAAAAGTCGTGCTGTGCGACGACGTCTTGCACACGGGCAGGAGCGCCGTGGCGGGCATCGAAGCGCTCTTCCGCCTGGGGCGGCCCAAGTGCATCGAACTTCTGGTCCTCGTCGACCGCGGGGGGAGGGAACTTCCCGTCCGCGCAGATTTCGTGGGCAAGAACGTGCCCACTTCGCGTTCGGAATATGTGAGCGTACATTTTACGGAACTCGGCGCAGAGCGCGACGAGCTTGCCGTCATCGGGAGGAATGATGCTGAAAGATAAGGATATTTTAGGGCTGCGCGAAATGCCCGCGGAGGAGATCGACGAGATCCTCGACGTGGGCATGAACATGAAAAAGCTCTTGAAGCAGAACATCAAGAAGCTGCCGCACTTGCAGGGCAAGTCGGTGACGACGCTCTTTTACGAGAACTCGACGCGCACGCGCTGCAGCTTCGAGCTCGCCGCCAAGTATATGGGCGCGCACGTCGTCAACATCTCGGCGGACTCCTCTTCCGTCAAGAAGGGGGAGACGCTCGTCGACACGGGCAAGACGCTGGACGCGATGAAGAACGATATCATCGTCATCCGCCACCCCATGGGCGGCGCGCCCGCTCTGCTTGCAAAGACGGTGAAGGCGCACGTCGTCAACGCGGGCGACGGCATGAACGAACACCCCTCGCAGGCGCTTCTGGATATGCTGACGATGCGCGAAAATTTCGGCTCCATTTCGGGGCTCAAAGTCGCCATTTTGGGCGATATCTCCCACTCGCGCGTTGCAAAGAGCAACCTCTTCGGCTTAAAGAAGCTGGGGGCGGAAGTCACCATGTATGCGCCGAGAACGCTCATCCCCACGGGCATCGAAAGAATGGGGGCGAAAATTTGCCGCTCCCGCGAGGAGGCGGTGGAGGGCGCCGACGTCGTGATGGGGCTGAGGATCCAGCTCGAGCGCCAGCACGCGGGCAACTTCCCCTCGCTCGGCGAATACAGCAAGTTCTACGGCGTCAGTGAAGCGCTCATGAAGTACGCGAAGAAGGGCGCTCTCGTCATGCACCCGGGGCCCGTCAACCGCGGCGTGGAGCTCACGAGCGGGCTCATCGACGGCGGGACGAGCCGCATCGAAGAACAGGTGCTCTCGGGCATCGCGGTGAGGATGTCCATGCTCTTTTTGCTCACCAAGGAGGAGATATGATCTTCAAAAACGCAACTTGTATTTTGCCCGACGGCGTGCGCCGCGCCGATCTCCGCGTCGAAGAAGGGCGCATCGCAGAGATCGCCGAACGCATCGAAGGCGAGGGCGTCGATTGGAGCGGGCTCACCGTTTTCCCGGGGCTCATCGATATGCACGTCCATCTGCGCGAGCCGGGCTTTGAAAGGAAGGAAGACATCGAAAGCGGCTCCAAAGCCGCCGTCAAGGGCGGATTCACGCAAGTGTGCTGCATGCCCAACACCAACCCCGTGACGGACAGCAAAGTCGTCGTCACCTACATTTTATCGCGCGCGAAGGATGTTGATCTGTGCAAAGTGCGGCCTATCGGCGCCATCACCAAGGGGCAGGAGGGCAAGGAGCTTTCTGCCATCGGCGGCATGAAGGCGGCGGGCGCGGTGGCGCTCAGCGAAGACGGCAAGTCCGTCGTGAGCACCGGGCTCATGGCAAACGCCATGAAGTACGCTTCCGACTTCGGGCTTATCTGCCTCTGCCATTGCGAGGACAAGTCGCTCGTCGACGGCGGCGTCATCAACGAGGGGTACTTCTCGACGCTCACGGGGCTCAAGGGCAGTATCCGCGCGGCGGAAGACATCATCATCGCCCGCGAGATCTGCCTTTCGGAGAGCCTTGATATCCCCGTGCATATCTGCCACGTCTCGACTTACAGCGGCGTGCAGCTCATCCGCGAGGCCAAGGCGCGCGGCGTGAAGGTCACGGCGGAGACCTGCCCGCACTACTTTACTTTGACGGACGAAGTCATCGCCTCCTTCGATACCAACACCAAAGTCAACCCGCCCATCCGCGAGGAAAGAGACCGCCTCGCCGTCATCGAAGGGCTCAGAGACGGCACGCTCGACTGCATCGTCACCGACCACGCGCCCCATCACGCGGACGACAAGAACGTGGAGTACGACCAGGCGGCGTTCGGCATCAGCGGGCTCGAAACGAGCTTCGCCCTCTCCTATACCGAGCTCGTCAAAGGCGGCGCGCTCTCGCTCGAAGAGCTCGCCAAGAAGATGAGCGCAAACCCCGCCCGTATCCTGAACTTAGAGGGCGGCGCGCTTGAAGTGGGCGCTCCCGCCGACTTCACCGCCGTCGACCTCGGCGAGAAGTGGACCATCGACCCGAAGGACTTCGTCTCCAAGGGCAAGAACACCCCCTTCACGGGCAGGGAAGTGTACGGAAGAGTGAAATATACCGTTGTGGACGGAAATATCAAATATTCGGAGGAACGCAAATGATCGTCGATACGCTCATTGAAAAGATCATCGAAAAGCAAAATCCCACCTGCGTGGGCTTAGATACCTCGTTTTCTTATCTGCCCGACAAGATGCGCGCGGGCGCAGCTTCGTTGGAGGACGCAGCAGAAGCCATCCTCACCTTCAACCGCGGCATCATCGACGCCGTTTCCGACATCGTGCCCTCCGTCAAGGTGCAGATCGCCTATTACGAGCAGTACGGCACGGCGGGCCTTCGCGCCTTTTACGAGACGCTGCGCTATGCGAAGGAGCAGGGGCTTGTCGTCATCACCGACGCCAAGCGCAACGACATCGGCGCGACCGCCTCGCAGTACGCCGCCGCCTTCCTCGGCGAAACGAACGTGGGGGAGAATGCCTTCTCCGCCTTCCCTTCCGATTTTCTTACCGTCAACGGGTATCTGGGCTCGGACGGCATCACGCCCTTTGTGGAGCAGTGCAAAAAGCACGATAAGGGCATCTTCGTACTCGTCAAGACGAGCAACCCCTCCTCGGGCGAGTTGCAGAACTTGAAGCTCGAGGACGGCCGCACCGTCTATGAGTGCATGGGCGACATGGTGGAGCGCTGGGGCGAGGGCACTGCCGGCAAGTACGGCTATTCCTGCGTAGGCGCCGTCGTGGGCGCGACCTATCCCGAAGAAGCCAAAGTGCTGCGCACAAGGCTTCCGCACACCTTCTTCCTCGTGCCCGGCTACGGCGCACAGGGCGCGAACGCGGAGATGCTCAAAAACTGCTTCGATGCAAACGGGCTCGGCGGCGTCGTCAACAATTCGCGCGGGGTGCTGTGCGCCTATCAGAAGCGCGGCGGCACTTACGACGAAGCGGCGCGCGCTGCCTGCCTCGATATGCGGGCGGACCTTCAGAACGTGTTGGGGGCAATATGCGCGAAGTAACGGCTACCATTTTAGAGAACGTGCGCATCGCCGAGAACATCTATTCTCTGACGTTCGCGACGGAGGAGGAGATCGAGGTGCGCCCCGGGCAGTTCTGCATGGTGGGCGTGCAGAATTTCCCCCTGCGCCGTCCCATCGCCGTGTGCAAGGCGGAGGGCGAGCGCATCACCGTGTGCTATCAGGTCAAGGGGGCGGGTACGCATGCCCTCGCCGAAAACTATAAGCAGGGCGAAACCCTCTCCGTCCTGCTTCCCTTGGGCAACGGGTTTTATGTGAAGGACGAGGAAAAGCGCGTCGCCCTTGTGGGCGGGGGCGTGGGCATCTTCCCGCTCATCTCCGCCATCCGCGCCTATGCGGGCAAGAAGGAAGTCTACTCCTACATGGGCTTTCGGAACCGCGCGGCGTACTGCCTCCCTTACGAATTGCAGCGGAGCGACCGCCTCGTCGTCGCAACGGACGACGGCAGCATGGGCTTTCACGGCACTTCCGTGCAGGCGTTCATGGCGGAGATCGACGCTGTAAAACCCGATGTCGTGCTCTCCTGCGGGCCCGCTCCCATGCTGCGCGCTCTCAAAAAGGCGACGGCGGGGCGGGATATCCCCACCTTCGTCTCGCTCGAAGAGCGTATGGGCTGCGGCATCGGCGCGTGCCTCGTGTGCGTGTGCGAAAAGACGGACGGCGCGCACGCCCGCGTCTGCAAGGACGGCCCCGTCTTCGATATCAACGAGGTCAATTTATGACGGAGCGCGAAGTCATCGCCCGCCGTGCAGAAGCGCCCCGTTTTCTGTATCTCTTTACCGCTCTCTTCGGGCTCGCGTTTGCGGGCGTGGCGGCATGGCTGGGGTTCACGACGGGCGCCCCCATGGGCTATCTTCTCATCATTTTCGTGCTGGCGGGGTTCTTCTTTACGGGCATTTCCCTCTTCTATTTTATCAAGGGGATGAAAACGCCCGAAGAGATCGCCGTGCGCGAGGGGGAGATGCTCACCTTTCTGGGGCAGACCTTCCCCTTAAAAGAGCTCACGAACGTGCGCTATCGCCTTGCCCATTATCATCACGGTTGGGGCGGCATGGGCTGGTTCCTCGGCTGGGGCAGGCTCACCGTCGTGAGAAAGGACGGCAGGAGCTATGTTGCCTACTTTGTCGCCGACGTCGAGGAAGCGCACGACCGCCTCATCGCGCTCATGCGCGAGTATGCGGCAAAGGAGGAAATATGAACATTCTGGCAGAGCGCCAAAAAGGCGCAGTCTTTTTTGCGGTCGGCTGGATGCTTGCGGGCGTCTTTCTCTTCGCGGCGGGCGTGTTCGCCCTTGCCACGGGCGTCTTCGAGACGTCGGCAGAAAATTCCGGCGTCGAATATTGCTTTCTCGTCCTCGGCGGGGCGCTCATCGTCTGGGGCGCCGTGATGCTCTTTCTTGTCTTGCGCACGCCCAAGACGGTCGCCGTTCTGAAGGGCGAAACGCTTGAATTCTGCGGCAAAGAGTACGCTCTGAGCGAAATTGAGAGCGTCTTGTACCGCAACGCCTATACCATCCGTCTCTTCGGGCGACCGTACGGCAGGCTCACGCTCGTTTTCAAGGACGGCACGCGCGTTTCCGCCTCCTATGTTGCAGACGTCAGGGCGGCGGCGGAAAAAATCGACGGGCTTCTCGGGGAAGACCCCTTTGCAAGTGAGGATAAAAATGGCTGATCTTTCGGTAAACGTGTGCGGGGTCACGCTCAAAAACCCCGTCATCCCCGCTTCCGGCACCTTCGGGTTTGGACGGGAATTCAACGAACTTTACGATATTTCCTGCCTGGGCGGCGTGGCGACCAAGGGGCTCACTCTAAAGCCCCGCCTCGGCAACCCCGTGCCGCGCATCGCGGAGGGGCGCAGCGTCATCCTGAACGCCGTCGGGCTGCAGAATCCCGGCGTCGACGCCTTTCTCGAACACGACCTTGCCTGGCTGAAGAGTAAAACGCGCGTCCTTGCCAACGTCGCGGGCAGCACCATCGAGGACTATCAGGAGATCTGCGCGCGGCTCGACGGGCTCGTCGATTTCGTCGAGCTCAACATCTCCTGCCCCAACGTAAAGTGCGGGGGCATGGCGTTCGGCATCCGCCCCGAGACCATCGGGGAAGTGACGCGCGCCGCCAAGAAGAGCCTTCCCAACACCCCGCTCATCGTCAAGCTTTCGCCCAACGTCGAGAGCATCGCTCTGAATGCGCAGGCGGCGGAAAAGGGCGGGGCGGACTGCATCTCCCTCGTCAATACCTTCACGGGCATGGTCATCGACATCGAAAGAAGGAAGCCCCTTCTTGCCAACACGACGGGCGGCGTTTCGGGCGCGGGCATCAAGCCCATCGCCGTGCGCATGGTGTACGAGGCGAGCCATGCCGTGCATATCCCCGTCATCGGCATGGGCGGCATCTGCACCGCCGAGGACGCGGTGGAGTTCCTCATGGCAGGGGCCTCTGCCGTGCAGGTGGGGACGCACAACTTCACCGATACCTTCGCCTGCCCCAAGATCATCGCGGGGCTCAACGACTGGTGCGACCGCCACGGCGTTTCGCACGTTTCCGAGCTCACAGGCGCATTACAGTAAACAAAAAAGGAGAAATACACATGCTCAACTACAAACAGCGGTTCATCAGGTTCATGGTGGAAAACGAAGTGCTGCTCTTTGGCGATTTCACCTTAAAGAGCGGCAGGAAGGCGCCCTATTTCATCAACGCGGGCAAGTACCGCACGGGCACGCAGATCGCCCAGCTCGGCGAATACTATGCGGAGTGCTATTTGGAGCACGGCGTTTCGGTGAAGACGCTCGTCGGCCCCGCCTACAAGGGCATCCCGCTCGCCGTCGCGACCGCCATCGCCCTTGCCAAAAATCACGGCGTAGACGTCGGCTTCTGCTTCGACAGGAAGGAAGTCAAAGATCACGGCGAAGGCGGGCTCTTCGTCGGTGAGAAGCTTTGTGACGGCGACAAGGTGTGCATCATCGAGGACGTGATGACCTCGGGTAAGGCGCTGCGCGAAATTTTGCCCAAGCTCGAAGAAGAAGCGAAGGTGGACGTCGAGGCGATGATCATCTCCGTCGACCGCCAGGAGAAGGGCACGGGCGAAAAGTCCGCCGTCCGGGAAGCCTTCGACGAGTATGGCATCAAGGTGTATTCCATCGTCACGATGGAGGACATCATTGCCGCCATCGAGGAGGGCGTCATCGAAGGAAAGGAATATCTTGCCGCCATGAAGGCGTACCGCGCTCAGTACGGCGCCTGAGCGCGGCGCATACGGCTGCATTTTACGCGGGCTCGAAGGGGCCCGCTTTTTTGTGCAAAAAAATTCGCTTCCGTGGGCAAAAAAGTGGGGAAAAAGCGTTTAAGCGGGCGAAAATCACCTTATATTAGAAGTGAACGAAATCAAAAAGGCAAAGGGCGGTATGAGCAAAGAAGAAAAAAACATTCCCGTTTCCGAAGCGCAGGCAGACGCCGCGGAAGAGATGAAAGAGGCGGAAGCCATCGAGGAAACGGAAAATGCAGAACTTGCGGCGGCGATCAAGGCTTCGGAAGAGGCGAAGGCCGCTGCCGAGGAATACAAGCGCAAGTGGTATTCGGTGACCGCCGAGTACGACAACTATCGCAAGCGCACGGCATCGACCCGCGCCACGGCATATGCCGAGGGCAGGGCGGACGTCGTGGGGAAGCTCTTCCCCGTCGCGGATAATCTGGAGCGCGCGCTCTTGTCCTGCGGGGACGAGAAGACGCACAAGGGCATCGAGATGGTGCTGCAAGCCTTCCAAAAGATCTTAGAGGACGAGAAGATCGCACCCATCGACCCCGTCGGGCAGCCCTTCGACCCCAAGAAGTGCGAGGCGATCATGGCGTCCGACCCCGAGGAAGGGGAAGCAAGCGGCATCGTCAAGCAGGTGTTCGTCAAGGGCTACGAACAGAACGGAAAAGTGCTGCGCTATGCGCAGGTGCTTGTCACAAAGTAATTTCCGCTGCGCACGGCTTTAAGCCGAAGCGGGCGATCCTGAAAATCAGAGAGAGAAAAGGAGAGAACAGTTATGTCGAAAGTTATCGGTATCGATCTTGGTACTACCAATTCGTGTGTTGCAGTCATGGAGGGCGGCGAGCCCGTCGTGATCGCCAATGCGGAAGGTTCGCGCACCACGCCTTCCGTTGTCGCCTTCCAGAAGGACGGCACCCGTATCGTCGGTCAGGTCGCAAAGCGTCAGGCGGTTGCAAACCCCGACCGTACGGTCATCTCCATCAAGCGTGAGATGGGCTCCGACTACAAGGTAAAGGTGGACGACAAGGCATATTCCCCTCAGGAAATTTCCGCAATGATCCTGAGCAAGCTCAAGGCGGATGCAGAGGCATATCTCGGCACGAAGGTGACGGACGCCGTCATCACCTGCCCCGCATACTTCACCGACTCCCAGCGTCAGGCGACGAAGGACGCGGGCAAGATCGCGGGCCTCAACGTGCTTCGTATCATCAACGAGCCCACGGCGGCGGCGCTTGCCTACGGCCTCGACAAGGAGAAGGAAAACAGCAAGGTCATGATCTACGACCTCGGCGGCGGTACCTTCGATGTCTCCATCCTCGAAATTTCCGACGGCGTCTTCGAAGTGCTTGCGACCAACGGCAACAACCGTCTGGGCGGCGACGACTTCGATAAGCGCCTCATGGACTACATGGTCGACGAGTTCAAGAAGAGCCACGGCGTCGATCTTTCCAAAGATAAGATGGCGATGCAGAGACTCAAGGAAGCTGCCGAGAAGGCGAAGATCGAACTTTCCGGCATGACTTCGACTTCCGTCTCGCTGCCCTTCATCTCCATGACGGACGCGGGCCCCGCGCACCTCGAGATGGACATCACCCGCCAGAAGTTCGAAGCGCTCATTTCCGACCTCATCGACAAGACCGCAGAACCCATGCGTCTTGCGATGAAGGATGCGGGGCTTTCCTACAACGATCTCGATAAAGTCATCCTGGTCGGCGGTTCCACCCGTGTGCCCGCCGTCGTCGAAAAGGTCAAGCAGATCTCGGGCAAGGAGCCCTTCAAGGGCATCAACCCCGACGAGTGCGTCGCCATCGGCGCTGCCATCCAGGGCGGCGTGCTGACGGGCGAGATCAAGGATGTGCTCCTTCTCGACGTCATGCCCCTTTCCCTCGGCATCGAGACGCTGGGCGGCGTGTTCACGAGGCTCATCGACAGAAATACGACCATCCCTGTCAAGAAGAGCCAGGTGTTCTCGACGGCTGCCGACAATCAGACGAGCGTGGAAATTCACATTTTGCAGGGCGAGCGTGAGTTCTGCCGCGACAACAAGACGCTCGGCAGGTTCATGCTGACGGGCATCGCACCCGCGCCCCGCGGCATCCCCCAGATCGAAGTCACCTTCGACGTCGACGCCAACGGCATCGTGCACGTCGAGGCAAAGGACCTCGGCACGGGCAAGTCGACCGACATCACCATCACTTCTTCGACCAACCTCTCGGAAGACGAGATCAACAAGGCGGTCAAGGAAGCCGAGCAGTACGCCGAAGAGGACAAGAAGCGCAAGCAGAAGGTGGACAGCCGCAACAAGCTCGACGGGCTCATCTTCTCCGTCGAACAGACGCTCAAAGAGAGCGGCGACAAGTTCTCGGACGAGGAGAAGGCTACCCTCAACTCCGCCGTCGAAGAGGCGAAAAAAGAGCTCGACGCGGACGACGAAGAGCGCTTCAACGCCGCGTTTGAAAAGCTTTCGAACGCCGTGCAGCCCATCTTCCAGAAGATGTATCAGCAGAACGCGGCAAACGGCAGCGGCGCGCCGAACGGCGAGCCCCAGGCGGGCGACGAAGAGTTCCACCAGTAAGGCACGCGGCGCGTTCCGCAAGGCATAAGCAAGTTGATTTAAGGGGCGGCGCTGCCGCCCCTTAACGGGCGATAAGAGGAACAGAGCATGGCAGAAAAAAAGAACTATTACGAAATTCTCGGCGTGAGCAAGAACGCGACGGAGGAGGAGATCAAGGCGGCGTATAAAAAGCTCGTCAAGCAGTATCACCCCGACCTTCACCCCAACGACAAGCTCGCCGCGGAGAAGTTCAAGGAGATCAACGAGGCGAACGAAGTGCTCTCCGATAAGCAGAAGCGCGCTGCCTACGACTATGAACAGGAGCACCCGGGCATGGGCGGCATGGGCGGCGCAGGCTTCGGCGGCTTTGGCGGCGGGGGCTTCGGCGACATTTTCGACAGCATCTTCCAGGGCTTCGGCGGCAATGCCTCCGTGCAGCGCGATACCTCGGGCGAGGACATCCAGCTCGAGATGCGCCTCTCCTTCATGGACGCCGCCAAGGGCTGCGTGAAGGAGATCAGCTATTCGCGCAACGAGCCCTGCCCCACCTGCGGCGGTACGGGCGCCAAGGGCGGCACGGCATATAAAACGTGCTCCCGCTGCGGCGGCAAAGGGCAGGTCAGATTCTCGCAGGATACCATGTTCGGCCGCATGGTGCGCGTGGGCGCCTGCCCCGACTGCGGCGGCAAGGGAAAGATCATCACCGATAAATGCCCCGACTGCAAGGGCAAGGGGTATGTGCGGAAGGAGACGAAGGTCTCGCTCTCCATCCCCGCGGGCGTCGATACCAACTCCTACATCCGCAAGCGCGGGTTCGGCCAGGCGAGCACGGAAGGGGGCCCTGCGGGCGACCTCATCGTCGTGTTCCGCGTCGAGCCGCACAAGATCTTCCGCCGCAAGAACATGGATCTTTACGTCGATCTTCCCATCCCGTTCGCGACGGCATGCCTCGGCGGCACGGTGAGAGTGCCCACGATCGACGACGCCTTCGACTATCCCATCCCCGAAGGCACGCAGACGGGCACCACCTTCACCATCCGCGGCAAGGGCTTGAAGACGCGCAACGGTACGGGCAATCTCTATCTCAACGTCTTTGTCGAGGTGCCCACCCACCTCTCGCGCGAGCAGAAGCGCAAAGTGGAGGAAGCGGGGGCTTCCTGCGACGTCAGGCAGTACGACAAGGCGAAGAAGTATTCCGACGATATGTCCGCCCTCTATGGCACGGACGCCTACAAAAACTGAACTTTTTCTCGGGTCATCCGCAAGAAAGCGCGCCCGAAAAAAGAGGAGCTCCCTCCGAAGCGAGGGGGCTCCTTAAATTTTACGCTCCCTCTTGCAAACGGGCGGCGGACGTGTTACAATAGGAACAGGAGGGAAAGTATGTATTGTTTGCAGAGCCGCTGGAAATTGGAAAACGGGAAACTTCACTACTTCGGTCTTCGGAACAAGGAACGGATGTTTTGCAATACCGTCCGCCTCACAAAAAAGCAGCGGGCGGTCGTCTCCGCGCTCCCCAAAGAGCTGACCGACGAAGAAAAACACGTTTTGGGCGCGCTTTTGGGGGATGCCGTCGTTGAGGAAGGAAAACTTCGGCGCATCCCCGGGAGCCTCAATGAGGCGCGCTTCTGTACGTCGTGCTGCGCAAACGACTATATTTTGCCCGGCCTTGAATTTGACGGGGAGGGGCGCTGTCCCATGTGCCAGACGGAGGAGGAGACGAGAGGGCTCAGAAGCGTTCTGCCCCTCGTCGAAGAGATCAAGCCCTCCAAGCGCTCCCGCTTCGACGTCGCCCTCTTCTATACGGGCGGCAAAGATTCCACCTTCCTTCTCTATTATCTTTCTAAGGTCAAGGGGCTGCGCGTCCTTGCGCTCACCTGGGAGATCCCCTTCCTCTCCGACTGCGCGAAGCAGAGCATCGAGGGGGCGAAAAAAGCCTTCCCCAAAGTGGAGTTCATCGTGCGCACCGTCGCCAAAGAGACGCTCGATAAAGTCTACAGCAAACTGTATTCGCTTATCGGCAGCACCTGCGCCTGCCCTTCGCTTGCCTATCTTCTCTTTTATCCCGAGCTCGTCGCAAACCGCGTGCCCTACTTCATGGCGGGCAACGAACCCGTGCAGATGCTCGCCCTCTATTACAATCACATGGCGCCCAAGATCGCCTATTCCTTTGCCGAGAACAAGCTCCTCACCTTTCTTTTCAACGTGTGGCGCGTCCTCACGCTGCACCCGCCCCTTCGCCAGGGGCAGATCCAGACGCTGATGACGATGAAACAGCTCGCCTACGGCGATAACTTCTTCAAAAAACACAGCGGCCTGCAGGGCGAGCCCGTGCACAGCGTCGTCGAAGCCATCCACGCGGCGCCCGAGCTGCTGCCGCCCTTGAAGCGCGCCATAAGAAGCTCTTCGTGGACGGGAAATATCCCTGCCTTCGTGCATCTCGATATGGACAAAGCCTGCGGGGGGACTTACGACTGGAACCGCGTCAAGGATATCCTCGTCAAGGAATGCGGCTGGTCGGCGCCCGCGGCGAGGGACAAGGCGCTGCACACGAGCTGCAAAATAGAGCGCTGCAAGGATCACACGCAGTTCGTGCGCTACTACAACTGCGAGAGCACGCTCATCCCCTTCAGCGCGCTGGAGATCTCCCTTTCGAGCAAGCGCTGCGGCAGACCGAAAGAGGAAGTCATCGCCGAGATGAAGGAGTGCCTCGGCTTCTCCCTCGAAGAGATCCCCGAATGCGCCATGATGCGGGAAGAGATCGGGGCGGAGCAATGACGGACGTACGCTTTTTTACGGGGAGCGGCCATTCGGAAGCGATCGCCCGCGCCTGCGCCGGGGCAATGGGGGAGGCGGCGCTGCCGATGGGGGAGCCCCTTCGGGAGAACGCCGTGCTGCTGCTCGTCTTTCCCGTCTACTGCGAGCGCGTTCCCCCGCCCGTCGCCGCTTTTTTACGGACATGCGGGGCGGAGCGGGCGGCGTTTGTCGCTTGCTACGGCGGCATGAGCTATGGGCGCGCTCTGTACGACGCGAAAACGCTCTTTCGGGGTACGGTCGTCGGCGCGGCATATGTTCCTGCCGAGCACGCCTATACGAAGGACGGCTTTCCCTTTGACGAGGCGGCGCTCGCGCCTCTTTTCGAGAAGGTGCGCTCGGGCGAGAGCTCGCCCGCCGTCATCCCGAAGGGGAAGCGGCATCTCCTTTCGGGCGCGCCCGCGCTGAGGAGCCGTCTCGGGGTAAAGCTCGTGCGTTCCTCCCGCTGCAGCGGGTGCGGTGTGTGCGAGCGCGCCTGCCCCATGCACGCCATGCACGCAGGGAAGCCGGACAGCCGCTGCATCCGCTGTCTGCGGTGCGTTCGGGTCTGCCCCGAGGGGGCGCTCTCCTTCCGCCTGAGTCCGCTTCTGAAGGCGTATCTGCGGCGGCGGAGAACGAACGAAACGCGGCTCTTCTTTTGAAAAAGATCCCCGCAGGGAATGTACCCTGCGGGGAAACTTTTTTGTGTGCCGAACGAGCTTCGGCCTATTTTATGCTTTGGAGCGGATGTATTCGTCCATCGCCTTTGCGGCGGTCTTGCCTGCGCCCATCGCGAGGATGACGGTCGCGGCGCCCGTCACGGCGTCGCCGCCCGCGTACACGCCGTCGAGCGACGTCTTGCCGTTCTCATCGGCGACGATCTCTCCGCGCGGCTTGGTGTTGAGCCCCTGCGTCGTCTTTTTGAGGAGGGGGTTGGGCGAGGTGCCGAGCGCCATGATGACGCAGTCGACGTCCATCGTGAACTCGCTGCCCTTCTTTTCGATGGGGCGGCGGCGGCCTGAAGCGTCGGGTTCGCCCAGCTCCATCTCGATGCAGCGAAGGCCTACGACGTTGTCGTCGCCGTCCGCGAGCACTTCGACGGGATTGGTGAGGAGCTTGAAGACGATCTCCTCCTCCTTGGCGTGCTCCACTTCCTCGCGGCGGGCGGGAAGTTCTGCCTCCGAACGGCGGTAGACGATATACACGACGTCCGCTCCCAGCCGCTTTGCCGAGCGCGCCGCGTCCATCGCGACGTTGCCGCCGCCCACGACGGCGACTTTCTTCGCGTGGAAGATGGGGGTCTCGCTGTCAGGTTCATACGCCTTCATGAGGTTGCTGCGGGTGAGGTATTCGTTGGCGGAGAAGACGCCCTTTGCGTTCTCCCCGGGGATGTTCATGAAGCGGGGCAGGCCCGCGCCCGTGCCGAGGAAGACGGCTTCGAAGCCGAACTCTTGTTTGAGCTCATCGATGGTGAGCACCTTGCCGATGACCATGTCTGTCATCACCTTGACGCCGAGCGCTCTGAGGTTATCCACTTCCTTTTCGACGATGGCTTTGGGGAGACGGAATTCGGGGATGCCGTAGACGAGCACGCCGCCCGCAAGGTGCAGCGCTTCGAAGACGGTCACGTCGTAGCCGAGCTTTGCAAGATCGCCCGCGCAGGTGAGCCCCGCGGGGCCGGAGCCGACGATGGCGACCTTATGCCCGTTGGGCTGAGGCTTTGCGGGAGTCTGAGTCGCGTGGGAGTTGTGCCAATCGGCGACGAAGCGTTCGAGCCTGCCGATGCCGACGGGTTCGCCCTTGATGCCGCGCGTGCACTTGCCTTCGCACTGCGTCTCCTGCGGGCACACCCTGCCGCAGACGGCGGGAAGGGAAGAGGTGCGGGCAATGACCTGATACGCCTCCTCGAATCTGCCCTCCGCGACGAGGGCGATGAATTCGGGGATGGCGACGTTGACGGGGCAGCCCGCAACGCAGGGCTGGTTTTTGCAATTTAAGCAGCGCTTTGCCTCCTCGACGGCGGTCTCCGCGGAGTAGCCGAGCGCGACTTCCTTGAAGTTCTTATTTCTCACGAGGGGATCCTGCGAGGGCATGGGGTGCTTCTTGGGATCCATATTGAATTTTGCCATCTCAGCGGACCTCCTTCTTGAAGAGATTGCAGTGTCTTTCGCGGGCCTTGGCCTCAAATTCCTGATAGGTGCGCGAGCGCTTCATCGCCTCGTCGAAGTCGACGAGGTGGGCGTCGAAGTCAGGCCCGTCCACGCAGGCGAACTTGGTCTCCCCGCCCACGGTGAGGCGGCAGCCGCCGCACATGCCCGTGCCGTCGATCATGATGGGGTTCATCGAAGCGATAGTGGGGATATTGTATTCCTTGGTCGCGAGGGCGACGAATTTCATCATGATGAGCGGGCCGATCGTGATCACGCGGTCAAATGTTTCGCCCGCTTCCAGCATGCGCTTCAAGGGGAGGGTGACGTTGCCCTTCTCGCCGTAGCTGCCGTCGTCCGTCATCATCACGAACTGATCGGAAGCGGCGCGGAATTCGTCCTCCAAAATGACGAGATCCTTGCTTCTGAAGCCGACGATGGAGGTGACTTCGCAGCCCATCTCGTGCAGCTCTCTCACGACGGGCAGCGCGATGGCGCAGCCCACGCCGCCGCCCACGACGCACGCCTTTTTGATGCCCTCCACTTCGGTGGGGTTGCCCAAAGGCCCCACAAAGTCGGCGATGCACTCGCCTTCATTGAGGGCGTTCAGGGTCATCGTCGCGCCGCCCACGACCTGGAAGATGATGGTAACGGCGCCCGTTTGCTTGTTGCAGCCCGCAACGGTGAGGGGGATGCGCTCTCCCCGCTCGTCCGCGCGGAGGATGATGAACTGCCCCGCGCGCGCCTTTCTTGCGACGAAGGGCGCCTCGATCTCCATCAGCGTGACGGTGGGATTGAGGCTTTTTTTCTTGAGAATGCGGTACATGGTTCCTCCCTGATATCTCGATCTTGACGCGTCGGAACGCGCCATTTTGCGCTCCTTCGCACCTTTTATTATAGAACGCAGACCGCAAATTGTCAAGTTTCTGTTTTTGTTTTTCTTTTTGAAAAGTGCGCCCGTTCCCTTGACAACGCGCCCCGACTTCCCTATAATGAATGAGTCACGAAGTGAACAAAAACAAAGAATTGGAGAGAACGATCATGGCAATGGTAAAGATCGTCACCGATTCCAACAGCGGCATCATGCAGGCCGAGGCGGAAAGACTGGGAATTTCCGTCATCCCCATGCCGTTTGTCATCGATGGCGAGCAGTATTTTGAGGACATCGACCTCACGCAGGCACAATTTTACGAATATCTTGCAAAGGATGTTTCCGTTTCCACCTCGCAGCCTTCGACGGCGAGCGTCACGGAGGTTTGGGAACGCCTTCTTGAAGAGGGGTGCGACGTGGTGCATATCCCCATGTCGAGCGCCCTTTCGGAAAGCTGCCACACGGCGCAGCAGCTTGCAAAGGAGTACGGAGGCAGAGTGCAGGTCGTCGACAACCGCCGCATCTCCATCTCCTTAAAGCACAGCGTCTTCGACGCTCTCTCGCTCGCGGAACGCGGCATGAGCGCCAAGGAGATCGCAAGAAAGCTCGAAGCCTCCGTCGCGGACAGCAGCATCTATCTCACGCTTGATACGTTAAAGTATCTCAAAAAGGGCGGAAGGCTCACCCCCGCGGCGGCGCTCATCGGCACTATCCTGCGCGTCAAGCCCGTTCTGCAGATCCAGGGCGGCAAGCTCGACGCCTTCAAGAAGGTGCAGACCTTGAAGCAGGCAAAGCAGGTGATGACGGATGCTTTGAAGAGCGATCTTGCGACCCGCTTTGCAGACTTTGCGGCGGCAGGGCAGATGCGCATCTGCCTCGCGCACACCGCGCGGGAGGAGGAGATCAAGGCGTTCGAAGCGGAACTTGCCGCCGCCTTCCCCAACATCCCCGTGAGCTTCTGCGATCCGCTCTCGTTGAGCATCGCCTGCCACGTCGGCCCCGGCGTCATCGCCTGCTCGGTGACGCGCGCCCTCAACTGACTTTTTCTAAAAACAACAGCCCCGCGCTTTCAAGCGCGGGGCGTATTTTTATTTTGCCGTTTATTCTGCGGGCGGTGCAGGGGGAGCCGAGGCGTCCTTCTTTTTCCGCCTGAAAATTTGATTACGGAAGAGGATGATGTTCATCACGATGAAGAAGCCCGTGATGATGAGCAGCGTCCACTCGGGGTTTGCGGGCGCGAAGGTCGCCAAAAGCATCATGGGGAAGCCGAACACCATGGCGGGGAAGTTCTGATAGACGAGGTTTTCCGCCGCAGGGGTCGCAAGGTCGGGGTCGAGCTCGCGCAGCAGGATGACGCCCGTCGACGCTGTACCCGTCAGCATCCCGTACATGACGAGGAACTGCTCTTCGGAGTAGCGGGGAAAGAGCTTGCGCGCCACCCAGATGTTGTAAAAATAGGTGATGACGAGCCCGACGACGCCGAGGATGAGTAGGATGTGCCAATACTGCGCGAGGGTATCCAGCTTGATGGCGGCGATGCCCGCGACGATCATGATGTCGAAGAAGAAGTTGCTGATGCGCGTTAAAAGGAAGTTGTTCGTGTACTGCTTTTTGATGACGTTCTTCTTGTGGAAGAAGTTCACGACGGCCTTGACGATGACGGCGGCGAGCACGCCGAGGAAGAAGTTGAAGCCGTAGACGGTCGCCTTCATCGTGGGCAGAAGCAGCCCCAGCCCGTACATCAGAAGATAGCTCAGAACATAGGCAAGGGCGATGAACGCGATCTGGATGGTGATCTTGTCGATGCCCTGGTTCATGGGGATATCGCCCTCGTTGTGCACTTCGGAGCTCGGGATGAAGTCCTTCTCGTCGCCCACGCGGCGCATCCTGCCCTTCTTCCTGATGATGTTGAGGTGGATGACGCCGCCGATCGCCGCGCTCAAAAACCCGAGCGCCGCCACCGAGAGGCCGAAGCTCTTGCCGCCTTCAAAGCCGTACTGCGTCTCGTAGATGTTGCCGTAGTTCATGGCTTGCCCCGAACCCTGCCCGTAGCCGAAGGGCAGCAGGATGCCCGCCGCCTTGAAGAAGCCCGGGATGACGAATGCGGCAAGAATGGTGATGGCAAGCCCGAAGATGCCCTGCAAAAGGTAGGTCGCCACCGTCGTCACGCCCGTGTTGAAGATCTCCACGCCGCGCTGTTTGTTCATCTTGCCCGAGGTCGTCTTGAGCGTCGAGGCGATGAAGCCGAGCGCCAGCGTGTGATAGGTGAGGATCTCCAAAAACGCCGCGCCGTTGCCGCCGAAGAACTGTGTATCGAAGAGGTATTCCTTCGTCACGCCCGTGTAAATGGAGGAGATGATGAGCAGCATGATGCCGCCCAGCACCGAGGTGGGGATGAGGGAGTTACCCAAGGGTTTGATGAGCCGCTTGAGCGCGTTCGCCACCAACAGGCTGATGAGCAGGATGGCGATGACGTTGAAGGATCCCCAAACACTAAAGTCCCAGAAATTTTCCATGTTCGTCTCCTTTCAGAAGGTTTTGGAAGCGGTAAAAGAGCTGTACATATTTGACGGCGTTGAAGTGCTTGTCTCCCTTGAACTGAAAGACCTTGCCCTCAAAGTACACGTTGAGCTTGTTGCGCCCGAGCACGGTGAAGGCGCTTGTCTCGCGGAAAGAAAAGACGCGCTTCTCCTCCCCGAAACTAACTTCCAACCGCCCGCCATAGAGGCGCAGCGTCGCATCCTCTGCGATGGGAAGCTTGTTCTTGTAGAGGATGACCTCCTTCATCGAGGCGTGTTCCTCGTATAAGAGCTCGTCCTCTCTTTGAAGAAGGTCGAGGGAGTTTACATAATTTGTCTGATAGTCGTACCATTCGGGCGTATTGCGGAAGGGACCCCGATCGAAGGTGCGGTCGGGCAGATAGCGCCACGTCTTCCCGCATTTTTGGCAGGTGATGTGTTCGTCCTCCGCGTGGAAGGTCGAAAGCCCGCAGTCGGGGCAGACGTAGTAGGCGCGGTCCATGTATTCGGCGCTCTTCTTGCTTTTGAAGGTGCCCTTGATCGCAAGGTCGTCGACATAGAGCTCCTTCCGGATGATCGCGGCGATCTCCTCTTCGGAAAGGGCGCGGTATTCTTCGGGCTCCATGACGCGCGAAACATACACGCGCATTCTGCCCTTCCGCACATTGTCTGCCCAGCGGGGCTGCACGCCGTAGCCGCCCTCGATGCGGATGAAGGCGACGGGCAGGCGCAGGAGCTTGACGAGCCCGCCGATCGCGGGGTTGATGTGCTCCGTCCTGCCGCTGTAAGTGCGGTTGCCCTCGGGCGAGATGGCGATCGTGCCGCCCTCTTTGGCGACTTTCAGGCAGGTCATCACGGCGCGCACGTCCGTCGTCTGCTTGCGGATGGGGATGGGCCGCACCGCCCACTCGAGCATGCGTGAGACAAAGCCGTTGGAGAAGAGGTCTTCGCTCGCCACATAGTAGACGGGCCCCAGATACACCATGCCCACGAAGAATTGGTCGAAGGCGGTCTGATGGTTGCTCAAAAGCAGATAGGGCCGCTTCCCGGGGCGCTTCATGCGCTCTACTTTGGCGCCGTACCACAGCTTGCAGAGGGGAGAGAGGAGGTAGACGAGCGATTTTATAACGCGGTGCCTTGCTCTCCGCCATCTGTTTTTGCGCTTTGCGTGTTTTTTTGCCTTTTCGGTTTTTTCTTTTGCCATAAATTTAAAAGAGGATGGGGGAGGGGAGAAGCTCCTGAAAGGAATTGAGGTAGAGATCTGCCGTTTGGCGGAGCGCCGCCTCGTCGCCGCGCGAGCCCTCGTCAAAGACGGCGGCGGTGAAAAAGCCGCCCGATCTTGCCGCCTTCACGGCGGGGAGGATGTCTTCGAAGACGGCGCAATTTTCGGGAGGAACGCCGAGGCGGCGGGCTGCTTCGAGATAGACGTCGGGGAACTGCTTGCCGCGCTCCACTTCGCGCACCATGACGGCGGCGGTAAACAGCGATTTTATGCCGTTATGCGACAGGGCGGGGGCAAACAGCTTCTCGTCCGAAGAGGTCGCAATGGCGAGTTTGACGCCCCGCTCGTGCAGGGAGAGAAGATACTCCTTTGCATAGGGCTTCAAGGGCATCTCGGCATACGCCGCGCGGATGAAGGCGAGCCATTCATCCATGATCTCTTCGGGGCGTTCCGAGAGGGCGTAGCGCGCCTTTGTATAGCGGGCGGCTTCTTCGAGATGCATGAGCTTGACGGCTTCCGTATAATCGGGCGTGAGCGGGATGCCGCGGCGGGAGAGGAAATCGCGGTCGGCGTCGTCCCACACGCCGAGCGAATCGAGCAGCGTGCCGTCGAGATCGAACACGGCTGCCTGCATATGGTGCGCGATCGCCATTTTCGCCTCCTTCGGCGCGCTTTGTGCCGCAGCGCCTGTTTTTTTAGTCTCATCTGAAATTGTAACATAAATTGGCAACAAAGTCAACAATGTTAAAAATGCCGCAGCTGTCGCGGGGAATTTTTTTGTGCATCCAAAAAATGCTTGCTTTTCTGCGGGGGATGTGGTATCATCAAGATGTTTTCGGGCGTGTGCCGCTGTTTGGCGCAGGCTCGGGGCGGCACGAAGGGCCGCTTTTCACAACTTCGGGGATATAGCACAGTTGGTAGCGCGATACGTTCGCAACGTATAGGTCACGAGTTCGAGTCTCGTTATCTCCACCAAGTCAAAATAATCCGAACCTTTTGGTAACAACCGATTGGTTCG
>ERZ1643249.649-NODE-649-length-38238-cov-5.119320_pt1 | contig 38238 bp, 36 predicted proteins | sample MGYA00579263_ERZ1643249 | MGnify/ENA primary metagenome ERZ1643249 (study PRJEB29033, sample SAMEA4952264) | chicken gut metagenome | biome: Broiler Chicken; feature: Gastrointestinal Tract; material: Caecum | place: Ireland | collected 2018 | study: Broiler...
GCGAAGTTAAGGCTGAGAAAGCCGAAGAAAAACCGGCGGAAAAGATTGATTTTTCAAAGGTAAAAGTTGAGCCGCTCTTTGAAGAAATGGTTGATTTCGACACTTTCAGCAAGTCAGATTTTCGTGCCGTGAAGATTGAGGCATGTGAGGCAGTTCCGAAGTCAAAGAAACTTCTGAAGTTTACACTGAACGACGGAACAGACCGGAAACGCACGATTTTAAGCGGGATTCACGAGTATTACGAGCCGGAAGAGCTGGTTGGAAAGACCGCAATCGCAATCGTAAATCTGCCGCCCAGAAAGATGATGGGCATTGATTCCGAGGGTATGCTGATCTCGGCAGTGCACGAGGAGGACGGTCGTGAAGGACTGAATCTGCTGATGGTGGATGACAGGATTCCGGCGGGAGCAAAGCTGTATTAAAAATATAGCTGAAAGGTAGTTTTGTACCAATTTTGAGTGAAGTTTTAAAAAGCTGTAAAGAAATATGAGAAAAATCCTGGAAGAGTGACATCTTCCGGGATTTTTTGTGGCGGTCCGCAGAGCGTACCGCCTATATTCTTTTGTGGGCAGAAAAATATAATAGATCGTCTCCTATACTGAAACTGTAAAGGTGATGGGTATTGTAGTCTCCGGCAAGATCGGGGGATGGAGGCATGAGTAAGTACGGAAATAAAAGTAGTCATTACTTAAAGTCGATAAAAGAATATGTGCCGGAGGAAAAATGGAAGATTTTTAGATGTGAAATGGAGCAGCTAATAAATGATATAGAAGAAGAGTCTTTTATGGAAGGATATTGTTATGCAATACAGGTTTTACAGGACGGCTTAAAAAAGAAACCTACATAGAAAAAGATACTGAGGGTGTAATATTCTCAAATTCAACATGGACGGATATACATGGACGATCAATGGGAAAATATCTTTGCCGATGACCTTCAGGATATCAACATGGAAGTGAAGTTTGATACAAACGCAGTTTCGAGCAACTCTTACCATGGACGTAGGAAAAGAATATAGGGGGAAATATGAAAATCTCTATTATTATAATAATAAAAATCTGGAGTTTATGACTTCTGACAAGACTGCAGAAACCGGAACTGTAAATCTGGATTTCAGCCATGCTTTGGATTATGTGCTTGTAATGTCTGATGCAGAAGGAGTGCAGGCAGGAAACGCTGATGGCAATGCCCGGAAAAGTGTTAAAACAGGAGATAGTACGACTACTTTGCCATATGTGGCTGCACTGATTGTATGTGCAGGAATATGCGGTGCGATTATCAAGAAAAAATATTTTGTAAAATAATAGGAACCGTGGGGCAGGAGGATCAATCTTCCTGCTTTTCTTTATGTATGTAAAATCTCAGATTTTCAATGATATATTATTATAGTGAAACCATTCAGCAACAATAGAAAAAGCCAACGATATGCAAACGGCAGGGAATTATTCCCTACCGTTTCTTGCGGAAAGGAGGAAAGTGAGATGTTTGATGGATTTGGGCTGTTTGGCACAGGTATTGGAACTGGTCTTTTTGGAAAGATTGAGGACTTGGTATTAGGAGCGATCTTATCATCAGCAATGTGAAAAGGGAAGCTGAGAATGTAGGACTTGAGGGCAGGAAAAGGAATATTAGCAATCACTTTGGCGGAGTTCAACATCAGGGAACGCTGAATAAGGATATACGCAGAATTACGCAAGATTGTAACGAGGCTCAGTTGAGTAAAAACAGCAATTCAAAAGTACTACTTCCCAAGTTCAGTTGTTATTCGTTGAGGCATACGTTTACAGCCCGGCTTGTAGAGGAAGGGGTGAATATTTTTAGATGCTTACAAATACTGCTCCGCCAGTCGTCTGCTCTCCGCCTTCATCATCTCTACCACACTCTCCGGCCCGGTGATGCGGATATCTGCCCCGATGCTGAACACCCAGCCCAGGAACTGGGGGCTTACGGTGACGTCTACATATGCAGTGAAAGTGCCGTTATCCTTGGGGATCATACGGACGTCCTGACCGAAACGGTCGATCAGGATGCCCGAGATGTGCTCCTTTGCCTCCAGGGAGACGCGAGCTTCTTCACCACCGAACATCCCGAACATCTTTCTGGAATATGCAGCGATATCCAGTGATTTAAGCAGATGTTTTCCCTCGCGCTTTTTGTCCGCGGCGCTGATCCGCAGCATCTTATCTACACGGTAATGGCGTATTTGCTGAGAGATCGTGTCATAACCGATCATATAATAGTTCTCATTATCCCAGATAAGCGCCCATGGGCTGACGTCATACCATGCCCCATCATGGCGCAGTACCATTTCTTTTTTTATATTCCATTGAAAATACTGAAATTTAATACAGGAATCCGCATTAATCGCAGAGTGTATCTTATCCACGTTATAGTAGATACTCTCGTTCATTGTTTTTATGCGCCCGGAGATCAGTACCTGGCGGTGAAGCTGCTTCGCCTCATGACGGCTGACAAGGCCCTCTAGTTTCTTGATGAGAGATTGGGATTTTCTTTCGGTGATAAATCTTGCGGATTGTACGGAATCCACAAGGAGCTTTAATTCGGCAAGCTCGAAATCGCGCTCCCCGATATGATAAGTCCAGTCGTTTCCCTCGTGTTCGGTGATGATGTCGATGCCGAATTTCCGAAGTTCCTCAAAATCCGCATAAAGTGTCTTTCGGTCCGCCGTTATACCGTGGGAATTCAGTTTGACAATGAGTTCCTGGCGGGAGAGACCGTGGGTGTCGTCGGTCTCCTCCGTAAATATTTTCAGAAGATATAAAAGTTTCAGTTTTTGATTCTGTCCCTTCGCCATGAAGATTCCGCCTTTCTGCCTTCTGTCCTTCAACAGCGCGCCGCCGTACATTCTGCCTGCCTTTGTGTTTCCATCATATCAAAAGACCAGAAAAAAGAAAAGCATAGATGGGAAGTTTTTGGGACAGCTATCTGAGTAAGATATAAACCATAGAAACCGAATCAACAAAGATTGACAGAAAAAAGGAGAAGATTATGAAGGGATATTCAGTAAGTGACGGTTATATGGGTTATGTGGGAGGAAGATACATGCTGTTTGCCAGCGAAGCGGATTATCGGGAATACATGGCAGGATAAAGAGATACGTGACTTCCCCTTGTGTACCGATGTCATTTAGCTGTAAAATGAAAGCATCAAAAGAAAGGCGGGGAGAGGCATGGAGACGAAATGGAATATAAAGAAGACAGCATACAGAGGGATTCAGTATGCTGTCAAAGCAGGGATGTACGCACTGCCATGGCGCGTGCCGAAAGTTATGAGTGGGTCAGGGAAGGTAAAATGTCTGCCCGGTGTGGTGAAGAAGTGTGGTTTAAAAAAAGTGCTTGTTGTGACGGGACCAAAGCTGATGAGACTCCATCGTCTGGACGGTATGCTTAAGGCGATGGAAGAGGCGGGCCTTGAATATGTAGTGTATGATAAGACGGCGGTTAATCCTACGGAGGAGAATGTGGAGGAGGGTGTTCGCTTATATCAGGACACTGGATGTGGCTGCATGATCGCATTTGGCGGCGGCTCCCCCATGGATTGCGCCAAAGCGATCGGTGCGCGGATCGCTCGGCCGAAGAAATCAGTCGGACAGCTTCAGGGGCTTTTCAAGGTGCTAAGACCCCTTCCGGTTATTTTTGCGGTTCCGACCACAGCTGGAACAGGTTCCGAGACTACTATCGCGGCGGTCATTACAGATACGGCCGCCCACCATAAGGCTTCCATCAATGATCTGTGTATGATGCCCAGATTTGCAGTGCTGGACCCAGAGCTGACCGCAGGACTTCCGCCGGAAATGACGGCGGCAGCAGGGATGGATGCGCTGTGCCATGCCGTAGAAGCATACACCAATCATATATATAATACCGCTTTGGAAGATGGGCTGTGCTGCAAAGCCGTAAAGCTGATCTATGACAACTTGTATCGTGTCTGCCGGGACGATTCAGATATTGAGGCCAGGGGAAATATGCAGAGGGCGGCATTTTACGCGGGACGGGCGTTCTCAAGGGGGTCAGTGGGATATGTTCACGCTGTCGGACATACGTTGGGAGGGCTTTACGGTACAGGACACAGCCTTGCTATGGCCATCCTTTTGCCTCATGTGATGAGAGCTTACGGTCCGGCAGTTTATGAAAGGCTTGCACGCCTTTGTGATGTGTGTGGAATCTGTTCTGTAGACGAGACAGATGAGTCTAAGGCGGAAGCATTCCTCTGCTGGATAGAGGAGACAAAAGAAAAGGCGGGGTTGCCCAAGTATCCAGATATGATAAAAGAGGAGGACGTAGACCAGATCGCAGAGTGGGCAGATAAAGAAGCGAATCCACTGTACCCGGTACCAGTCATATGGAGCAGGAAAGAATTGAGAAAATTTATCCGCTCTATTATGAAGTGAGGAATCTAAAATTTGTGCGGCATAGATTTAAAAATGAAAGAAAAGATTTGAGAGTTCCGAAATAGGAACTCTTTTTGTTCATTTAGTTTGGTTTCTGAACAATTTTTCGCTTTTTTTATATTTTCATATAAAAAATATTAAGAACTGTCTGGGATAATTGCTCCATCAAAACGAACCTGGCGTGGTCACTTTTGAAATATACACGAAAGGACAGAGCATGAAAAACATACTGGATTATTTGGAAAAAACAGCTCAGGATCATCCCGGGCGCACAGCAGTTGACGACGGAAAGACAACTATGACGTGGAGCGGACTGACAAAGCTGTCAAGAAGACTGGGGACTGAATTCTGCAAAAGGACAGGCAGGGGAAAACCGGTGGTTGTTCTGGCGGAAAAAAGCTCCTGCACATTAGCGGCGATGTTCGGCACTGTGTACGCGGGCTGCTTTTATGTAAATGTAGACCCGGCGCAGCCGCCGGCAAGGGTGAAACAGATTCTTAAGTCATTGGGCGCCGGGCTTGTGGTTACAGAGCGGGAGTACAACCCGATACTGGATGAGGCGGAATATCAGGGAGAGAGATTCTTCTTGGAAAATATATTAGGGACAAATGTTCCCGGAAGCAGTGGTGAACCTGCGGGCGGGAACAGCGGCGGATTTGTCGGGAATGTTGACGGCGGTATTGACAATGCAGCCCTTGAAGCCGTGAGAGAGAAAAGTCGCGACACGGACATTCTGTACGGGATATTTACATCGGGCTCAACGGGAGTTCCAAAAGGGGTTGTAGTAAGCCATAGAGCGGTGATTGATTTCATAAAGCATTTTATCGATACATTCGGGTTTACGGCAGAGGAGAGGATCGGCAATCAGGCGCCCTTTGACTTCGATGTGTCTGTGAAGGATATCTATACGAGTGTTATGACCGGGGCGGCACTGGTGCTCATACCGAAGAAGATGTTTTCCGTGCCCCCGGTTCTTCTGGATTATCTCTGTGAGAAGCAGACAACAGTCCTGATCTGGGCCGTGTCCGCGCTGACCCTCGTCTCTTCTCTGAAAGGGCTGAGATACCGAAGACCGGAAGCAGTGAAAAAAATATTTTTCAGCGGCGAGGTCATGCCGGCCAGGCAGTTGAGACTCTGGCAGGAGGCATTGCCGGAGGCCGAGTTTGTGAACCTGTACGGGCCTTCTGAGATTACATGTAATTGTACCTATTATCCGGTACAGCGAATTTTCAAAGACGGGGAGAAGATTCCTGTCGGCAGACCATTCCCTGGAAGGGAGGTGTTTCTTCTGGATGAGGCGGACAGGGAAGTTACGGAAACCGGAAAGACAGGGGAGATCTGCGTGGCAGGAGAATCCCTCGCAGACGGATATTATAATCAGCCTGAGGAAACGTCAAAGAGGTTTGTATACTACAGTCGTGGCGGAGTGTCAAAGAGGTACTACAGGACAGGGGATCTGGGATATTTTGACGCGGACGGAGAACTCTGCTTTTCGGGGCGGAAGGATTTTCAGATTAAACACATGGGTCACCGGATCGAGCTGGAGGAGATTGAACGGGCGATGGACAGAGTGGAGGGGGTGGAGCGAAGCTGCTGTGTGCTGGATGAGAAGCGGAGCCGGCTTGCGGCGTTCTATCTTGGCAGGGCAGACCCGGAGGAGATCAGAAAAGATATGAAGAAAAGAGTTCCGGTATACATGGTGCCGCACAAGATCATACAGGTACAGGCAATGCCCCTTAATAAAAACGGTAAGACTGACCGGGAGCATCTCAGGCGGCGACTGGAGGTGAGAGGATGATGGACAGAAAGACGCTGGAATACGGGATACTTAAGTACGGAACGCCGATGTACGTGTATGATGTGGATCAGGCGGCAGCCACGGTGAGAATTTACAGAGAACTGCTGGGCGACGGTGTGGGACTGTGTTTCGCGATGAAAGCAAACCCGTTTATCACAGCGCAGATGGCAGAAAGGCTCGACCGGGTCGAAGTATGCTCTATGGGAGAGTTCTGTATCTGCCGGGAGCTTAATATCCCGCCGGAGAAACTTTTGATATCCGGTGTATTGAAAAAAGAAGAGGATATCCGTGAGATCCTTGGATATTGCGGAGGAAGATGCACATATACGGTTGAGTCTCCGGAACAGTTCCGGCTTATTGTGGGATGGAGCGACGCAAACAGACAGAAGGTAAATATCTATCTGAGACTGACAAGCGGCAATCAGTTCGGCATGGACGCTGACTCCATATATAGAATCTTGAAAGGTGCGGAACGGTGGGAATTTGTCAGTATAAAAGGAATCCATTATTTTTCGGGAACACAGAAGAAAAACGCAGGGAAGATCAGAGAAGAACTGGAATTTCTGGATGATTTTCTTCAAAAGACAGAAGCGGAGACGGGGCATCCCCTGTCGGAACTGGAGTATGGGCCGGGGCTTGCGGTTTCCTATTTTGAAGGTCAGGAGGACATGACGGTGTGTGACACCAAAGAGATAGGGGACGCTCTTGCTTCTATGAGATGGAACGGCAGTGTCATGCTGGAGATGGGGCGGGCCTTCGCAGCCACCTGCGGGCATTATCTTACGACGGCTCTGGATGTAAAGAAGAGCAATGGGACGAATTACTGCATTGTTGACGGAGGAAGCCACCAGATCAGTTATGACGGACAGATCCGGGGAATGTACCGCCCGGTCTTTCGCGTGAGCCCGGAGCGTGAGTCAGGAGAGGTCAGAGAGTGGACCGTGTGCGGTTCATTATGTACGGTTAATGATGTATTGATAAAGGATGCGCCCGTTCGTGGACTTCAAAAAGGGGATGTGTTCATTTTCGACCGGGCAGGAGCGTACTCGGCAATGGAAGGAATGGCTCTGTTCCTAAGCCACGAACTTCCAAGGGTTGTCATTTACAGCCGGGAGTCGGGATGGAGACCGGTGCGGGAGGAACAGCAGACTTATAGATGGAATATGGAAAGGAAGGCAAGAAACAATGGAAACTTTACTGATGATATTAAATGAGATTGACGACGGTATTGCATGGGAAAAGGAGCAGAAGCTCATTGATGACCACCTCCTGGATTCGTTTGGGATCATTACTTTGATCTCTGAATTAGAAACGGCGTTCGACATTGAGATCGAGGCGGCTGAGATGGTACCGGCAAATTTCAATTCTGTCGCGGCGATGTACCGGATGATCACAAGACTTCAGGAGCGTTAGACAATGGCTTACCATACAGCAATGTATCTGTTCGTGTTCCTTCCTGTGGTGCTGCTGGTCTATCAGTTGACACCGCAGAAGTTTAAATGGGCTGTTCTGTTGGGGGCGGGATATATCTTTTTCTGGTCCTTCAGCGGCAAGCTGCTTTTATTTCTTATAGGAACTACATTATTCACGCATTATATCGGCGTGTGGCTTTCGTGGCTGAAATGCTGCTGTGCGGGAGAGGCAGAGCGGACAGAAAAGAATGAGCGGAAAGCAGTCAAAAACAGATACAAGAAAAAAGAAAGGCTGGTCCTTGCCTTTGGAATTTTTATGCTTATGGCAGTGCTGGCTTATCTGAAATACTATAACTTCTTTGCGCAAAATGCGAATGTTGTCCTGGGGTATACAGGTTTGAATTTCGCTTTTCAGGCAAAACAGCTGCTCCTTCCTATCGGAATTTCTTTCTACACACTGCAGGCCATCGGGTATATGGCGGATGTGTACTGGGAGAAGATTCCGGCGGAAAAACATCTTGGGAAGCTGGCATTATTCCTTGCATTTTTTCCACAGATCATGGAAGGACCAATCAGCATGTACTCTCAGACAGCAGATCAGTTGTGGGAATGTCGTTCTCTGAAAAGAGAGAATCTTACATCGGGTGCTGTTCGTATCGTGTGGGGGCTTTTTAAAAAGATGCTCGTCGCGGACAGGCTGTATGTGTTAGTTTGTGAGGTGTTCGGCCATTATGCTAAATACAGCGGAGCAGTTATAGCTGTGGCGGCAATAGCGTATACAGTACAGCTTTATATGGAGTTTTCCGGAGGTATGGATATTGTCATTGGCAGCGGAAAACTTTTCGGAGTGACTCTGCCTGAGAATTTCCTCCAGCCCTTTGCTTCCGGGAATGCGGCCGAGTTTTGGCGGAGGTGGCATATTACTTTGGGAGTGTGGCTTAAGACATACATTTTCTATCCTATGTCTGTGTCATCTATAGTAAAACGGTGGAATAGGTTTGGAAAGAGGCATGTGGGAAAACATCTCACAAAAGTGGGAGTATCTGCGATCGCACTCTTTCCGGTGTGGATCTGCAACGGACTGTGGCATGGCACTGGGTGGAACTATGTGTTTTATGGGATGTATTATTTTACAATCCTTCTTTTCGGTGTGGCAGCGGAGCCGGCCAGAAATAAGATACTGGCGGCCTGTCACATTGATGAGGAGGCATTTTACTGGAAAATCACCCGGATATTAAAGACGTGGGTCATCATCTTCGTGGGAGAGTTGTTTTTCCGTGCGGATGGACTTCGCGCCGGGTTCCATATGTTCCGGAGTATGTTCCGGGATTTTGATCTGCATATATTTTGGGATGAGACGCTGCTTGGTTTCGGGCTGGATCAGGGGGATTATCTGGTAATAGCGACGGGGTGCCTGACAGTCGCCGTCGTGGGAGTGATAAAAGAAAGGAGACTGCTGGGTGACGCGCCGCTCGCAAGAATGTGGACGCCCGCCAGGTGGGTTCTGTACTATGCTTTGATCTTCTCGGTCGTGATCTTCGGAGCATATGGCATTGGTTACCAGCAGGTGGATCTGATTTATGCGGGATTTTAAGGAGATATTCAGAGGAATCGGAAGGCCGCTGCTTTTTCTACTGATACTGACAGGCATTCTTGCGGGGATGTCCTGGCAGGTTATGGAGATAGCAAAGAAGAATGACGGTCTGGTACAAGAACGGAATAAAACTCTTATAAAGCTTCAAAATGAAGAGGCGGATATGATTGATGTTCTGTTCTTGGGAGACAGCCTGGGATACACGTCGTTTTCGCCGCTTCAGATATGGAAGGAGCAGGGCGTCACCTCCTATGCGGGCTGTCAGTCGGGACAGATGATTAATGAGACTTACTCTATGCTTGAGGCAGCGTTTGAGAATCAAAGCCCCAAACTGGTTGTACTGGAGACCAACACCATATTCCGGGATAGTGGGGATCTGAGCGGGATGCAGCAGATGATCACGGAAAAGCTGGGCTCCTGTTTTCCTGTGTTCCGATTTCACAATATCTGGAAGCCCATGCTTCTGGGATCAAAGTATGGAGAACGGACTTATAAAGGATTTATGATCCGCTCTGCAATTATGGCGTATACAGGGAAGGACTACATGACTAAAAATGACAAGAAGAGAGATATATCCGACGGAGTCAGGATGTATATGGAAAAAATCATAGAATTGTGCGGGGAAAACGGCGCGCAGCTTATGCTGGTCAGCACACCCTCCCCAGTAAACTATAATGATCAGAAACACCGGGCTCTTGAAGAATACGCGAAAGAAAAACATCTGGACTATGTAGATCTGAATCTGGAGCTTGAAAAACTTGGTATCAACTGGGCTGTAGATACTATGGATGGCGGGGATCATCCCAATCTGACAGGAGCCCAGAAGATCAGCCGTTATATGGGCGCATACTTAAAGGAGACATATGGACTTTCGGATCACAGAGGAGATGACGCGTACTCTGCATGGGATAAGGAGGCGGAAGAGTACAGAGAAAAAATTGCATCTGAGCAAAAAATAATGTCGGCTGCTGTCAGATAAAAATGCCAAATAAATATATACATTCATTTACGGGTTGTGGTATACTAAGCAACTGAGCTGTAAAGGGGTGTTACATATATGAGCAATGAAATAGTACGTGCACCAAAGGCAAATGATATGACGGTGGGAAGCCCCGTTAAGCTGATCATTCGTTTTATGATCCCCATGTGTCTGGGAAATATTTTTCAGCAGTTCTATAATATCGCGGATTCTATCGTAGCAGGACAATTTATTGGAGTAGACGCTTTGGCAGCCATCGGCAGTACAGGTTCTTTGATGTTCTTTGTGACCGGCTGGCTGAATGGGCTCAGCAGCGGCTTTGCGATCCTCGTATCGCAATGGTTTGGAGCTAAACAATATGACAGGATGCGCCATTATGTTGCTATGTCCATTTATCTTTGTGCAGCCTTTGCTATTGCCATGACGGCAGGATTCTTGATTGTCAATGAGCCGATCCTGCGGTTGATGAATTATTCAGAAGGACTTTTGCCTGATGTGAAAGCCTATATGGCTATTATTTACGCAGGGCTTATTGTAACAGCGGCATATAATGCATTGGCGTCATTTTTGAGAGCTCTGGGAGATTCCAAGTCTCCGCTGTATTTCCTTATAATATCCGCGGTCATCAATGTGGCGCTTGACATCGTATTTATCATCAGTTTTGACATGGGAGTAGAGGGATGTGCGTATGCAACGGTTATCGCTCAGGGCATATCCGCACTGCTTTGCCTTGTGTATATTATGAAGAAATATCCTATCCTGCACTTGAAGAAAGAGGACTTCCACATTTCTTTCCACAGCTTCGGGCGTCTGGTAGCACTGGGTATCCCTATGGGTCTGCAGTTCTCTATCACAGCCATCGGGACGATTATCGTGCAGGGCGCAGTCAATGTTTACGGGGAAGTGTATATGGCGGGATTCTCGGCGGCGGGTAAACTTCAGAATATTATACTTACGGTATTTACTGCGTTTGGAGCAACGATCGCCACCTATGTAGGGCAGAACCGGGGAGCAGGAAAGGCAGACAGGGTTCGATTAGGCGTGAAGTACACACAGATTATGATCTTCGCGTGGAGCATCTTTACGATGGTGCTGGTGTACTTTGGCGGAAAATATATGACATGGCTCTTCGTCAGCCCATCGGAGACAGAGGTGGTCAATGTATCTGTCCTGTATTTCCACACGGTATTCTGGTGCTATCCATTCCTTGGAAGCATCTTCATCTATCGGAATACCCTTCAGGGAATGGGGTATGGCCTGGTGCCTATGCTGGGCGGGGTCTTTGAACTGGCGGCAAGGACGGTCATCGTCATGCTGGTGGCGGGGCGCGCGAGTTTCGTGGGCGTATGTCTTTCAGATCCCGCGGCATGGATCGCAGCGCTGATTCCTCTGGTGCCCTATTATATCTATATAATGCGAAAATGGGAAAAAAGTCAGCAGGGTCAGGCGTAGGGTCTGATCTCTCTGAAAAGCAAACGCCGGGCAATTGTCCGGCGTTGTCTGAAATTTGAGAGGCTGTTGCTCCGGTAGATTAGTCATCTGCTTTTGCAACAGCCTTCTGATTACCAGGTTACAATTTTATCGACTATTGCCTGCTGTTCACTGGCAGTACGGCGAAGGTATATACGAGTGGTTTCAATGCTCTCATGTCCCATGAGATCAGCAAGATACCAGACAACAAAATACCATTCCATATTTCCATCTTTTTTCAGCTGTCGTTTTAAAAATTTGTAGTCGGCATTGCTGATTACATTTTCTAAAAAGCTTTTCTGCTGAATTTTCACTGTTTTCAGCCTGAGTTGAGGTTTTTTTAAATAATCAAGATATTTGTTCATTGCCTGAATCCTTAAATTTACTGTTTTGGGTTTAAAATTTTCCATCAGAAAACCTTTGTATTCAAGTAAGGTTTCTGATGACACCTGTTTGTAATGAACGCTAAAATAGTCTACTGTCCATAGATATGAATTGATACTGCTTTCGGCGAGGTTATTCTTTTTTAGATATTCCTCAAATGTAATTTTTGTCTTCATAAAAAGACACCTCCATAATTTATTTGCGATAATTCGCTAAATAAATTATAGAGCGATATGTGGCAAGTCCTCTTAGTTGTGTAAAGATATGCTCGATTTCCGGAAAATGTGTGAAAACTAAAATTTGTATCAGGTCTAAGAACTGGAAATTACTTTTTCAACTCAGGTTTATAACAAACTGCGGGCTAATCTGTTGCGGTTAAAGCATCTATTTGTTATGATAGTAGGGATGTAACAGATGAACGACATATACGGTCACAATAAAGGAAGGACAGGATATGAAAATCGGAATTGGAAATGATCATTCTGCACTGGAAATGAAGGCGGAGATCATAGAGTTTTTGAAGGAAAAAGGCCATGAAGTGGCAGACTATGGGACAAATTCCCTGGAGAGCTGTGACTACCCGGTATACGGCGAGGTTGTGGCGCGCGCGGTGGCGTCTGGAGAGGTTGAGCAGGGGATCTTGATCTGCGGAACAGGACTGGGTATCTCTCTGGCGGCAAATAAAGTGAAGGGGATCCGCGCGGCAGTGTGCAGCGAGCCGTTTACGGCGAAGATGGCACGGGCACATAATAATTGTAATATTCTTGCGTTTGGGGCAAGGGTTGTAGGCCCCGAGCTGGCAAAGATGATGGTAGACACATGGCTGAATACAGAGTTTGAAGGCGGGCGTCATCAGAGACGGGTCGATCTGATCATGGCGATCGAGGGTAAGGAGTAATGCATTCGTATCATCTGACTCAATGGGTGTTGTTTTTCTTCTTTTACAGCTTTGTGGGCTGGGTATGGGAGAGCTGCTATGTCTCAGTGAGAAAGCGTCGGTGGGTGAACCGGGGTTTTATGCACGGCCCCATGCTGCCGATCTATGGGTCGGGCGCTCTTGTTGTGCTGATCAGCACGATCGGGGTGAGAGAGAACATAATTTTGATCTTTCTGTTCGGAATGGCCGCGGCGACAGTTTTAGAATATGTGACAGGAGCCGGGATGGAGAGACTTTTTCATGTGAGATACTGGGATTACAGTAATCAGAAGCTCAATCTGCACGGGTATATCTGTGTGTCTTCATCGCTGTGTTGGGGCTGTTTTTCTGTGCTCCTTGTGCGGGTGCTCCACGTGCCCGTTGAGACGGCGGTCTTAAAGCTGCCTCTTGTCGCGGCGGATTGGATTGCTTTTGTTCTGGTGGCTGTAGCAGCGGTAGATCTGACACAGTCTTTCAACGAGGCTATGGATATGAAACGTATCCTCACGCAGCTTGAGGAGAGCAAAGAACAGCTGCACAAGCTGGAAGAGAAATTAAAAGCCGCGTCCGTTGAAGTCATGGAAGATTATAAAAAGCGGTATGAGTCAATGACCGAGGATTATCGTAAACGAGCCCATAAGTGGCGGCAGGAAACGGCATTCCGGAAAGATGCATTTCTGGAGCGGATCAATTTGAAACGTGAAGAACGCCGTGGCCAGCTTGTATGGCTGGGAGAGAAAGTAGAGCAGCTTCTTAAAGAAGAACTGCCTTCTAAGATCAATGAGATGATTGGCGGGGAGCGCACAAAAGACCTTGCGGAGATCAGGCAGAATATCATTCAGGAGCTGCAGAAGCTGGGCTCACGGACAGACAGGAATTATCTGCGCATAGCAAAACATCTCAGGAGAAATCCTACCGCGGCGTCAGAGCGGTTTAAGGAAGCGCTCGAGGAGCTCCGAAGGTTTACGGATATGAAATAGCATCTGTATATATACTATATGGTACATAAGAAAGGAATCAGACAAATGACAAAGAAGCAGCGGGCTTTGGAAGTAATCGAACGGCTCAAAAAGGAATATCCGGACGCAGACTGTACTCTGGATTATGACCAGGCGTGGAAGCTTTTGGTCAGCGTGCGGCTGGCGGCACAGTGTACGGACGCCAGGGTTAATGTGGTCGTGGAAGGACTCTATGAAAAATACCCGGATGTAAATGCCCTCGCGGCGGCAGATGTAGATGATATCGAAGAGATCGTCCGTCCCTGCGGGCTCGGGCGCAGCAAGGCAAGAGATATCAGTGCGTGCATGAAAATACTGCGGGACGAGTATGGCGGCAAAGTGCCGGAGGATTTTGACGCACTCTTAAAGTTGCCGGGTGTGGGACGCAAAAGCGCGAACCTGATCATGGGGGACGTGTTCGGCAAACCCGCTATCGTGACAGACACCCACTGTATCCGTCTTGTGAACAGAATCGGGCTTGTAGACAATATCAAAGAGCCGAAAAAGGTGGAGATGGCGCTCTGGAAGATCATCCCGCCGGAGGAGGGCAGCGACTTCTGCCACAGGCTCGTGTACCACGGAAGAGACGTGTGCACGGCACGGACAGAACCATACTGCGGGAAGTGCTGTCTTTCGGAAGTCTGTAAAAAGAACGGTGTAAAACAACAGAAATCCAAAAAGTGAAGAAGAGTTTCTTCCGAGCGGAGGAGTTTTTCATAAAAAAGAAAAAGGAGGCAGATATGAAAAGTATCAAATTAAGAGACAATTTTTACTGGACAGGCATTATCGACGACAAGCTGAGAGTATTTGACATCATAATGTATACAGAGTTTGGAACAACGTATAATTCCTATGTGATGAAAGCGGGAGATAAAACGGTGCTCTTCGAGACCGCGAAAGCGAAATTCTTCGATGAGTATCTGGAGAAATTAAAAGATGTCATCGATGTGCATAAGATCGACTACCTGGTGGTGAGCCACACGGAGCCGGACCATGCGGGAAGCGTGGAGATGCTCCTTGACTTAAGCCCGCAGATGAAGATCATCGCTACGGGTTGCGCTCTTGGCTTCCTCAAGGAGATCGTGAATCGTGACTTTGTGGGGATTGCGGCAAGGGATGAGCAGAAAATGACCATAGGAAACAAAACGCTGCGTTTCATGTTTGTGCCGAACCTGCACTGGCCGGATACGATGTATACGTTTATCGAGGAAGAGCAGATCCTTGTCACCTGTGATTCCTTCGGTGCGCATTATTGTCTGCCGGAAATTCTGTCCACAGAGATCAAAAACGAGGCGGACTATCAGAGTGCGCTCAAGTATTACTATGATTGCATTATCGGGCCGTTCAAGCCGTTTATGCTCAAGGCCCTGGATCGGGTGGAAGATATGGATATCTCCATGGTTTGTACCGGACACGGACCGGTGCTTGTGGGAGACCGCATCAAGTCTGCAATGAAGCAGTACAGAGAATGGTCCACGGTGGTCAATCCGAACCCGAAAAAGACGGTCATCATCCCTTATGTAAGTGCGTACGGATATACCAAATCTCTGGCGGAAAAGATCGCAGAGGGGGTAAAGGACAGCGGCGATATAGATGTGCGCTCTTATGATATGGTCGAGGCGGACGCAGCAAAGGTGAATGAAGAACTTCTCTTTGCGGACGGTATCCTGCTGGGAACGCCGACCATTGTAGGAGAGGCGTTAAGGCCTGTCTGGGAACTGACTCTTAACATGTTCCCGGGAACACATGGCGGGAAATATGCCGGGGCGTTCGGAAGTTATGGCTGGAGCGGCGAAGGTGTACCCCACATCATAGAGCGTTTAAAACAACTCAGGATGAAGGTGCATGAAGGCTTTCGGGTACGTTTCAAACCGTCCGAGGCAGATCTTGTCGGCGCATATGAATACGGCTATCAGTTCGGATGCATCGTCCAGAATAAAGAGCCGGTGAAGCCGAAGAAGAAAGGCGCGAAGAGTCTTGTGAAATGCCTTGTCTGCGGCGAGATCTTTGATTCTTCCATGGAAATCTGTCCGGTGTGTGGAGTCGGAAAAGAAAACTTCGTGCCGGTTGACGTAGAAGAAAGCGGTTACATTAACAATACGCAGGAGTATTATGTGATCCTTGGGAACGGAGCCGCCGGCTTTAACGCGGCGAAAGCGATAAGAGAGAGGGATAAGACAGGCGCTGTCATCATGATCTCTAACGAGCCGTATCTGGCGTATAACCGGCCCATGCTGACGAAATCTATCGTGGCAGGATTAAGCGCGGAGCAGATTGCTGTCGAGAGTCAGGACTGGTACGAAGAGAACAAAGTGTATCAGATGCTTGGAAAACAGATACAGTCCATTGATATGAAAGAGAAGGAGGTTCTGCTAGAGAGCGGGGAGAAGGTACACTTTACAAGACTGATCTATGCTCTGGGAAGCGAGTGCTTTATCCCGCCCATGGAAGGCAGCAGGCTTCCCGAAGTCGTGGCGATCCGCAGACTCTCCGATGTTGAGAAGGTAGAGAAGCTGATGGAGACATCGTCAAACGCGGTCGTGATCGGCGGCGGAGTTCTGGGACTTGAAGCGGCGTGGGAACTTAAAAAAGCAGGTCTCAATGTGCAGGTATTAGAGGTGGCTCCGGTACTTATGGGACGTCAGCTTGACGCAGGATCGGCAGAGATCCTTAAGGAAACAGCGAAGAAAAATGGAGTGGAAATTCATACAGGAGTCTCGGTGGAGGCTATTGAAGGTGAAGATCATGTGACAGGCGTGAGGCTCGCGGACGGGACGGTAATTCAGGCAGAGATGGTCATCGTATCCGCAGGCGTGCGCGCGAACACGGCGCTGGCGCAGGAGATAGGACTTGATACTGGCCGCGCGGTGAAGGTCAGCCCGAAGATGGAGACGAGCGTGCCCGGCGTCTATGCGTGCGGAGACTGCGCGGAGTATGAAGGCGTCAACTACGCGATCTGGCCGGAGGCTGTGGAGCAGGGGCGGATCGCAGGAGCGAACGCGGCGGGAGAAGAGCTGGAATATGAGCCCGTGGCGGCTGCTCTCACCTTCCACGGTATGAATACCGCGCTGTTCGCGGCAGGAGACAATGGGAAGAACCCTGACCTGCTTTACAAGACTGTAGAGTACCGTGATATGGGTAAAGGGCAGTACAGGAAGTATTACTTCCTCAACAACAGGCTGTCAGGAGTGATCCTCATGGGAGATCTGTCCGAGATGGCTAAGATGACAGAGGCGCTGGCAAAACATGCCCCGTACAAAGAAGTCATCAGTTGAAATGTAAAGAACAAAGAGGTCATTAGTAAAAAATAGTTGCAATTTTCTCTGGCATGTGATAAGATAACAGGCGTGTCAGAGATGATGCGGGTGTAGTTCAATGGTAGAACACCAGCCTTCCAAGCTGGATACGTGGGTTCGATTCCCATCACCCGCTCTTTTTTTATATTTGTATCCATGCCGCCGGTGTGCTATACTGTAAGAAACTTACCGGAGAGAAGGGAAGGCGGAAAGGCTGCCATGAGATTTAATATCAATGATAATATTATTGTGCGCGCGCTTGGAAAAATCTGCGATCTGATGTGCCTGAACATACTTTGGCTCGTCTGCTCGATACCGATCTTTACGATCGGGGCGTCTACTACAGCATTATATACGGTTGTTCTTAAAATGGTAAAAAATGAGGAAGGGTACATATTCAGAGGCTTCTTCAAAGCATTTAAGTCAAATTTCAAACAGAGTACTATTACCTGGATTATTCTGCTTATTCTGGGAATCCTGTGCTGGATTGACCAAAGGATTGTGTCTTATCTTCCGGGAACCGCAGGAACAGTGTTGAATGTACTCGTCCTTATTGTGAGTTTTATCCTGCTGGCAGTGATGATTTATGTATTTCCACTCATTGCAAGATATGAGAATACTTTGAGCAACACATTGAAAAATGCCGTGCTGCTCTCTATTGCCAAACTCCCGTATACACTGATCATGATGGCAGTGATCATAGGGGCGGTTATCGCCTCAATGTGGACGGGGTATACCCTTTTATTTGCGATTCCGCTGTGGTGTTTCATAGGCGTATCTGCTATCGCTTGTATTAATTCTTACTTATTAAGACGTGCATTTTTGGTTTTTGAGGAGAATGAGGATAAGACAGAAGAGGAGGGCGCTGAATGAATTTTCTGGAAGAACGCATTGTGAAAGACGGTGTGGTAAAAGAAGGAAATGTGCTTAAAGTAGACAGTTTCCTGAATCATCAGATGGATATCAAGCTGCTGAATCAGATGGGTGCGGAGTTTAAGAAGAGATTTGAGGGAAAGCCCATTAATAAGATCCTGACCATTGAGGCGTCAGGCATCGGCATTGCCTGCATAGCGGCGCAGCATTTTGACGTGCCGGTTGTGTTTGCCAAGAAGTCCCAGAGCATCAATCTTGACGGGGACATGTATGTAGCCGAGGTGGAATCTTTCACGCATAAGTGCATAAATCATGTGATCGTAGCACAGAAATTTTTAACGCCGGACGACCATGTGCTGATCATCGATGATTTCCTCGCGAACGGCTGCGCGCTTCAGGGACTGATTCAGATTGTTCAGTCATCAGGAGCTACAGTGGAGGGGATTGGAATCGCCATTGAGAAGGGCTTCCAGTCCGGTGGAAGGATGATCCGCAATCTTGGATTCCAGTTAGAGTCACTTGCGATTGTGGACGGGATGAATGCCGAGACAGGACAGATCCAGTTCCGGGATCAGAATGTGCCGGCTAAAAGCGGGGATGCAGCAGGAGATGGCGAAATATGCAGGAGTTGTACCCTTGACTAAAAACTTTTTTAGAGGGCTGTTTTGGGGAAGAGGTTATAAAGCAGTTTTGCTGTTGCAAACCGCAGGAAACTGTGATAGAATATTCGTGGCTTATCCTTGGGAGGTATTGAGATGGATATTTTAAAGACTGTTTTGACAATTATTTTTGTTATAGATTGTATTGCGTTAGCGGCTATTATTCTGCTTCAGGAAGGAAAATCCGCAGGGCTTGGCACAATCAGCGGTGCGGCGGACACATACTGGGGCCACAATAAGGGGCGTTCTATGGAAGGAACTCTTGTAAAAGTGACAAGAGTGATAGCAGTTCTCTTTATCGTACTGGCTCTTGTTCTGAACCTAAGTGTCTTTAATTAGTATGAAAAGCGAGATATCGAAAGATAATAAGTAACGTAAGCACTCTATGAAATTATAGGGTGCTTACATTTTATTCGGCGAAGAAATGAACGGACGGCATGTACTTCATGTTCATCCGGCCGGGGAGAAGAAAGAACATGGACAAGACGTTTGAAAAACGGAAGAAAGTCATATTGGATTTTATGAGCGATGATCTGTACGTCCCTATGAAGATAAAGGAGATTGCAGTCGTCTTACAGATACCGGGAGAGCAGAGGGAGGAACTGCGAAATGTTCTTGACACTCTTGTGGGGGAAGGTAAGATAAACCTTTCCAAACGTGGGAAGTACAGTCGTGGACATACGGAGCGCCTTCAAGGAACATTTCAGGCAAACGCAAGGGGATTCGGATTTGTAACTCCCAAGGAGGGCGGGGAGGATGTGTTCATCCCGGAGGAGAACCTAAACGGTGCGTTTCAGGGGGATGAGGTAGAATACATCATTACAGGGGCTCCTTCGGGAAGGCGACGGGAAGGAAAGATTGTAAGTATCCTTTCACACGGCGTTACCCGCATGGTGGGCCTGTATGAGAAAGTGAAAAGCTTTGGATTTGTCCGCCCGGACAACCAAAGGTATCTAAAGGATATCTATATCCCGGAGGGCAAAGACGGAAACGCCATGACAGGGCACAAGGTTGTGGTGGAGCTTGCCTCTTACGGTGGGGAGCATATGAAGCCGGAGGGGAAGATCGTGGAGATCATCGGGCATATCAACGATCCGGGCACGGATATCCTGTCTATCGTGATGGATATGAATATTTGCACGGAGTTTCCCGAAAAAGTATTGAACCAGGCGGTGCGTGTCGGCAAAGATGTAAGTGAGGCGGACTGCGTGGGAAGGCTGGATCTACGCGGATGGCAGATGGTGACCATTGACGGCGAGGATGCAAAAGATCTGGACGACGCGGTTTCTCTTACAAAAGAAGGAGAGAATTATCGTCTCGGCGTACACATCGCAGATGTGACAAATTATGTTCAGGAGAGAAGCGCCCTTGACCGGGAAGCATTTGAAAGAGGCACCAGTGTGTATCTGGCGGACCGCGTGATACCGATGCTTCCGCATAAGCTGTCAAACGGCATCTGTTCCCTTAATGAGGGGGTGGACAGACTGGCGCTGTCGTGCATCATGACTTTGAGCCCGGCGGGGGAGATGGTAGATCACCAGATTGCGGAGACAGTGATCCGCGTAGATAAGCGGATGAGTTATACCGGCGTGGCGAAAATACTGGACGGGGACAGCGCGGCTCAAGAAGAGAATAAAGATTTTGTGCCGATGATTCTGCTAATGAAAGAGTTGTCTGAGATCATTCGGGAACAGCGGGGAAGAAGAGGTTCTATCGACTTTGACTTTCCAGAGGCAAAGATCGTGCTGGGCGAGAACGGGAAACCGATTGATATAAGGCCTTATGACCGAAACGCAGCGACAAAGATTATTGAGGATTTTATGCTCATGGCAAATGAAACTGTGGCGGAAGAGTATTTCTGGAGAGAGATTCCTTTCCTATACAGAATCCATGAGACGCCGGATGAGGAGAAGATCCGCCGGCTTTCCACATTTATCAATAACTTCGGATATCATATCCATGTCCGAAACGAGGTGCGTCCGAAGGAGATACAGAAGCTTTTAGGAAAAGTGGAGGGCACGCCCGAGGAGGCGCTCATCAGCCGCCTTGCCCTGCGCTCTATGAAACAGGCCAGGTACACCACGGAGAATACAGGACATTTCGGCCTGGCGGCAAAATACTATACACATTTCACCTCTCCTATCCGGCGGTACCCGGATCTCCAGATACACAGGATTATCAAGGAGAATTTAAGAGGGCGGCTCGGGGAAGAAAGGATCGCGCATTATGAGGCGATACTTCCGAAAGTGGCAGTTCAGTGCAGTGAGAGGGAGCGCACCGCGGAGGAGGCAGAGCGCGAGGTAATGAAGCTGAAAAAGGCAGAATACATGAGAGCCCACATCGGCGAAGAGTATGGCGGCGTGATCTCCGGCATCACAAAATGGGGCGTCTATGTGGAACTTGAAAATACAGTGGAAGGCCTTGTGCATGTGACAGATATGCAGGAGGATCATTACGAGTTCATAGAGCAGAGCTATGAGATGGTAGGAGAACGTACAGGCAGGACTTATAAGTTAGGGCAGAAAGTAAAAGTGCGTGTGATCGACGCGGACAAAGTCCAAAGGACCGTAAACTTTGAATTTATGAATGGCGCGGGTTGAGACGGCGGCCGAAAGAAGGAAAGCGCTGAGCAGGAGCAGAGACGATGCTCGCATGGCTGCGCGAGCGGGAGTGCATGGGAGAGCGCCGGATATGAGTAAAAAAGCGGCGGAAGGAGATAGATATGGCAAAGGCAGAGACAAAACTGATCGCCAACAATAAAAAAGCATATCATGATTATTTTATCCTTGAGAAATATGAGGCGGGGATCGTGCTCCACGGCACAGAGGTCAAGTCCCTGCGCATGGGGAAATGCAGTATCAAGGAAGCATTTATCCGTGTAGAGAACGGTGAGATATACATTTACGGTATGCATATCTCGCCATACGAGAAGGGGAATATTTTTAATAAAGATCCTCTCCGGGTGAGAAAGCTGCTTCTCCACAAGAATGAGATCAATAAGATATTCGGCAAGATGAAAGAGCAGGGAATCACCGTAGTTCCCTTACAGGTATATTTCAGCGGTAGTCTCGTAAAGGTGGAGATCGCTCTTGCAAAGGGGAAGAAGCTTTACGACAAGCGGGACGACATTGCGAAGAAGGACCAAAAACGAGAAGCACAGAGGGAATTTAAGATAAGAAATCTGTAAGGAGTAAGACCGGTATGATTCAGGATATACAGCCGCATCACTTATACAATGAGTATACTCCGGTTCCACCGGACAGAGACAGCTATGCATTGTACTATGAGGATCACGCAGTGCTCTTGAAACGCACGGAAGAGGGCATCGCATTTCCAACATTTAAGGAACTGGAACGGCTCAACGAAGAAATTTATGAAGATTACATATATCTGTTTTCCGTCGATGACGAACGGTACTATCTCGTACAGGAAATAAACAGAGAGCCGCTCTCGGAGTTTACGATGGAGAACACGGAGATATTCCGTGCGGCTGATCCTCAGCATTACGCATTTGCCGGGATCACAGGATATCAGCTCCATAATTGGTACAGAAATCATAAATACTGCGGGCGGTGCGGCAGACTTATGGTCCGGGATGAAAAAGAGCGGATGCTAAGATGCGATGCCTGTTACAACATGGAATTTCCGAAAATATCTCCCGCAGTCATCGTAGGAGTAGTTGACGGAGACCGTATACTTATGTCAAAATATTCTGGAAGGACATACAAAAAGTATGCGCTTCTTGCCGGATTCACCGAGATCGGAGAGACGGTGGAAGAGACGGTAAAAAGAGAGGTCATGGAAGAGGTCGGATTGAAGGTTAAAAACATCCGGTATTATAAGAGCCAGCCGTGGGCGTTCAGCGACACGCTTCTTATGGGCTTCTACTGCGATCTGGACGGCGGGGATACAATCACTTTGGACCGGGAGGAGCTTGCCCTTGCAGAGTGGTTCAAGAGAGAGGATATTCCGGTGGAGCCGTCACGCGACAGTCTGACCAATGAGATGATCATCAAGTTTAAAAACAAAGAAGTATAAGGAGGAGATAACAGATGAGAGCAGAATTTGATGAGAGTTTAGTGACAGGAAATGAGATGATCGACAGCCAGCACAAGGAACTGATCGACAAAATCAACAGGCTTCTGGACAGTTGCGAGACGAGCAAAGATAAGCCGGTTGCGGTAAAGACACTGGATTACCTCGCAGACTATACAGAGTTCCACTTTGGCGAGGAGGAGAAGCTTCAGGAAACGATCAACTACCCTGGGATGGCCGAGCATAAAAAAGAGCATGAGAAGCTCCGCGGCGTGGTAAAAGATCTCTACAATATGCTGGAAGAGGAGGAAGGTCCGTCCGATGCGTTTGTAGAGCAGGTGAATAAAAATGTCATCGAGTGGCTGTATAGACACATCAAGACGTTTGACAGGTCAGTGGCAGAGTATAAGTTTATGAATGAGAGCAGCGAGAGGCTGTAAAATACGGGTCTGGCGAGGGATAGGAAAAACCGCAGTTACACGATTTTTCCATCGCATATGGTTATCTTGACTTTTCCGTAAAGTTCCCATTCTGTGAAGGGTGAATTGGACGACATGGAGACATACTCTGTGGGCGTCCATTTTTCTTCCGGGTCGAAGAGGACCAGATCTGCGGGGGCGCCTTCTTCAATAAGCCCGACTGGCAGATGATATAGTTTCGCCGGATTAACGGTCATTTTCTCAAGGAGCTGCATCATCGTCAGATGTCCGGGGCGGACAAGCGAGGTAATGCCGAGAGCAAGGGATGTCTCCAGCCCGATAATCCCGCTGGGAGCGGCTGTGATGGAACGCTCTTTTTCCTCTCTGCTGTGCGGTGCATGGTCTGTGGCAATAATGTCGATAGTTCCGTCCGCAAGTCCGCGGATGACGGCCTGGCGGTCAGCCTCCGTGCGGAGAGGCGGGTTCATCTTTGCTAACGTACCGTATTTAAGTACCGCTTCATCCGTGAGGGTAAAGTGATGCGGGGTGGCCTCTGCGTGCAGGTCTGCGCCGAGAGACTTAAACATACGTACAAGCTCCACAGAACGACCGGAACTGATATGCTGGATGACTACACTGGCGCCTGAACGAAGGGCCAGCATACAGTCCCTTGCTACAAGAGATTCTTCTGCAATGGACGGCGAACCATAGATGCCAAGCTGATCTGAGACAGGCCCGTGGTTGATGCCGTTATTTTTAATGAAGGAAGGATCTTCTTCGTGGAGACTGACAGGCACCTCCAGCTCTTTTGCCTTTTCCATGGCATTATAAAGAAAGGCCGCGTTTTTGAGTGGAATACCGTCATCTGTAAATCCACATGCCCCGGCCTCTTTTAATGCTTCCATATCCGTCATCTCTTCCCCTTTCAGAGAATGGGAGACCGAGGCAGCCTGATAGATGCGGATCTTCTCGGACTGCGCGCGCTGCAGAATATCATTTAGTACGGGGATGCTGTCTACCACAGGGGAGGTGTTCGCCATGCAGACGACAGAAGTAAAACCACCTTTGGCCGCGGCGAGGGCACCCGTGTGAAGCGTCTCTTTGTGCGTGAAGCCCGGATCACGGAAATGCACATGAGTATCAATGAGTCCCGGAGAAACCGTGAGTCCGGCGGCATCGATGACCTCTTCGCCCGGAACAGGCATGATGTCAGCGGCAATCTTCCGGATCACTCCGTTTTCAATACGGATATCACCAGTGTAAGAACGCTGAGAAGCGGGGGATATGATAAAACCATTTTTAATCAGCATAAATACCTCCTGAAAAATAGAGTTCGTTTTGTGCTTTGTACTTTGCGCAATTATTATACCATACGAACAGGTATAATAAAAGGGAGGGGCCTCCGTCCGGCGGGAGCCCTCCCTGTAAGTAATTCTGTTTATTATGTTCAGCCGATGGCTGTTCTTAGATGTGACGATACAGATGGCGCGGGATGCCGTCCACCATTACCGGGGATACATCGCCCTGGATGAGCGGGCGCACATAGCTGACGAACTCATCCGTCACATAGGAGCCGTCCTTATTTACCCATTCACGGGGAACGAGCTTCTCGTCATTCGCGATCTTGTGCACGTCCTTTACTTCTGTTCCGCTCTGGTACGGATCGTCGGACAATCTCTGAAGGACAACCATTTTTCCGGAATCGCCTTCATCAGCCGCTTTGACAGCAGCACCTCCTACCTGGTATGCCTCAAGGATATCCACACGGGATGCACAGTGAGAAGCGGAGCGCTGGAGCGAACTCAGCTCGATGGAGCGGGTCTTGCACCCGAACTCTCCTGCGATATAGCTTGCAAGATAGTTTGCTGTACCAGAGAGCTGTTTGTGTCCGAATGCGTCCACGAAGTCGATACTCTGTCCGAGCTCGCATACATAACGGCCGTCCTCGAGGCGGATGCCCTCGGATACAGCTACGACTACGGAAGGTTTCTTGGCAAGCAGCTTCTTTACTTTTGTTCCGAAAGCCTCGATGTTAAAGGGAAGTTCGGGCAGATAGATCAGATCAGGACCTGAGCAGTCCTCGCCTCTTGCGAGAGCCGCGGCTCCTGTAAGCCATCCGGCGTTACGGCCCATGATCTCCACGATGGAGACGAGACCTTTATCATATTCCAGACAAAAGCTGTCACGAATGATCTCTTTGACGGACGTCCCGATATATTTTGCGGCGCTGCCGTATCCGGGCGTATGGTCCGTAAGTGCAAGGTCATTGTCAATAGTTTTCGGGCAGCCGATGAAACGTGTGGGATGACCTGTGACGATAGCGTAATCAGACAGCTTCTTGATTGTGTCCATGGAATCATTGCCTCCGATATAGATAAACGCTTCAATGTTCAGTTTATCAAGGATGGAGAAAATCGTCTCATACACACCCTTATCCTGATGGATCTCAGGAAGTTTATACCGGCAGGAGCCGAGGAAGGCTGCCGGGGTTCTCTTTAAAAGCTCAGCGTCAAGTTCATTTGTAATATACTCGGACAGATCAATGTAGCGCTCCTGCATCAATCCCTGAATGCCGTGGAGCATTCCGTATACTTTAGCCGCTCCGCGGTCTTTAGCTGTGCGGTATACGCCTGCAAGGCTTGAGTTGATGGCGGCAGTCGGGCCGCCTGATTGTCCGACGATTACATTTCCTTTCATTATTAAGTACCTCCGTTTTGCGATATATACTCCGGATGAAACTTTTCCCGAAGCAGTTATAATAATAGTTTAGTGCATAATTACTAATTTGTAAATGAAAAAATAAAGATTATGGGTAATATAAACAAAAAGTTCGCGCGGGGAAATCTGTGTTGGCAAACAACAAAATGTAGGGTATAGTAGATAAAAAGCAAAACGATAAATATTAAGAGGTGAAAAACATGAAACAATATGATTATCTGATCGTAGGCGCTGGCTTGTATGGTGCTGTCATGGCCTGTGAATTAGGAAAACAGGGAAAAAAATGTCTGGTGATAGACCGGAGGGATCACATAGGCGGAAATATCTATTGTGAGGACATAGAGGGGATTCATGTACACAAGTACGGCGCCCATATTTTCCATACATCAGATAAACGGGTCTGGGATTATATCAATAAGTTCGCTGAATTTAATAATTACATCAATTCCCCGGTTGCAGTATATAAAGATGAACTCTATAATCTGCCCTTTAACATGAATACATTCAGCAAGATGTGGGGAATCCGCACGCCTGAAGAAGCAAAGGAGATCATTGAAAGGCAGCGGCAGGAAGCGGGTGTTGCAGAGCCGAAGAATCTGGAGGAACAGGCGCTGTCTCTTGTGGGACGGGATATTTATGAGAAGCTGGTCAAGGGCTACACAGAGAAACAGTGGGGAAGAAAATGTACGGAACTGCCGTCCTTTATCATCAAACGGCTTCCGGTGCGTTTTATTTATGATAACAATTATTTCAACGACAGATATCAGGGAATCCCCATCGGCGGTTATACACCGATCATCGAGAAGATGCTCTCAGGCGCGGAAGTGCGGACGGGAGTGGATTTCTTCGAGTTTAGAAAAGAGAATCCGGATATTGCGGACAAGATCATTTTCACAGGACAGATAGATGAGTACTTCGGCTACCGTCTTGGAGCGCTGGAGTACCGTTCCGTGCGGTTCGAGACAGAGATGCTGGACTGTGCCAACTATCAGGGGAACGCTGTGGTCAACTATACCGAGAGGGAAGTGCCCTATACACGTGTAATCGAACACAAGCATTTTGAGTTCGGGCAGCAGGAAAAGACTGTCATTTCGAGGGAGTATTCTTCTGAGTGGAGCGTGGGCATGGAGCCGTATTATCCGGTCAATGACGAGAAGAATAACGCTCTGTTCACGGCTTATAAAGAACTGGCGGGGGAAGAGGAGAATGTGATCTTTGGCGGAAGGCTGGGCGATTATAAATATTATGATATGGATAAAGTGATTGCGGCGGCGCTTGACAGACTGGAATCATTATAAGATATAGTAATACAAAGTAATATAAAAAATCATAGGCCGGGAGAAGATGCGAGGGTTGCATTTTCTTTCCGGCTCATGTAAGATATCTATACTTGGATCAGTCTGATCCGGGAGATCTTGTCATCAGTTTCTGATGGATTTCATTAGGGAAAATGGGTGTATTACAGGCACTGTGGAAGAAGAGGGATTTCTGCGGCGCCATCATATGCAGCCGAAAGAAAATTGCATATGGAAGAAATGTATGAAGTGCTGAGGTTTATTGAATATGGAACGCATTGCAGACAGAGCATGGACTGTGTCCGGGGAACGATTATGGCTGAGTTTCTTAAGAAAAATCCGCAGATAGAGAAAGCAATGCTTTTCTGCTGGTTCCGCGAATTGTGCGTGAGTTTGGATCAGTATCACAGGAGCAGGAAGGAGCGAAAGGATTACCGCTATCTGAATCCGTACAGTATCGTTGTCACAGAGGAAAATGAGCTTCGTTTGTTAGATCTGGAAGCGCCGGAGAATAGATTTGTGATGAAACAGATGCAGCGACGGGCAGTGAGGGAGCATTTTGTGAAACCGGTATGTGAGATGGGGCGTGAGAAGGAATATAAGGCGGATTTATTTGCATATGGCCGGATGGCCCAATTCCTTTTGGCATATGCCGAGGTGGAGCCCGGTCTGACACTCTTTGAAGAGTTTCGCCTGTCAAGGGTCATCGGGCGCTGTATAGGTGAGCAAAGGAGAATATATGAGAGTATGGGACATGTGGTTCGAGATCTTCCTCCTGTACCAAAAGAGGAGGGATTATCAGGAAAACACGAAAAAGTTCTGAGAAAAAGTGTTTTTGCCGGAGCGTGCATCTGCGTGGTGTTATGTTTGATTATCATAGTGATAAGAGGAGGGATTTGATAGAAAAAATTTACAGAAATCCCCTTTTTCTTGTGTTTTTGCACAAAAAGAACAGCAATTTCTCAAAAATTTAAAGCAATTTTTTGAAACATGAAAAATAGGATACGGGATATAATCTGGTTATATTAAAGGTTGACTGGAGAAAACACAAAAAGGAGGATGTAACAAATGAAAAAGAAAGTATTGGTAACTTTATTGGCAGCAGTAATGGTGGGCACAATGCTTACAGGATGTGTAACAGACGGGCGCTCATCTGGAAAAGATACAGCCGAAGAGACCACAGACAAAGGCAGCAGCGACGGCGCGAAGAAATTTGCCGCATTCGTGCCTACAATGACAAATCCATACTGGGTGAGTGAACTGGGACAGCTGGAAGCGGATATCGAAGCTGACGGCGGAACATTGGATATCTTTGACGCGCAGAGTGATCAGTCCAAGCAGATTTCTCAGGTAGAGGACGCGATCTCCGCAGGCTATGATCTTTTCTTTATCAGCGCTTTTGACGCTGACGGTGTAAGACCTGCTCTGGAGGCTGCAAATAAAGCTGATATTCCGGTCGTGGCTATTGATACTTCTGTAACAGATGTAGATCTGGTACAGTGCCAGGTGACAGCGGACAATGCTGAAGCGGGAAGACTGGCCGGAGAAGCGCTTGGCAAAGAGCTTGAAGAAAACGCGAAAGTCGGAATTATTGGCCTTTCCGTAAATATGGACTGCCGCGCACGTTCCGACAATTTTAAAGAAGGACTTGCCTCAACATGCCCGACTGCAGAGATCGTATTCGAGCAGGAAGGAAACGGAACGACTGACACGGCCCTTACGATCATGGACAATATGATCCAGAGCTATCCAGACCTGGATGCAGTTTTCTGCATTAACGATCCGTCCTCGCTGGGCGCAGTGGCATCTCTTGAATCAGCGGGAATGCTGGAAGATGTGAAGGTGGCTTCTGTAGATGGTTCCTCAGATGGTGTAAACGCTGTGAAAGAAGGCAAAATGATCGGTACTGCGGCACAGTTCCCGGTTGAAGTCGCAAAAACATGTCTTGAGAATGCATACAAGATCCTTGACGGCGAAGAGATCACAGAAAAGGAAGTCATGGTTCCCTCTTTGTGGATCAACGCAGATAACTGTGAGGAAAATCCGGGATACTAATCAAGAAAATATACAACCGAAAGAAGAAGGGATATCATGAGTGAACAAGTTCTATTGAAAATGAAAAACGTCACAAAGAAATTCCCAGGTGTGGTGGCCCTTGATGATGTCAGCCTCACTTTAAACAGGGGAGAGGTACACGCTCTTTTAGGTGAGAACGGCGCCGGTAAGTCTACTCTGATTAAAGTGCTTGGCGGAATCTATATCCCGGATCAGGGCGAGATCGAGATCGACGGCGAAAAGAGGACTATTAACAGCGTTGCTGTCTCGCAGGAATGCGGGATAGGAATCATCCATCAGGAAATATCGCTGGTGCCTGAGATGACAGTGGCACAGAATATTTATCTGGGAAGGGAAAACGGCAGAGTTTTCATCAACCAGAGAGAAAATGTAAAAAAAGTGGCAGAACTGCTCGAATATCTGGAGTTTGATATTAATGCCAATGATATTGTGTCAAAACTGAGCATAGCGAAGCAGCAGATCGTGGAGATTGCAAAGGCGCTTAGCATGAACTCAAGAATCATTGTTATGGATGAGCCGACTGCGGCGATCACGGACAATGATACCCGCAAGCTGTTCAAGATTATCGAAAGGCTGAAAAATGACGGGATAGGAATCATTTATATTTCCCACAGAATGGACGAGCTGTTTGAGATAGCAGACAATATTACGATTTTAAGGGATGGAAAGTATATCGGAACAGTTAAGACAAAAGAGACAGACAGAAACGAACTGATCTCAATGATGGTAGGCCGTCAGTTGGAGGAGATCTACAATTATGATCAGGGAAGTCTTTCAGAAAATGTCCTTGAAGTGGAAAATCTGTCCAGTAAATACGTCTCAGATATCAACATTCAGCTGAGAAAAGGAGAGATCCTCGGCTTTTCCGGACTTGTAGGGGCCGGACGGACAGAGTTTGCCCGCGCGCTGTTCGGGATTGATCCAATCCAATCAGGCACAGTGAAGATCAAGGGGCGCGAAGTGAAAATTAACAGCCCCAAAGACGCTATCAAAAACGGTATTGCGCTTGTTCCGGAGGACAGAAAGGGTCAGGGGCTTGTTCTGGGAAATACAGTCCAGTTTAATACGCTTTTAGTTGTTCTCGACAAATTTATCAAAGGCTGTATCGTCAACAAAAAGAAAGCCAATTCGATCGTGTCAGAAGAAGTTTCTTCCCTGAGGATCAAAACGCCGTCTTTCACAACTCTGGTTTCTTCCCTCTCAGGAGGAAACCAGCAGAAGATCGTTCTGGCAAAATGGCTGGAAAATACACCCGATATCATCATACTTGACGAGCCGACCCGGGGAATTGATGTGGGAGCAAAGATGGAGATTTATGACCTGATTTTCCGGCTGGCAAAGAAGGATGTAAGTGTAATACTCATCTCATCTGATATGTCAGAGATTATCAACCTATCCACAAGGGTAGTTGTTATGCGGGAAGGGAAAATTACGGGGATTTTAGACAGAAGTGAACTGAAACAGGAAAAGATTATGGCATACGCGATGAGAGGAAGTGAAGAAAATGGATCTGTCTAACACGAAAAAAATAGTGGCCTCTGTTACAAATAAGCTGAGCAGCATTATGGCCTTGCTCATTGTTTCGGTGATCGTTGCAGTCATCATACCTGAGGCTTTTCTGACGAGCAGCAATATGGTCAATATTATACGGCAAATGTCAACAAACGGCATACTGACGATTGGAATGACTATTGTCCTCATTTCGGGAGGAATTGACCTTTCTGTGGGTTCGGTTTTGGCGGTATCGGGAGTGATCAGCTGCGGGCTTATCAGCGACGGCGTGAATGTATGGGTTGCAGTATTTCTTGCTCTTCTGACCGGACCGGTATTCGGAATCTTCAATGGATTTTTCGTGGCAAAGCTGAATATTCCTCCATTTATCGTTACTCTGGCCTCCATGCAAATTGGAAGAGGTATTGCCTATGTATATTCGGCAGGCTTACCTATCCGTTCTTCTAATGAAGTATACAACCTGATTGGAAATGGATATCTGTCATTCGGATTATTTGAGGTGCCGATACCAATTGTTATCCTAATCATTATTGTGGTGATTTCTTATTTGCTTCTGCATAAAACTAAGTTTGGAAATTACGTGCTGGCTGTAGGAGGCAACAGTGAGGCTGCCAGATATTCGGGTATTAATGTAGTAAAGACAAAGTTCTTTTGTTATGTGTATTCGGGCACTCTGTCCGCAATAGTTGGAATTATTCTGGCCTCCCGCATGTATTCAGGTCAGCCGACGGCGGGCGAAGGTTATGAGATGGACGCGGTGGCGGCAGCCGTTCTTGGCGGAACCAGCTTCTCAGGAGGCGTGGGCAGCATCATAGGAGTGTTGTTTGGCGCCCTGACGATCGGAGTCATCAATAACGCTCTGAATCTGTTGAACATATCGTTTTATTTCCAGGATATTGTCAAAGGTTCTGTTATACTGATTGCTGTCCTGCTCGACACACTTAAAAAACGCGGCAAAGGAAAATAAAAAAGACAAGAAGACAGTGGCAAGTGATTTAAGAAAAGAGGTATGAGAATGAAAAACACAATAGCGAAAAATATCGCCAGAGTCGTTCCTATGAGGTTTGAAGGAACGAATATGGAAGAATTCGATAAAATCCTTGGGAAATTAAAAGAAATCTACGCAGAAGAGATGGAAGTGAAAGATCCGGTAATGCTGGGGGATGAGATTCCGGAGGATGTGGACGCAGTCCTTATTCCGGTTATGTGGGTAGACACTTACACAAACCTGGAACTTTTTAAAAAGACGATCCAAAAACCAATCTTGGTGATCACTACTGTGTTTGGCGTGTCGCTCATGTTTGACTGGGAAGCTGTTACCTATTTGAAGTCAAAGGGATTCGAAGTTTATAATCCACACAGCATTGAGCTTGGAAAGACGATTCTGAAAGCACTGGCATTAAAACGTGTGATGCGGGGACAGAAATTTCTCATATTCCAGGATACGCCGGGGGACGGGCTGATACCGGAGCAGTTTAAGATTTTTTACTGGTGGAACGACGAATGTACAAATGACATCAAAGAGAAGTTTGGCATAGAGATCGTCCGCAAGCCGTACAAAGATCTTTGCGATTACGCGAAATCCATCGCTGATGAAGACGCCAAAAAGGAGCTGGAACGCTGGGATTTTGACAGTGAGGGCGTAAACGATAAAGCGATGTATGAGACAATCAAAATGTTCATGTCTCTCCGGGAAGAGGTGGATAAGACAGGAAACGTGGCGGCATGTGGAGTAAACTGTATCAATGAGGCTTACGACACAAATGTAACTCCGTGCCTTGCCTGGAATCTGCTGTACCGCGACCGGGGCGTTATGTGGGGATGCGAGGGAGACACATCTGCGCTCCTGACTCAGTACATCATGGGATCTGTCATTGATTCTGCAATATTTACGACGAACATATATCCGTTCCTTTCTGGAATGCCGGCTCTTTCTCACGAGAAGATCCAGAGCTTTCCGGATGTGGAAGATCCGGACAATCACGCGCTCCTCGTGCACTGCGGATATCTGGGATGCAGCATTGCCCAGAAGTATGCTACAAAATGGACATTGAAGCCGTCTGTTCTCGCATGGCTGTTCGGCGAACATTCCACGGCTATCGACGCAGAAGTAGAGAAGGGCAATATCACGATGTGCAAACTCCACTCCGATTTTAAGAGCCTGATGGTAGAGAAAGCTGTTCTGGAAGAATATGTGCAGTATCCGGGATCAGACTGTAGAAACGGCGGACTGATCAAGGTGGCCGATGGATACCGCCTGATGGAAAAGATATACTCACATCATGTTATTGTCTGCACCGGCAAGAGAAGCAATCAAATGCGTGCCGTATGTTCTGTGTTTGGAATCGAGTACGACGAGATATAAGGAGGCATGTATAATGGCAGATATGGTGAATGGATTCGCACATATAGGAGTCCCGTGCACAGATCTGGAAAAATCGGTTTCCTTCTATGAGGAATTTGGTTTTCGGGCAGCGGCAAAAGCCAGAGATTTGAACGGCTATCATGTGGCGATGATGGAGAATTCCGGATGTATCATAGAACTGTATGAAAGCGCGGACGCAGAAGAAAAGGAGGCGGCCGGCCAGAGAAGTGACGGCCATGTGGATCACATAGCGCTCAGGACAGAAGATCTGGACAGAGTATATGCGTACTGCACAGAAAAAAACTATCCCGTTGTGACGGACGGGATAGAGTCTACAGATATATGGAGCCCGAAGAAGTGCAGGTATTTTACCATCACAGGGCCAAGTAATGAACGTGTTGAGTTTTCACAGACAGAACAATAGAAGAATCAAGCAGATTCATTTTCCGGAGTTGCGGTAGGAGAGCGGAGTGCTTCCCATAACACGTTTGAAGGTAGTACAGAAACTGCTCTCATCCGAGAACCCGCACTTAATAGAAATATTTTTGATAGAAATGTAGTGGTTTTCAAAAGGAAGGCGGCGAAGTTCACACGAGATACAACAATGTACTCGTGAGGAGTGTAGCCGACTTCCTTTTTAAATAGACGGATAAAATAATATTTGCTCAAAAATGCCCGCTCTGCCAGTTCGTCGACAGTCAGCGGGCTGTCCAGATTCTCGGAGATATAAGACAGAGTGTCGCCGAGAGAACGTGCCGGTGGCCGTGAGGACCCATCTGATGTTTCAGGCGCGGGGCCGTTGAAGAACATACAGAGAAGATTACCGATCATACAGGACAGTGAGGCTTCGCTATAATCTCTGTGCAGATTATATGCATCGTAGACTGCTTTCAGCGCCTTGTAGGCAGAGGGGATATCCGGCGGCGGCAGAATCAGGGATCTGACGGTCAGTTCATCAAAAAAGCTTCTGGCCATGGGGCCGTCAAAATGGAGCCACAGGAGTTCCCATCCGGTCTCCGTATAATAGTGGTGGGGGCGGTAGCAGTCGACCAGTACAAAATCTCCTTCTTTGAGGGCGATATTCTGGCCGTCCGTTTCGAGAAAACCTGTGCCGTGCACGATATGCATAACAAGAAAACTGTCATAGCTGGTGCGCTTAAGATTGTAATCGCTGTCACAGACAAAGTGTCCGGTACACAGTGGATAGAAGAACAATTTTTTCGCCCTGGGGCTGGCTGTATGAAAATACAGATTCGATGAAGAAAGTACGCCTTTCTCTTGAGCGCGCATGGATAACCTCCTTTGGCAACGTGTCTGCAAGCAATAAATTACAGGAGCAATTATTCAAAAAAAATTAGCAATAAACAAAAACAGAAATGTTATATATGATGATATTATAATGGCAAAACAAAGCTAGTTCAACCTTTAATATGAAAAAATGTCAAATCAACAGAGTGAGAAGGAGACAGATAAACATGGAAAAAAACATCAGGGAAGTTCAAGTGTGGGAGGAAAGAATCACAATTCCTACATATGAAGTTGGAACGCCGGATAAGAACCCGATGTTCTTTGAAAAACGAGTGTATCAGGGCAGTTCGGGAAAGGTATACCCTCTTCCGGTGATCGACAAGATCTACGACGAGAAAAAAGATAAAGAATACAACGCGGTATGGCTTGAAAACGAGTATCTGAAAATTATGATCCTGCCCGAACTGGGCGGCCGTATTCAACGGGCTTACGACAAAACTAATGGGTATGATTTCGTATATTATAATGAGGTGATCAAACCGGCGCTTGTAGGCCTTACCGGTCCATGGATCAGCGGCGGTATAGAGTTCAACTGGCCGCAGCATCACAGGCCGACTACGTTTTCACCGGTGGATTATGTGCTGCAGGAGAATGAAGACGGGAGTAAGACTGTGTTTGTCAGCGAAGTAGACAGAATGTACGGCACAAAGGGCATGGCAGGCTTTACTCTGTATCCGGGAAAGGCATATCTGGAGATACGCGGACAGCTCTACAACCGGACTGAGCTGCCGCAGACTTTCCTCTGGTGGGCGAACCCGGCGGTTGCTGTCAACGATAATACTCAGTCTATCTTCCCGCCGGATGTGCACGCGGTCATGGATCACGGCAAGAGAGACGTGTCAAGATTTCCGGTCGCAAGAGGCGTTTATTATAAGCATAACTACGGGGAAGGCGTGGATATCTCCCGTTATAAAAATATTCCCGTACCCACCTCATACATGGCATATCACTCAGACTATAATTTTGTGGGAGGCTATGATTATGGAAAAAAGGCGGGGATTCTGCACATAGCGGATCACCATGTATCTCCTGGAAAGAAACAGTGGACCTGGGGCTGCGGTGACTTCGGCCAGGCCTGGGACAGAAATCTGACCGATAAGAATGGACCGTACATCGAACTGATGACAGGGGTATATACAGACAACCAGCCTGATTTTACATGGCTGAAGCCCTTTGAGGAGAAGACGTTCGTACAGTATTTTATGCCATATAAAGAAGCTGGAAATGCAAAGAACGCCACGAAAGAACTCGTTCTTAATATAGAAAAGAACAAAGACAATAAAGCAGAGGTGACCGTCTATGCTTCGGAGGAGACAGAAGGGGTCAGAATCTGTGTGACATATAATGGAAAAACAATCCTGGACGAGGTGAGCAGCCTGTCGCCGGTGAACGTGTTTAAAAAGACATGCGGAAGCAGTGTTTATGAGGAAAGCGGTCTGGAAGCTTCGGTTTACGGAAGGGACGGTCATCTGCTGCTGAGCTATAAAGCGGCTCCGGAAGAGATCGCCCAGATACCGGCCCCCGCGAAAGCGGCGGAAGCACCCGAGGAGATTGCGACAAACGAGGAGCTGTATCTGACCGGAATGCACATCGAGCAGTACCGCCACGCTACATACAGACCAGACCCCTACTATCTGGAAGGTTTAAAAAGAGATCCGGGAGATATCAGGATCAATACGAGCTATGGGCTGCTGCTGCTCAGAAGAGGGCTGTTCAATGAGAGTGAAACATATTTCAGAAAAGCGGTGGCGAGAAGCATTTTAAAGAATCCGAACCCTTATATCAGCGAGGCATACTATGACCTGGGACTCTCTCTGTTCCATCAGGAGAAATACGATGAGGCGTTCGACGCATTCTATAAAGCTACGTGGAGCAATGAACAGCAGGAGATGTCCTATTACTACCTGGCTGTGATCGCATCCAGGAAGCAGAACTATGCGGAGGCGCTTGAGCTTGTGGAGAAGGGACTTGTCAAAAACATGCACAACGTTAAGGCCAGAGGCCTTAAGGCTGTACTCCTCAGAGTGCTGGGAAGAGAAGAGGATCGCAAAGAATGGCTGAAAGCCAATATCGAGATTGATCCCTTTGATTATATGAGCCGGGCGGAAGCCGGCTGGGAGGAGAAGCAGAAAGTGTTCGGCATGATGAGATATAATCCGAACGCTGTCATCCTGTTGGCATCAGACTATGCGGAGGGAGGTTTCTGGAAAGAAGCTGTCTGCATTCTGGAAGAAAGCGGGCTCTCCCATCCCATGATATGCTATTATACTGCATATTATAAAGCGCAGATGGGAGACGGCGAAGGAGCGGAAGAGGCGCTTCGCACAGCGGTATCCGTACCGAGCGATTACTGCTTCCCGAACAGGCTGGAGGATATCTCTGTGCTTGAGTGGGCGGCAGATCAGAATAGAGCGGATGCAAAAGCAAGATATTACCTGGGCAACCTCTGGTATGATAAATACCAGTATGAAAAGGCAAGAAACCTCTGGGAGTGTTCGGCCGAGATTGATCCGAATTTCCCTACCGTGTGGAGAAACTTGTCGCTTGTGTATTTTAACAAGACGGCAGAGCTGCAGAAAGCAAGAGAGGCGATGGAGAAAGCGTTCCACCTGAATGAGTCAGACGCAAGGATTCTTCTTGAGCTTGATCAGCTCTATAAAAAGATGAATGTGCCGGTCAAAGAGAGGTTTACGCTGCTTGACAGCCACGTGGAGCTGGCGCGCACAAGGGATGACCTCTACACAGAGTATATCAGCCTTCTGAATTTGCAGGGAAGATATGAAGAGGCATACCGCCTCATAATGGAGCATAAGTTCCATCCGTGGGAAGGCGGAGAAGGCAAGATTACCATGCAGTACCGCATTTCACTCATAGAGATGGCGAAAGAGAAAATGGAACAGTCAGATATGGAGGCTGCGGAAGAGTGCTTGAAGCGGGCAACGGTATACCCGGTCAATCTCGGAGAAGGAAAACTGGAAGGTGTAAGCGATAATGATATCTACTACTATCTGGGTATGATCAGCAGCAAGAGAGGAGACGGTAATACAGCCCGTGAGATGTGGGAGAACGGGACCAAAGGGCTGGGAGAGATTGCGGGCATGATGTACTACAATGACCAGCCGGCAGATATGATCTTCTATCAGGGTAAGTGTTATGAGGCGCTCGGGGATGAGAAGACCGCGGCGACGCTTTATAACAGGCTTCTTGAATACGGAGAGTCTCACATATTTGACGAAGTACATATCGACTATTTTGCCGTATCACTGCCGGATCTTCAGCTCTTTGATGAAGATCTGACGAGAAAGAATAAGATCCACTGCCATTATCTGCTGGCTCTTGGCCATATGGGACTTGGCCATGTGAAGCAGGCAGAGCGGGAATTTGATACAGTGAGGGATATGAACGAATCCCATGAGAAAGCATTTATATATAGAAAAATGTGCGTATGAGAGGGATGTCACGTCCGGCGCGTCCAAAACATCGTGGAGAGGCCGGAATGCCGGGAAGCTTTTATCGGTTTCCCGGCATTGTTTTATGGGGATACAGCCACAGGTGTTAAAGATAATGCCTGGGGACGGTTCCCTTGCCGTGATAATGGATCTATACAGCCGTATATTGCCAGATACAAAAACGGAGGAAATGCGGTCCCTGAAAAGGGAGGATGCCGGGTAGCTGATCGGCTCAGCTCCCGGCATGTATTATGAAAAAGTTTATTCAAAA
>ERZ1643249.651-NODE-651-length-38113-cov-7.787193_pt1 | contig 38113 bp, 32 predicted proteins | sample MGYA00579263_ERZ1643249 | MGnify/ENA primary metagenome ERZ1643249 (study PRJEB29033, sample SAMEA4952264) | chicken gut metagenome | biome: Broiler Chicken; feature: Gastrointestinal Tract; material: Caecum | place: Ireland | collected 2018 | study: Broiler...
TATAAAGAATATGGAGGAGCATTATTTTTAGGAGTAAAAAAACCAGTAGTAAAAGCACATGGAAGTAGTGATGAAAAATTGTTTTATTATACAATAAAACAAGCTGAAGATTTTGCTAAAAGTGGCACTGTAGACATAATAAAAAAAGAATTTGAAAAAAATATATAAAAACTATTGACATTTTTAAACTGATATAATATCTTATTATAGATAAAGTTTATAGCAAAATTAAAAGGGGGTGTTAATTGTGAGCTCAGAAGAAATTTTTGATAAAGTAAAAGAAATAATTATAGAACAATTAGGTGTTTCAGAAACAGCAGTAACAATGGAGGCTTCTTTTATAGATGATTTAGGAGCAGATTCTTTAGACATAGTAGAATTAATAATGGCATTAGAAGAAGAATTTGACTTAGAAATACCAGATAGTGATGCAGAAAAAGTAGTAACAGTAGGTGACGTTGTTGAATATATAAAAGAAAATATTTAAAAAAATATTTATTATAATATTAAGAAGATATCTAAAAAAAGTGATATCTTCTTTTTCATATTGCAAAAAAATCACTCCTATGGTATAATTGATAAGTCGGGGAGTGATTTTTATGTCAAATAAATATGATGTAATTGTAGTAGGAATGGGACCAAGTTCTATTTTTTGTGCCTATGAACTAATCCAGCTAAAAAAATATAAGAATATATTATTAATAGATCAAGGTAAAAGAGTAGAAGATAGAAATTGCCCAATAGAGCAAACAAAAAAATGTATACATTGTAAACCAATGTGTAATATAACAAATGGATTTTCAGGAGCAGGAGCATTTTCAGATGGTAAGTTATCATTATACAATGCAGAAGAAAATGATATACATGTCGGTGGAAATTTACATAAAATTATAGGAGTACCGGAAACTAAGAAAATAATAGACTATGCAGATAAAATATATTTAGATTTTGGAGCAGATAAACATTTAGAAGGTACAGAATACAAACAAGAAATAGCAAAGATAAATGATAGAGCGCAAAAAGAAGGAATAAGATTAATTAATATTCCAATAAGACATTTGGGAACAGAAAAAAGCCATGAAGTGTATGGAAGACTAGAAAAATACCTAGAAGATAATGGTGTAGAAATGATGTTCCAAACTACAGTAACAGATTTGATAATAGATAATGATGAGATAAAAGGTGTAAAAATAAAAGAAGCGAAATACATAGATGATGAAGAACATCCAACACAAGATGTTTTTGCAGATAAGGTAGTACTAGCTGTTGGAAGAAAAGGTGCTAATTGGCTAGTAGAAATGGCAAACAAACACAATATAGAAACAGAAACAGGAATTGTTGATATAGGTGTTAGATATGAACTTCCAGATGAAGTAATGAAAGATGTAAATAAATACATGTATGAAGCAAAATTTATAGGAAGAGTAGGACCATTTAGAGATAAAGTAAGAACATTCTGCCAAAATCCAAGTGGATTTGTTTCAGCAGAAGTTTATGACAACAACTTAACACTTGTAAATGGACATTCATATAAGGAAAGAAAAAGCACGAATACAAACTTAGCAATATTAGTATCACATCATTTTACAAGTCCATTTAAAAGACCAATAGAATATGGTCGTAATGTTGCTCAAAACCTAAACGACTTAGGAGCAGGAAATATAGTTGTGCAAAGACTAGGAGATATATATAGAGGAAAAAGAACTTGGGATTATGAATTAGAAAAAAATTCAGTACAAGCAACTTTAAAATCAGCAGTAGCAGGAGATATAACATTTGCATTAGGTTATAGAACAATGGTAAGTATATTAGAATTTATAAGAGCAGTAGATAAAATAGTTGAAGGATTTGGAGCACCAGATAATTTACTATATGCACCAGAAATAAAATTCTATAGTAACAGAGTAGTAATAAACAAACAATTTGAAACAAACATTAAAGGATTGTATTCAATAGGAGATGGCGGAGGAATGACAAGAGGATTAATGATGGCATCATGCTCTGGAATACAAATGGCAAGAAATTTGTAGTTACTAAATAAAATGAAACCTTTTCAATAAGAGAAAAGTATTAATACAGTATTAATAAAATAGTAAAAATTTACAACATAAAAAATTTATGATATAATATTAGAAAAACTTGAAAAATGTAAAGAAAAATAATGTAATTTACATTTTAAAGGAGGTAGATATTATGATTGCTATAGCCTGTAATTGTAGTGGATACAAATTAAAAGAAGAGATTAAAAAATATCTTGATGAAAAGGAAATAGAATACATGGATTTTGGTACATATGATGAAGAAACATTGGATGACCCAGAAGCAGTAAAAGAAGCATGTAAATGTATTCAAAACAAGAAATGCTCCTCAGGAATTTTAGTTTCTGGAAGTGGATTTGGAATGGCAATGTTAGCAAATAAATTTAAAGGAATTCGTAGTGTAGACTGTTTTAATGAAGATGGAGCGAAGCGAGCAAAAGCACACTACAACGCTAATGTATTAGCAATACCATCAGAATTCGTAAATTTAGACACAGCGATAAATATAATACGAGGTTGGATAGGAACAGAAGTACTAGGTGGTAGATATAAAGAAAGAATTGAAGTTATAGAAGAAATAGAAAAAGAAAATATGAGGCAATAATATGCATATTAATTGGGGGTAAAAATGAATGAGACAATAGAATTCGGAATAGGATTTGTTGCAGGAAGACCGAATGTGTGCAAGATTATAAACAGCTATTATAAAAATATGATTGAACAATTAGAAAAAACAGGTAAAAACGTAAATTTAACAATATTTTTATTGTATGATTTAAATTACCAATATACTATAAGAACAGACTTTTATAGCATAATACCAGAAGCATATAAAAATATTAAAATAAAATACATAACACCAGAAAACATAGAAGAAGAGAAGAAAAAGTTAATATCTAGAAACGGTTTTTCGAAAGAAGAAGTAAATTTGTTTTTAGGAAATGGACATGCTAAAGGGCGAAATACAATAATGTATTATGCATTAAAGTGGAAAATAGATTATTTACTATTCTGGGACGACGATGAATATCCTGTTGCAACCATAAAGGAAGAAGACAAGTTATTATGGATCCCACAAGACAACTTATTAAAACATTTAGAGCATATTGGAGAGGCAGATATTACTATTGGTTATCATTGTGGATATATTTCTCCAATACCATATGTAGAATTAGGAGAAGAAATAAATGAAGAAGATTTCAAAAATTATATAGAAGCAATAAGCAATGAACTAGTATCTTGGGAATCAATAAAACATAAAATGATAGATAATAATGGTATTACATATGCAGATAAAGAGATAGCAGAAGGAAAAGGTTTATATGAATTAAAGGAAAAATGGGTTTCAGGTTCTACATTATGTTTAAATTTAAGACATTTAAACAAAATACCAGCCTTTTACAATCCGCCTCTAGCAAGAGGAGAGGATACATTTTTCTCTATCTTATTACAAGATGCAAAAATATTAAAGATACCAGTATATCATTTTCATGATGGATTTTTAAAATACACAGGCATTATAAAAGGAAGATATCCAAAGAAGCTTAGAAAAATAAAAACAGAAGAAGAAAATATAGAAAGCAGATTTTTAAAAGCATCAAAAGGTTGGATAAAATACAAACCGCTATTTATGTACATACAAGATAAAGAAAATTATAAAAAAAATATAAAAGAAGCAATAGAAAAATTAGAAAGAAGTGTTCCTAAAATAAATAAATTATTTGAAAGTGATAATTTTACTGATTTAATCAAAGATTTAGAAGAATATGATAGAAATGTAGTAAAACATTATAAAGAGTATCTAAAAACTAATGAGTTTTGGAACAAATTAAAAAATGTTACATATTAGGTGATGGAATGAAAAAAATTTTTGTTATGCTATATGCAAGAGCAAACTTAGGAGATGATTTATTCTTACAAATATTATTAGAAAGATATTCTAATGTGCAGTTTTATATAAATATTGATAAAGAGTTTTCACATATTGTAAAAAATCATAAAAATGTAACTATTGTAGAAAAACAGCCAGAGACATTTGAAAATAGAAAACCTGAAGAATATGATGGATATATATATATAGGTGGATCAATATTTATGGAAGGTGGAACAGTATATAATATAGATTCTCATGCAGAAAAGTTTATGGAAAAATGCAAAGAAAAAAACATTCCATTCTTCTATATAAGTTCAAACTTTGGACCATATAAAACAGAAGAATATGTAAACTTAGCTAGAAGAATATATAGTAATTGTAATGAAATATGTTTTAGAGACAGATATTCATATGAGTTATTCAAAGATATAGAAACAGTAACTTATGCACCAGATGCTATTTTTACGTACAATATAGAGCAGACTGAGAAACAGAAAAATACTATAGGTATTTCAGTAATAGATTTAAGTATAAGAGAAGATTTAAAGTACTTAGAAAAAGAATACTATAAGACTTTATCATCCAATATATGTAACTATGTAGATAATGGATATGAAATAGCTCTAATTTCATTTTGCAAATATGAAGGCGATGAAAAAGCTATAAGTAAATTAAAGAAACATATACCAAAACACTATTTAGATAAAGTACATGTAATTAAGTATAATGGCAATATACAGAAATTTATTGATAAATATAAACGTATAGAGTACATGATTTGCAGTAGGTTTCATGCTATGATATTATCAGCTATATGTAAACAAAAAATGTTTGTGATGTCATATAGTAAAAAAATAGACAATGTTATTAAGGATTTAGAATTTAGTATTAAGACATTGGATCTTCATGAATTAAAAGAAAATACATTAATTAATCTAGAGCAATTTAAGAAAACTCAAAACATAGATTATATAAGACAAGCTTCACAAGGTCAATTTAAGAAATTAGATGAATATTTTGCATAAAGATAAATACATGTAAAAAATATTTATTGTAAAGGATGTAAATATGGAAAAAATATCAGTAATAGTTCCCATATATAATGTGGAAATGTATTTAAGAGACTGCATAGATTCAATAGTTAATCAAACATATAATAATCTAGAGATTATTTTAGTAAATGATGGTTCAACAGATACATCATTGGATATATGTAAAGAATATGCGAGCAAGAATAAGAATATTAAAGTAATAGATAAAGAAAATGGTGGACTAAGTGATGCGAGAAATGTTGGTCTAGAAAAAGCAACAGGGAAATATATAATGTTTGTAGATTCAGATGATTTCTTAACACCAAATAGTTGTGAACTATTGTATAATGCAATAAAAGAACATGATGTAGAATTTGTTTCTGCAAACTTTATATTCACAAATAATGAAGGTATACCATGGAAAAAACCAATGTTTAGTGAAAAATTCCAGAGTAGATATTTAAACATAGATGAATATTTATATTCTTTTTATCTAATCAATTCTACGGTGTGGAATAAAATTTTTAAAAAAGAGTTTTTAGATAAAAATAAATTAAAATTTAAGGTTGGATTATTAGCAGAGGATGCAGTTTTTACAACATTGGCATTTTTAAAAGCTAAGAAAACGTATTATTTAAAAGATGTAGTTTATAATTATAGACAAAGAGAAACTAAAAAGGGGAATTTATCAATATCATTCAATGGCTCAGTGGATTATTTTAAAAAAGTGAATAAAGCATATAAGATGGTTTATGACAATTTTAAAAAATATAATCAAATGGATTTTTATAGGTATTATTATGCAAAAAGCATTTGCTATATATTTTATAAATTAGTAGACTCCATAATGCTAACAGATAAAGAAAAAATAAAAATATTAAAAGAAATGAAATGGTTTTTTGATATTAAGAAAGAAATTGGTATGCCAATTTCCTCATCAATAATTGATATAGCAACTGATGCAATTATTAATGAAGAATATGATAATGTTTTAAAGTATTGTAAAATATTATCAGAGTCAAGGGAATATATGACAAGGGAAAAACGAGAAAGAATGGCAAGACCAGACTATAGCAAATATACTAAAAATTAAAATAAGGAGAAAAACATGTATTTAATAGTTGGACTTGGAAACCCAGAGAAGGAATATGAAAACACAAGACATAACATGGGATTTAATGTTATAAATAAAATAGCTAAAGACTGTGATATTAAACTAACACAGTCTAAATTTAATGGATTATATACAATAGAAAATATAAATGGGGAAAAAGTAATATTATTAGAACCACAAACATATATGAATTCAAGTGGAGAAAGTATTATACAATTTAAAAATTTTTATAAAATACCAGAGGAAAATGTGGTTGTGATATATGATGATATAGATTTAGCACCAGGAACAATTAGAATTAGAAAAAAAGGTGGACCAGGAACTCACAATGGGATGAAATCTGTGGTACATTGTATGAAAACAGATAATTTCATAAGAATAAGAGTAGGAATAGGACAACCTTCATATAGAGAAGACCTTATAAACTATGTTATAGGACCAATGAGCAAAAATGATAAAGAAATATTACAAAAAGGTATAGATAAGGCAGCGGAAGCGGTTCTGGAAATCTTAAAAAGCGGTATAGATATATCAATGAACAAATTTAATGGAAAGGAAAATTAAAGTGCTAGAATTATTAATAAATAAACAAGAAAATTTAAAAACAATAATGTTAGTAGAAAATGGAATATTAGTAGAAAAACATGAAGAACATGAAAATCAAAGAAGACTGGAAGGTAATATATACTTAGGCAAAGTTACTAATGTATTAAAAGGAATGGAATCTGCGTTTATAGATATTGGAGAAGAAAGACGTAGTTTAATAAAAATACAAGACGTGCTACCAAAAGTAAATATAGCGAAGCAATCAATAGAAAAAGAGACAATAGAGAAAATATTAAAAGAAGGAGACAAAATTTTAATACAAATAAAAAAAGATGGTACTGCAAGTAAAGGAGCAAAAGTAAGTACTCATATAAACTTATCCGGCAGATTTGTTGTATTAATGCCAGAAACAGATATAGTAACGGTATCTCAAAAAATAGAAGATGAAAACATGAAGAAAAAACTAATTGAGATAGCAAAAAAGAATCTACCTGAGAATACAGGTGTAATATTAAGAACATCAAGTGGAAATGCTTCAGAAAACGAAATAAAAAAGGACATAGAAGAATTATATAAAAAATGGGAAGGAATAAAAGAAAAAGCTATAAACAGCAAAACTACACCACAATTATTATATGATAATAAAGCATTAATAAGACGAACAGTCATAGATATATTAGATAGAGGACTAGAGAAAATTATAGTAAATGATAAAGAAATATATGAAGATATTAAAACAGTTCTAGAAAACATGAAAAATATAAAAATAGAACTAAGAGAAGAAGATTTATTTAATATATATTCACTAAATAACCAAATAGAAAAAATGGAAAACAGAAAAATATGGCTATCATGTGGAGGATTTATAACAATAGATAGAACAGAAGCTCTAACCGCAATAGATGTTAACACTGGGAAATATACAGGTAAAAAAGATTTAGAAAAAACAATATTTAAAGTAAACCAAGAAGCAACAATAGAAATAGCAAAACAATTAAGACTAAGAGATATAGGCGGAATAATAGTAATAGATTATATAGATATGCACAAGGAAGAAAATAAAGAAGCAATAGAAAAATTATTAAGAGATGAACTAAAAAAAGATAGAGCTAAAACACAATTAGCAGGATTTACAAAATTGAATTTATTCGAAATGACACGAAAAAATATGTGCAATAATGATTATTATGAGGAGTAAAAATGAAAGTAGGATTTATATCACTAGGATGTTCTAAAAATTTAATAGATACAGAAATGACAATAGGACTGTTTAAAGAACATAAATATACTATTGTAAATGATACAAACGAAGCAGAAATAATTGTAATAAATACATGTGGTTTTATAGAAAGCGCAAAACAAGAAGCAATAAACACAATACTAGAAATGGCAGAATATAAAACCAAAGGAAATTGCAAATATTTAATTGTAATGGGATGTTTAGTAGAAAGATATAAAAAAGAACTAGAAAAAGCAATACCAGAAGTAGACTTATTTATATCAATTAAAGAATATGATAAACTTTGGGAAAAGATAGAAAAATTAATAAATAGTAAATCACAAAAATTACAAACAAGTAATTTGGACTATCTAAAAAGAGTAATAACAACAGGAACAACAACAACATACCTAAAGATTGCAGAAGGTTGTAGCAACAGATGTACATATTGTGCAATACCATATATAAGAGGCCCATATGTAAGTAGACCATTTGAAGATATAATAGAAGAAGCGGAAAAATTAGCAAAACAAGGATATAAAGAAATAATAGTTATAGCACAAGATACAACAAAATATGGAATAGATTTATACGGCAAATCACGTTTAGCAGAACTGTTGGAAAGATTAAGCAAAATAGATGGAATAAAATGGATAAGATTTTTATATGCTTACCCAGAAAGTATTACAGATGAACTAATTCAAACAGTGAAAAACAATGATAAGATCTGCAACTACTTTGATATACCAATTCAACACATATCAAATAGTGTATTAAAAAGAATGAATAGAAAAAGCACAGCAGAGGAAATAGAAAATTTAATAGAAAAAATAAAAAAAGAAATACCAGAAGTTGTTTTAAGAACATCACTTATAGTGGGATTCCCAGGAGAAACAGAGCAAGACTTTGAAAAATTACATAACTTTGTAGCAAAAGCAAAATTTGATAAGTTAGGAGTATTTAAATATTCAAAAGAAGACGGAACACCAGCAGCAAGATTACCAGAGCAAATACATTATAAAACTAAAGAAAAAAGACATAATAAAATAATGGAACTAGCACAGAAAATCTCAAGAGAAAAACTAGAAGAAAAAATAGGAAAAGAATATGAAGTTTTAATAGAAAATAAAACATTTGATGGAAAATATTATATAGGAAGAACATATATGGATATACCAGAAACAGATGGATTAGTATTTATACCAAACACAGAACCAAACTTAGAAAATACTTGGGTAAAAACAAAAATAAAAGATGTAAAGAATTATGATTTAATAGGAGAAAGCCAATAAGAATATAAATGTATTCTTGTTGACTTTTTGCTAGCATTCAGACCAGGAGGCATAAAATCCGCCAAAAGCAGGAATTATATGTTTTTTCTCAAGAAAAAATCAAAAGGTCAAGGGGTCACGAGTTGAGCAGCAGGCTGTTTGATTATTTTCTTTCGAAAAGAACATATAATTCCTGTTTTTGGCTATAAAGTGGTATCAACGTTTTAGAGTGAATAGCAACGACTTTTTCCTTTAATTCTTCTCAAACCCTTGACATTCTAATGTATTCGATATACAATAAAGTGTAATATTTTTTAGGAGGAGATATGGAGATAGATAAAATAGCAACTATAATTAAACAAAATGGACGGGAATACCTATTTAGTAGGTGGGGCAGTACGTGATGCTATATTAAACAAACCCATTAAAGATGAAGATTATTGTATAACTGGGTTTACTTCTGAAAAATTTTTAAAACTATTTCCACAAGCAAGAATACGAGGAAAATCTTTTGAGGTTTTCGATTTAGAAGGGAAAGAATTTGCTTTAGCAAGAAAGGAAACAAAAGTAGGTAAAGGACATAAAGAGTTTGAAATAAACACAAGTGATGAAATTACAATAGAAGAAGATTTAAAAAGAAGAGATATAACAATAAATTCAATAGCACAAGATGTTCTTACAAAAGAAATAATTGACCCTTTTGGTGGGAAAGAAGACTTAGATAATGGAATTATTAGAGCAACAAGCGAGAAATTTAGTGAAGATCCTTTAAGAGTATATCGTGTAGCAAGAATAGCAGCAATTTTAGATTTTAAAGTGTCAAGAAAAACATTAAATATGATGAATAAACTAAAAGATGAATTACCAACATTATCTAAAGAAAGAGTTTTTACAGAATTTAGAAAAGCATTGGGAGCAGATAAACCATCCATATTTTTTAATGTATTAAAAGAGGCAGAGGTATTAGAAACACACTTTAAAGAAATATATGATTTAATTGGAGCAATACAACCAATAAAATATCATCCAGAAGGAGATAGTTATAATCATACAATGCTTGCATTAGATAATAGTGCAAAAATAACAAAAGATGTAAAATTAAGATTTTGTACATTAGTACATGATTTAGGAAAAGGAAGAACACCGAAAGAAATGTATCCACATCACTACAACCATGAGCAAAGAGGAGTAGCTCCACTAAAAGAAATGTGTAAAACTTTAGGTTGCCCAAATGAATGGCAAAAAAGTGGCCTAACTGCAGTGTTAGAACATATGAAGGGCGGAATATTCCCTCAAATGACAGTGGCAAAAAAAGTAAGCTTTATAGAAAAAATAGATAAAACAACACTAGGATTAAAAGGATTACAAATAGTAGTATATTGTGACAGAAGTAGAAATACAGATAGCAGTAAAGAAGAAATAAAAGATGAACAATATAATTTTTGTAAGATAGGAACAAAAATGTTAAAAGAAATTGATGGTGAATATATAATAAATAAATATAATTTAAAACCAGGAATTGAATTTGGTAAAAAACTACATGAAGAAAGAGTGAAGTGGTTAAAAAATAATTTAAAATAGGAGGTAAATATGAACAAGTACAGAACACATAATTGTGGTGAGCTAAGACTATCAAACGTAGGAGAAAGAGTAAGGCTAGCAGGTTGGATACAAAAAATAAGAAACCTAGGAGGAATGAAATTTATAGACTTAAGAGACCAATATGGAATTACACAAATAATTATATCAGAAAATAAAGAATTGCAAGAACAATCAGAAAAACTTGTAACAGAATGTGTAGTTTCAATAGAAGGAACAGTAATAGAAAGAACAAGTAAAAATAATAAAATACCAACAGGAGATATAGAATTACAAGCAGAAAAGATTGAAGTATTAGGAAAATGTAAAAGCATACTTCCATTTGAAATAAATTCAGAAAAAATAGACATATCAACAGTTAGAGAAGATTTAAGATTAGAATATAGATTTTTAGATTTAAGAAATGATAAAATACACAATAATATAATACTTCGTTCTAAAATTATGAAGTTTGTAAGAGATAAAATGGACGAGTTAGGCTTTACTGAAATACAAACTCCAATACTTGCAAACTCATCACCAGAAGGAGCAAGAGATTTTTTAGTGCCTAGTAGATTACACCCAGGAGAATTTTATGCACTTCCTCAAGCACCACAACAATTCAAACAATTATTAATGGTATCAGGGTTTGACAAATACTATCAAATAGCACCATGCTTTAGAGATGAAGACCCTAGAGCAGATAGAGCACCAGGAGAATTTTACCAAATAGATTTTGAGATGTCTTTTGCGACACAAGAAGACGTATTTAAAGTATTAGAAGAATTATTTACTTCAACATTTAAACATTTTACAACATGTAAAGTAGATGAAGGACCATTTGAACGTATACCATATAAAGTAGCAATGGAAAAATACGGAACAGATAAACCAGATTTAAGAAATCCACTTATAATACAAGACGTAACTGAAATTTTTGCAGGTACAGAATTTAATGGTTTTAAAGATAAAACAATAAAAGCAATAATAGTTCCAGATGGAGCAAAAGAAAGCAGAAAATTCTTTGATAATATGACAGCATATGCAGTAGATGTAGTTGGAGCAAAAGGCTTAGCATGGCTAAAAATCGATGCAGAAAATAATGTTTCTGGAGGAATCTCAAAATTTGTAACAGATGAAATAAAAACAAAATTAGAAGGAATAGGCGCAAAACCAAATGACAGCATATTCTTTATAGCTGATGAATTTGAAACAGCACAAAAAATAGCAGGACAAATAAGAATAGAGTTAGCAAATAGATTAGATTTAATAGAAAAAGACGCATATAGATTTTGTTTAATAGTAGACTTCCCAATGTATGAATTATCAGATGAGGGAACAATAGATTTTAATCACAACCCATTTTCAATGCCACAGGGAGGAATGGAAAGTTTATTAAACAAAAATCCATTAGAAATATTAGCATATCAATATGATGTTGTGTGCAATGGATATGAAGTAGCTTCTGGAGCAGTAAGAAATCATAATCCAGAAATAATGGTAAAAGCATTTGAAATAGCAGGATATCCAGAGCAAGAAGTAGAAAAAAGATTCGGAGCACTATATAATGCATTCCAATACGGAACACCACCACATGCAGGAGCAGCTCCAGGATTTGACAGAATGGTAATGTTAATAGCAAATGAACCAAATATACGTGAAGTCATTGCATTTCCAAAAAATAAAAAAGCAAGAGATGCATTAATGGGAGCACCAAGTACAGTAAAAGAAGAGCAATTAAGAGATATACACATAAAGATAGATGTTAAAAAATAATTCACAAAATCCTATGTAAGTTTTTACATGGGATTTTAGTTATCATTCAGAATTACTACTATAAAATCCGCCCAATCTTATCAGAGTTTTATATTTAGAATAAATCGAGCCCACGACGGAAACGCCTACGAAGTTTTTCGGGGGTCCTCAATTTATTCTAAATATAAAACTCCTGCGTTGGGCTACAAAGTGCTATTAATTAATTTGGTCTGTACAGTAACAGATTTTTATATAAAAAAATAACAAAAAAAGTATCAAAAATCGACAAAAGTATGTTATAATAAAGATATGTGAATTTAACATATAATAAAAAACAGAAAGAGGAAAAGTATGAAAGAAATTATTCATGTAGGAATTGACGTAGGTTCTACTACTGTAAAGATAGTGGTAATGAACCAAGATTTAGAAGTTTTATATAGTACATATAAAAGACATTTTTCAGATACAAAAAATACAGTATGTGAGTGTTTAGAGGAATTAGTTAAAAAATTTGCAGATTATGATATGACAATTGCATTAACAGGCTCAGGAGCTTTATCTGTATCAGAATTTTTAGGATTACCATTTATACAAGAAGTTGTGGCTTGCAAGAGAACAGTAGAAAAATATATTCCACAAACAGACGTAGTAATAGAACTAGGTGGAGAAGATGCGAAGATTATATATTTTGGAAAATCAATAGAGCAAAGAATGAATGGAACTTGTGCAGGTGGAACAGGAGCATTTTTAGATCAAATGGCTACATTACTAAATACAACAACACCAGGTCTAAATGAACTTGCAAAAAATTATAATACAATTTACCCAATAGCTTCAAGATGTGGAGTTTTTGCTAAAACTGACATACAACCACTTTTAAATGAAGGGGCAGCTAAAGAAGACATTGCTGCTTCAATTTTCCAAGCGGTTGTAAATCAAACAATAAGTGGTTTGGCATGTGGTAGGCCAATAAGAGGTAAAGTAGCATTTTTAGGAGGGCCACTTAGCTATTTATCAGAACTTAGAAAAAGATTTATAGAAACATTATCTTTAACAGATGATGAAATAATAGTTCCAGAAGATGCTCATCTTTTAGTTGCAAAAGGTGCAACACTAGATTCTGTACAATATAATCCAATATCAATAGAAAAATTAAAAAGTAAAATAGAACTTTTGAAAAATTATCATGATACAGCTTCAGATTCTCTAAAACCTCTATTTACAATAGAAAACGAATATAAAGAATTTAAAGAAAGACATAGCAAACATAATGTGCCTAAAAGAGATTTAGAAAAATTTTCAGGAGACTGTTTTATAGGTATAGATGCAGGCTCAACAACAAGTAAGATAGTATTAATAGATGAAGAAGCAAATTTACTATATTCTTCATATAAAAATAATGAAGGAAAACCATTACAAACAGTTATAGGAATGCTAAAAGAATTATATAGTGTTCTTCCTAAAAAAGCAGTTATAAGATATGCTGGTTCAACAGGATATGGAGAAAAGCTAATACAAACAGCACTAAACCTAGAAATTGGGGAGATTGAAACAATAGCACATTATACAGCAGCAAAAAAATTCATGCCAAATGCTACAAGTATTGTAGATATTGGTGGTCAAGATATGAAATATATAAAAATAAAAAATGGAGCTGTTGATAATATAATGCTAAATGAAGCATGCTCATCAGGTTGTGGTTCATTTATAGAAACATTCGCAAAAAGCTTAAACTTAAGTATAGAAGAATTTGTAGAAGAAGCAATAAAATCAAACCGACCAGTAGATTTAGGTTCAAGATGTACTGTATTTATGAATTCAAAAATAAAACAAGCACAAAAAGAAGGATATACAGTAGGAGACATATCAGCAGGACTTTCATATTCAGTTATAAAAAATGCGATTCAAAAAGTAATGAAAATAAGAGATGTTGAAACATTAGGAGATTCAATTGTAGTACAAGGAGGAACCTTCTATAATGATGCAGTATTAAGAGCATTTGAATTAATAGTGGGAAAAGAAGTTATAAGACCAGATATAGCAGGACTTATGGGAGCATATGGAATAGCTTGCCTTGCTAAAGATGAATTTGATTTAAATAATGATAAAAAGTATGTTTCAAGAATATCAAAAAATGAAGAATTAGATAATTTGCAGGTAACAGTTGTACATACAAGATGCCATGGTTGTGAAAATAACTGTTTACTTACAATAAATGAATTTTCTAGTGGAAAACGTTTCATATCAGGAAATAGATGTGAAAGAGGAGCAGGAATAGAAAAAAGCAAAACACAAATACCAAATCTTTATAAATATAAATACCAAAGATTATTCCAATATAGACCATTAGAAGAAGAAAATGCAAAAAGAGGAACAATAGGAATTCCAAGAGTTTTAAATATATATGAAGACTATCCTTTCTGGTTTACCCTATTTACAAATTTAGGATTTAGAGTAGTATTATCAGAAAAGAGTGATAGAAAAACATATGAAAAAGGAATGGAATCAATGCCTTCAGAATCTGTTTGCTATCCTGCAAAACTAAGCCATGGGCATATTGTAAGCTTAATAAACCAAGGAGTAAAGACAATATTTTATCCTTGTATGATGTATTCAAGAAAAGAAGATCCAGAAGCGAATAACAAATACAATTGTCCAATAGTTGTATCATATTCAGAGGTTCTAAAAAATAATGTAGAAGAACTAAAATCACAAGGAATTAAGTTCTTAAACCCATTCTTACCATTTGATAGACAAGGGTTAGTAAAAAGACTATATGAATTGGAAGAATTTAAAGAATATAAGTTTACTAAAAAAGAATTAAAACAAGCTGTAGAAAAAGCAGAGCAAGAATATCAAAGATATAAAGCAGATGTTAGAAAAAAAGGAGAAGAAACACTAGCATACATAAAAGAACATAATATTAAAGGAATTGTACTTGCAGGAAGACCATACCATATCGACCCAGAAATAAACCACGGGATAGATACAATGATAACAACACTTGGTTTATGTGTTTTATCAGAAGATAGCATAGCACATCTATCAACAGTAAAAAGACCAATAAGGGTAGTAGACCAATGGGTATATCATTCAAGATTATACAGAGCAGCTGATGTTGTTGGAAATAATAAAAACTTAGAGCTTGTTCAATTAAACTCATTTGGCTGTGGAGTAGATGCAGTTACAACAGATCAAGTAGAAGAAATTTTGGCAAGTTTTGGAAAAATGTATACATTAATAAAAATAGATGAAGTAAACAATCTAGGAGCAATAAGAATAAGAATTCGTTCATTAATTGCAAGTATGAATAAAAGAAGTAAAATACAACCAAAATGTATAGGCAAATATGAAATACAGAAAGTAGAATTTACAAAAGAAATGAAAAAAGATTACACAATATTAGTTCCACAAATGGCTCCAATACATTTTGAAATATTTGAAAAAGTTTTACAATCAGAAGGATATAAAGTAAAACTATTAAGAGAATGTACACCACATACAGTAGAAACAGGCTTAAAATATGTAAATAATGATGCATGTTACCCATCTATTTTAACAATAGGTCAGCTACTAGAAGAAGTTGAATCAGGGGAATATGATACAAATAAATTAGCATTAATGATGTCTCAAACAGGTGGTGGATGTAGAGCAACAAATTATATAGGATTTATAAGGAAAGCATTAAGAGATGCAGGCTATCCAAACATACCAGTAATATCATTCAACTTTGTTGGACTAGAAAAAAACTCAGGTTTTAAAATAACTTTACCATTAGTTAATAAGCTAATAAAAGCTGTAATATATGGGGACTTGTTACAAAAATTACTTTATAAAAACAGAGCTTATGAAGTAAACAAAGGAGAAACAGAAAAGTTATATCATGAATGGCTAGAAAAATGTAAAAAACTATCAGTAGAAGCAACAGTAAAAGAATTCAATCAAAGCCTATATGATATGGTAAATGATTTTGAAAAGATTGAATTAGACACATCAATAGAAAAACCAAAAGTAGGAATAGTAGGAGAAATTCTAATTAAATACCATCCATTTGGAAATAACTATTGCAATGACCTTCTAGATAAAGAAGGAGCGGAAGTTATTATGCCAGATTTAATGGGCTTTGTAAAATATGTAATGATGAATGGTATAGTAAAAGAAAAAATACTAGGAAAAATAAACTTTACATCAAAAATATATAGAGTCGCAATAAAGATTGTAAACAGAATAGAAAAAGATTATAAAAAAGCATTAGAAGGCTCATCAAAAGGATATTTGCCACCATGCAATATTGAAGAACTAGCAGAAATGGTAGAAGACATTTTATCAACAGGAAATCAAACAGGAGAAGGATGGATACTAACAGCAGAAATGCTAGAATTTATGCAAAATGGAATACAAAACATAGTATGTTTACAACCATTTGCGTGTCTGCCAAATCATGTAGTTGGAAAAGGAGTAATAAAAACAATACGAAACAAATATCCAGAAGCAAATATTGCAGCAATAGACTATGACCCAGGAGCAAGTGAGAGTAACCAAATAAATAGAATAAAACTATTAATAACAATAGCAAAGGATAACATTAAATTAAAAGAAAAAAGAAAGGAAATAGAGCAAGAAGAAAACACAGAAAAACAAAAACTAATAAAGACATAATTATAAAGGACGACTAATACTCGTCCTTTAAATTACATAGAAAAATTAATGAAAAACAATATGCAAAATACGAACAAATTTTCTAAAAACTATTGACAATTTAGAGTAAAAGATATAAAATACAAACAGAAATTTGGTAGGAGGTAAAGATATGTTATCTACATTGCATATAAAAAATATAGGGATTATAGATGATTTGTCAATAGATTTTAATGAAGGATTTAATGTTCTAACAGGAGAAACAGGAGCAGGAAAAACACTTATTATAGGTTCTTTAGGAATTTTAGCAGGTGGTAGATTTTCAAAAGAAATGATAAGAAAAGGTGAAGAGTATTCTTTAATAGAAGCAAGCATTTTTTACCCACAAAGTGAATTAGCCGAAGATGGAAATATTATAATTTCAAGAGAAATTTATTCAAATGGAAGAAACACTTGTAAAATAAATGGAAAACTTGTAACTGTATCAGAACTAAAAAACTTTATGAGTCAAATAATTGATATTCATGGACAGCACGATAATCAAAATTTGCTAGATAGTATGAAACATATTAATTACCTAGATAGTTTTATAGGTGAAGAATTACAAAATATAAAAAATGAATACCAAAAATATTTTAGCGAATATAATGAAATAAAAAATAAATTAAAAAACAATTATGGTGATGCAACAGAAAGGGAAAGAAGACTAGATTTATTAAGATATCAATATAATGAAATAGACACAGCGAATTTAAAAACAGGAGAAGACGAGGAACTTAAAGAAAAACATAACATAATGGTAAATAGTGAAAAGCTAAAAGAGAACTTAAATGTAATAGATGTAAATATAAATGAAAATGCAATAGAATATATATCAAATTCAATTAGATGTTTAGAAAAAATAGAAGATTATGGAGAAATATATAAGGAAAAATTAACAGAAATGAAAAGCATATATTATGAGTTACAAGAAACTGCAAGAGATTTATCTAATTTAAAAGAAGAAGCCAATTTTGATGAAAGTCAAAGAGATGAAGTAGAAAGAAGACTAGATACAATAACTTCTTTAAAAAGAAAATATGGAGATACTATAGAAGGAATACTAGAATATAAAGAAAAACTTGAATTAGAAATAGAACAAATCGAAAATTCGGAACAAATAAATAAAAAACTTAGAATAGAACTAAAACAAACTGAAGATAAAATGAATTTATTGTCAGAAAGAATGAATGAAATAAGAAATAGATATGGAATTATATTATCAAATAAAATAAATGAAGAATTAAAAGACTTAAATATGCCAAATGCTAAGTTTAATATAAAAGTTGAAAAGCAGGAGATATATAATTTAAATGGATATGATAAAGTAGAATTTGTAATATGTACGAATGTAGGTGAAGAATATAAAGAACTTATAAAAATAGCATCAGGTGGAGAAATGTCTAGAATAATGCTAGCAATTAAAACTGTACTTGCAGATGTTGATGAAGTACCAATATTAATATTTGATGAAATAGATACAGGAATAAGTGGGAAAGCCGCAAAATCAGTAGCAGAAAAAATGAAAGTAATATCAAAAAAACATCAAACAATATGCATAACACATTTAGCAGCAATAGCAGCACAAGGAGATAATAATTATTATATATATAAAGAAGTAGATGAAGAAAAAACAAGAACAAACATAAAACAATTAAATGAACAAGAAACAATATATGAAATAGCTCGTATCGCTAATGGAGATATAACAGATGTGGCACTAGAAAATGCAAAAGAATTAAGAAAAGTTAGTTAGAGGTTATTGAATTAATATGGAAAATATTGTATTATATTTTAGGGAGGACTAAAAATGGATTTATCTAATGAAAATGTTATTCACAAAAAAGAAGCAGGGATAGAATATCTCCAGTTTAGAAAACTACTAGAATATAAAGATAATATAACACATGCTTTTACAATAGGAATAGATAAAGATTATAGAATGCCTTTATACAATTCTACTCAAAACAGATTAACAAAAGAACAAATAGAAGAAAATAAAAATAATTATAAAAAAATTTGCAAAACTATAGGAATAGAATATAACGATATTGTAAAAACAAATCAAGTACATAAAGATATTATAAAAAATATAGATAAAAAAATAAATATAGGTAGCCCAGACTTTTGCGAAAAAGAATATGCAGAAACAGATGGATTAATAACAAATAAAAAGAAACTTGCAATATGTGCAACATGTGCAGATTGCATAATTATGATGATGTATGATAAAAAGAAAAAAGTTGTAGCAAATGTTCATTCAGGTTGGAGAGGTACAGTTCAAAAAGTAGCAGAAAAAACTATATGCAAAATGGAAGAGTTGTATAACTGCAATCCTAAAGATATAATATGTTGTATAAGCCCAAGTATAAGAAACTGTCATTTCGAAGTAGGAGAAGATGTAAAAAATATATTTGAAGAAACTTTTACAACAATGGCAGATGAAATAATAAAAAAACAAGAAAAATGGTATATTGATACAGTGAAATTAAATATAGAAATGTTAAAAAGCAAAGGGCTGAAAGAAGAAAACATAGTAGATTCAAAAATATGTACTGTTTGTAATTCTAATCTAATACATTCATACAGAGGCTCAAATAAACACAATGGACTAGAAATTGGAATTATAGAGCTAAAATAAAGGGAGAATAAAAACGAAATGAAAGCAATTAAACACTTTAATTTAATAACAAAACATAAATGGATAGTTTTCAAATTATGTTTGAAGGCAGGAATTCCATTTAGAGGACTAATGCATGATTTATCAAAATATTCTCCAACAGAATTCATAGAATCTGCTAAATTTTATGTAGGAGATCATAGCCCAATAACCGAGGCTAAAAAAGCAAATGGATATTCCAAAGCATGGTTACACCATAAAGGAAGAAACAAACATCATTATGAGTATTGGTATGATGCAAAAGCACCAGATAAAACGCCAGTAATTCCATATAAATATGCAGTAGAGATGGTTTGTGATACTCTAGCAGCTGGAAAAATATATCTAGGAAAAAATTGGAACAATAATAGTCAGCTAGCATATTGGCTTAGAACAAAAGACTTAGAATATATTAATTTGAAAACAGCAGATTTTCTAGAAGCAGTTTATACAGAAGTAAGCAAAAATGGTATAGATAAGACAATAAATAAAGCAAACTTAAAGAAGCTATACAATAAATATTGTGAATAATATTGACACATACAAACAAAAGTTCTATAATTACTATAGGTGATGCTAAATGGATAAAAAAATACTACATATAGATGTTAATAATGCATTTTTAAGTTGGTTAGCAGTATATAAGTTAAAATGTGGAGAAACATTAGATATAAGAAATATTCCAGCAATCATAGGTGGAGATGAAGAAGCAAGAAAAGGTGTAGTTTTAGCTAAAAGCATGAAAGCTAAAGAGTTTGGAATAATAACAGGAGAACCCATATATCAAGCTAAGAAGAAATGTCCACAAATACAAGTATTTAAAGGTAATCTTGATATATATAGAGAATATTCAAACAAACTATACAAACTATTATTAGAATATACAGATAAAATAGAAAGATTTAGCATAGACGAATGTTTTTTAGATATGACAGAATATTTAATGAAAGATACATTAGAAAATAAAGCTAAAGAAATACATAAAAGAGTAAAACAAGAATTAGGATTTACGGTAAATATAGGAATATCTAATAATAAATTGTTAGCAAAAATGGCATCAGATTTTGAAAAACCAGACAAGATACATACTTTATATACAAGCGAAATACAAACCAAAATGTGGAACTTACCAGTATCAGAATTATTTATGCTTGGAAAAAAGAGTGTTCCTAAATTATATAAAATGGGAATAAAAACAATAGGAGATTTAGCAAAAAAAGATAGACAACTATTAATAAAAACTTTTGGAAAACATGGCAATATGATGTGGGAATATGCTAATGGGATAGATAACTCAGAAGTAAACTACAAGTATGAAAAACCAAAATGCATAGGTAATTCTATTACTTTACCTATGGATATATGTAATATAGAAAAATTAGAAAAAGTACTATTAGGACTTACAGAACAAGTAACATATAGATTAAGAAAAAGTAACTTAGTAGCAAATAGTGTAAATGTACAACTGAGAACTAAAGATTTTATAGATACATCTCATCAAGGAAAACTAGATATAGCGACATCTAGTACACAACAAATATATACTAAAGCAAAAGCTTTATTAAGAGAAATGTACAATGAAGGAACTTTTATAAGACTTGTGGGAGTAAGAGTAGACAAGCTAGAAGATAAAGAACAAAGACAATTATCATTATTTGAAAATAAAGATAAAGAAAAGTTAGATAAAATAGATAGTGTGATGGATAATTTAAAAGAAAAATATGGTTATAATTCAATAACTTTTGCGGGTAGAATAGAAAAAAAGGAGTAATTATTATGATAAATAAAAAATTTATAATTAATAATGAAAATGTAGAATATTATACAGATAGCATAGCTAAATGGATAAAAGAACAAGTGCAAACTTCAGGAGCAAGAGGAGTAGTACTAGGAATGAGTGGAGGAGTAGATTGTAGCACTGTCGCCAGATTATGCCAAAAAGCAGAAATTAACATTCACTTAGTTTTAATGCCATATGGAGAAAATATGAATAATTCAAAAAGCTATGAGCATGCAATGGAATTAATAGACAAATATAATTTTGAATATCATATATTCGATATAAAAAAAGCAGTAGATGATTTAACAATTAATTCAGATGAAACAAATGGTAAAAACATTAAATTAGCAGTAGCGAACTTAAAACCTCGTATAAGAATGACATACCTTTATGAATATGCACGGAATAAATAATTTATTGGTAATTGGAACAGGAAATTTATCAGAACGTACAGTAGGATATTTTACTAAGTGGGGAGATGGTGCTAATGACTTCAACCCAATAGCAAAGCTTACAAAAAAAGAAGTATATATTGTAGCAAAACATTTACAAGTGCCTGATAGTATAATAAATAAAAAACCATCAGCAGACCTTTGGAATGGACAAACAGATGAAGCAGAACTTGGAATAAAATACGAACAAATAGATGAATTTATTCTAACAGGGACATCAGGGGATACCGAAATTGATAATAAAATACGTGATAAGATTAAAAAAAATATGCATAAAACAAATTCAATACCGATATTTGAGGGATAATATAATTGGAGGAGAGAAATGAAAAAAATTGCAATAATTGCAGCAATGGAACAAGAATTATCAGCAATAAAAAATAAATTTACAAAAATAGAGGAAAAGACTTTAAGAGATTTAAAATATTATGTTGGAGAACTAAACAATAAAGAATATATATTAATAAAAAGTGGAATAGGTAAAGTAAATGCAGCAAGAGTAACACAGATGTTAATAGATAAATTTGAATTAGAATATTTAATAAATATAGGAACAGCAGGAGCAGTAAACGAAAATCTAGAAATTGGAGATATAGTAATTGGAGAAAATTTAGTTCAACACGATTTTGATACAACAGCTTTTGGAGATGAAAAGGGATATATAACAGGAACAGGAAAAATATTTAAAAGTGATATGCCACTTATATTAAAATATAAAGCGTATGTTGAAGAACATATAGGAAAAGGTAATGTAATAATTGGAACAATAGCTTCAGGAGACATATTCTGCACAGAACAATGGATGAAAGAAAAAATACGTAGTAAATTTAATGCAGACTGTGTAGAAATGGAAGGAGCTGCAATTGCACAAATATGTAAACTAAATAATATACCATTTATTGTAATACGCTCAATATCAGACAAACCAAACGGTAAAAACCATATTGATTTTAACGAGTTCATAGAAATGGCATCAAAAAGATGTGCAGACATAATATGGGAATGTGAAAGAAACTAATCTATTAAATAGAGGAAATTGTGCTATAGCTATTGCAAAAAACGAATTTTATGATATAATAATGTAGTTTAAGGTTAACATATGGATAGAAAGGATTGAATTTAAACAATGAAAGTAAAAGTAGAAAATGTTGAAAATAAAGCAAATGAGGTAAAAATAGAATTTACAGTAGAGGCTGAAAAATTTAATGAAGCTATACAAAATGTTTATAAGAAAAATGCTAAATATTTTAATATACCAGGATTTAGAAAAGGAAAAGCACCTTTTAAAATGGTAGAAAAAGCATATGGAATACAAATATTTTATGAAGATGCTTTCAATGAAATAGCAGGAGAAGTATATAGCAAAGGGCTAGAAGATAACAAAATAGAAGCAGTAAGTAAACCAGAAATTGATATAGTACAAATAGAATCTGGAAAAGACTTAATATTTACAGCAGTTGTTCAAACAAAACCAGAAGTAAAATTAGGAAAATATAAAGGTATAGAAATTAAAAAAGTAGAGTATAATGTATCTGACGAAGACGTTGAACACGAATTGTCTCATATTGCAGAACACAATGCAAGACTAGTAGCAGTAGAAGATAGACCAGTAGAAAAAGGAGATACAACAATTATAGACTTTGAAGGATTTACAGATGGTAAAGCATTCGAAGGTGGAAAAGCAGAAAACTACGAATTAGAAATAGGAAGTGGAAGATTTATCCCAGGATTTGAAGACCAAATAATTGGAATGAAAATCGATGAAGAAAAAGATATAAATGTAAAATTCCCAGAAGATTATCCATCTAAAGATTTAGCAGGAAAAGATGCAATATTTAAAATTAAATTACATGAAATAAAGAAAAAAGAACTACCAGAAATAAATGATGAATTTGCAAAAGATGCAAGCGAATTCGATACATTAGAAGAATGGAAAAAATCTATAAAGGAAAAACAAGAAAAAGAAAATAGCTCAAAAGCAAAATTTGAAATGGAAGAAGAAGCAATTGCAGAAGCTTGCAAAAATGCAACAGTAGATATACCAAGTGGTATGATAGAAACACAAATTGACAATATGGAACAAGACATAGCATCAAGATTAAGTTATCAAGGAATGAATTTAGACCAATATCTACAAATGATTGGAAAAACAAAAAAAGAATTCAGAGATGAATATAAAGAAGAAGCAGAAAAACAAGTGAAAACAAATTTAGTATTAGAAGCAATAATGAAAGAAGAAAAAATAGAAGTTACAAAAGAAGAAATTGAAGCAAAAATTAAAGAAATGGCAGAAATGTATGGACAAAAAGAAGAAGAAGTTAAAAACAATGTGCAACTAACAAGATATGTAGAAGAAACTTTAAAAACAGAAAAAACAATTCATTATATTGTAGATAATGCTAAAATAAAATAGGCAGAATTTACAAGGGGCTACCACCTTTTGTGTTAGCCCCTAGTTTTACATAAAATAAAAGTTAAGGAAAGGAAGAATTTTATTATGGAAAAAAATAGTTTAGTACCTTATGTAATAGAACAAACAAGTAGAGGAGAAAGATCATATGATATATTCTCAAGACTTTTAAAAGATAGAATAATATTTTTAAGTGAAGATGTAAATCATGTTACTGCAAGTTTAGTTGTAGCACAAATGTTATTTTTAGAGTCTGAAGATCCAGACAAAGAAATTTCATTTTATATTAATAGCCCAGGAGGCTCTATAACAGATGGAATGGCAATAGTAGACACAATGAACTATATCAAATGCCCAGTTTCAACAATATGTGTAGGATTAGCTGCCAGTATGGGATCTGTACTATTGGCATGTGGAACAAAAGGAAAAAGATTTGCAACTCCAAATGCAGAAGTATTAATACATCAACCATTAATTTCAGGAGGATTAGCAGGTCAAACAACAGAAATAAAAATACATGCAGATCATATGGTAAAGACAAGAGAAAAATTAAATAAATTATTAAGTGAAAAAACAGGTCAAAGTTTAGAACAAATAGAAAAAGATACCGAAAGAGACCACTATATGACAGCTCAAGAAGCTTTAGAGTATGGGCTAATAGACGGCATAATGGATTATAGAAAATAAATTTGTATAGGAAAGGATGTAGTAAATGTCAAACAAAAAAGAATTAAATGAAATAAGATGTTCTTTTTGTGGTAAAGCTCAAGAAATGGTTAAAAAACTTATTGCTGGACCAAAATCAGTATATATTTGTGATGAATGTATAAATGTATGTAACAGTATAATAGAAAGTGAAGTTTATGATGAAGAGTTAGGCTATGAAGATGTAAAAACAGAAGAAATACCAACACCGGCTGAGATTAAGAATATATTAGATGAATATGTAATAGGTCAGGACGAAGCAAAGAAAACGTTAGCAGTAGCGGTATATAATCATTATAAAAGAATTAATTGCAAAGAAATTATAGATGATGTAGAAATACAAAAAAGTAATATTTTGCTATTAGGTCCAACAGGATGTGGAAAAACACTTTTAGCACAAACATTAGCAAGAATCCTAAATGTACCATTTGCAATAGCTGATGCAACAACACTTACAGAAGCAGGATATGTAGGAGAAGATGTTGAAAATATACTTTTAAAACTTATTCAAGCAGCTGAATTTGATGTAGAAAAGGCACAAAAAGGGATTATATATATAGATGAAATAGATAAAATAACAAGAAAATCAGAAAATCCATCTATAACAAGAGATGTAAGTGGAGAAGGTGTGCAACAAGCATTACTAAAAATAGTAGAGGGAACAGTAGCTTCAGTACCACCACAAGGAGGCAGAAAACACCCACACCAAGAATTCATACAAATAGATACAACAAACATATTATTTATTTGTGGAGGAGCATTTGAAGGCTTAGAAAAAATAATAAAAGATAGAACAAATAAAAAAGCATTAGGTTTTGGGGCACAAATTGAAAGTAGAAAAGACTTACACGACAGATATAAAATATTTGAACAATTATTACCACAAGACTTATTAAAATTCGGATTAATCCCGGAATTTGTAGGAAGATTGCCAATTATAGCAACTCTTCAAGAACTAGATAGAGAAGCTTTAATAGAAATAGTAACAAAACCTAAAAATGCATTAGTAAAACAATACAAAAAGCTATTAGAGTTAGATGGGGTGGAACTAGAATTTGAACAAGAGGCACTAAATGCAATAGTAGATAAAGCAATAGATAGAAACACAGGAGCAAGAGGATTAAGAGCAATAATAGAAGACATAATGAGAGATATAATGTTTGATGTTCCAAGCAACATGAGGATAGAAAAATGTATAATAACAAAGGATACAGTAGAAAATAAAGTACCACCAAGATTAGAACTATGTAAAGAAAATGAAGTAGACCCAAGAAGAGGTATAATCAAAAAAAGAAAAGTACAACCAACTAGAAACACAGAAACAGCATAAATAAATGGCGGGGTTCTATCCCCGCCATAAAAAATATAAATGTAAAGAAAGGAATAATATGAAAGAGAAAGTAAAAGAATTATTAAATAAGATAAATAGACCAGGCATGTCAGAATTAATGGAATTTTTAGAAAAATCAGATTATTATGAAGCACCAGCTAGTACAAAATATCATGGTGCATATAAAAAAGGTCTAATAGAACATAGCTATAAAGTATATGAAATATTGAAAGAAAAAGTAGAATTTCATAAACTAGAAGTAAGCGAAGAAACATTAATAATAGTAACATTACTACATGACTTATGCAAAGTAAACTTTTATAAAGTAGATTATAGAAATGCGAAAAATGCAAAAGGAGAATGGGAAAAAGTACCATACTACACAATAGAAGACACAATACCATATGGACATGGAGAAAAATCAGTAATGATGATAACAGAATACATAAAACTAACAAATGAAGAAAAATACGCTATTCGTTGGCACATGGGATTTTCAGAACCAAAAGAACAATATGGCACATTAGGCCAAGCATTTAAAAAATATCCGCTAGCGTTGCTATTGCATGAAGCAGATATGGAAGCAACATATTTTTATAACATATAACCTATAAAAACATTCACCTTTTTTATTAATAGAACATACAATATAATAGATATGCGAAAAGCATAAAAATAAAAAAGGATGGATGAAAAAATGGAAATGGAATTTGAAGACAAAAAAACATGCCGTGATATTAAAGTAGATGGGTTTATAGAAAAAGGAAAACAATTTGACCTAGAAATAACACTACCAGAAGACAACAGAAATGTAATATATGGAGTAATAAAAGATTGCTATAAAGAACCAGTAGAAGATGCAGTAGTAAAACTAATAGAAGTATGTTATGACTATGGAAAAGAAGAAAGAAACCCAGTATCACACACATTTACAGATAAAGACGGTGAATTCGTTTTTGGACCATTATGCCCAGACAAAAAATATGAAATACAAATATGGGTAGACAGAGTAAAACATTGCAAACAATGTGTAGAATGTAAAAGACATGGAAAATGTTTAAAGGGCGTAAAACTAGAATGTAAAGACTATCATAAACCAGAATGTAAAGACGAAAAATCAGACGAAATGTGCAAATAAAATCTTTCAAATCAAACTACTTGATATATATTGCAAGTAAGCCTGAATGGTAACCAAAAGTCAACAAATTTTGAAAAATTTGTTGACTTTTTTAGAAAAAAGTGGTATCTTATTTAAGATGAATTTTTAAGAGGTGTGAAAAGTGAAAATAAAGGTAACAAATTTCCCAAAAACAAATATATTAACAGTATGCAAAAATTTTGTTTCTATAATTGTTTCATTTTTCATTTATTTACAAAATGTTTATTTATTTAATAATTTATATAAAAAAGAATTAATTAATTAGTTTATTAATTAATTCTTTTTTTATGCGAGCAAGGAGGAAAAATGAAAAGGGAGTTTAATAGAAAAATCATATTAGAAGATGGAACAGAATATTACGGATATGGTTTTGGTGCAAATACAGAAGCAATTTGCGAATTAGTTTTCAATACTTCAATGGTTGGATATCAAGAAATTATATCAGACCCATCATATACATACCAAATTGTAGTTATGACATATCCATTAATAGGAAATTATGGAATAGCAGATGAAGATTATGAAACAAAGCAACCTACTATAGGTGGAATGGTAGTTAGGGAATATAATGGACAGCCAAGTAATTTTAGATATACAAAAACATTATCTGAAATACTAGAAGAAAACAATATTCCAGGAATAGAAGGTATTGATACTAGAAAATTAACAAGAAGTATAAGAGACTTAGGAAGTAGAAAGGCATTAATAACAGATATAGAAACAACTCTTGAAGAAGGTTTGAAAAAAATAAAAGAATATGAAATTCCAAAAGATGCTGTGGCAAAGGTAAGCTCTAAAAAGAAATGGTATTCAAGAACTTCAAATCCAAAATATAACGTAGTTGCAGTAGATTGTGGAATAAAATTAAATATAGTTAGAAGTTTAAATAAAAGGGGTTGCAATGTAACAGTTGTACCATATAATACAAATCCAGAAGAAATAGCAAATTTAAAGCCAGATGGGGTATTTTTTTCAAATGGACCAGGAGACCCAGAAAACGTAACAGAAACAATAGAACTAATAAAACATATAAAAGGCAAATACCCAATATTTGGCATATGTTTAGGACATCAATTAATAAGTTTAGCATATGGAGCAAAAACATATAAATTAAAATTTGGACATAGAGGCGGAAATCATCCTGTAAAAAATTTGGAAACAGGCAAAATAGAAATAACAAGTCAAAATCATGGATATGCTGTTGAAGAAGAATCTTTAAAACATACTAATTTAAAAGTAACACATATAAATTTGTTAGATAAAACAATAGAAGGAGTAGAAAATAAAAAAGATAAAATTTTTAGTGTTCAATATCATCCAGAAAGTGCACCAGGTCCACAAGATAGTACATATTTGTTTGATAAATTCATAAATCTTATGGAGGAGGAAAAATAAATGCCAAAAAGAGAAGATATAAAAAAGGTTTTAGTAATAGGTTCAGGACCAATAGTAATTCGGACAAGCTGCTGAATTTGATTATGCAGGAACTCAAGCTTGTTTAGCCTTAAAAGAAGAAGGATATAAAGTAATATTAGTAAACTCAAACCCAGCTACAATAATGACAGATGTAAAAATAGCAGACAAAGTATATATGGAACCACTAACATTAGAATATGTTGCAAAAATATTAAGATATGAAAGACCAGATGCTCTTATAGCAGGCATGGGAGGTCAAACAGGTTTAAACATAGCAATGCAACTTAAAGAAAAAGGAGTATTACAGGAATGTCAAGTAGAAATGCTGGGGACATCAGCTGAAAGTATTTCAAAAGCTGAAGATAGAGAAAAGTTTAAAAAACTTTGCGAAGAAATAGGAGAGCCTGTACTTGAATCAATAATAGCACATTCAATAGAAGAAGGAATAGAAGCAGCAAACAGAATTGGTTATCCAGTAGTACTAAGACCAGCATTTACCTTAGGAGGAACAGGTGGAGGATTTGCAAATAATGAAGAAGAATTAAAAGAAATAATGAAAAACGCATTAAAATTATCACCAGTAAAACAGGTTCTAGTAGAAAAAAGTATTAAGGGATATAAAGAAATAGAATATGAAGTAATAAGAGATAAAAATGATACAGCAATAACAATATGTAACATGGAAAATGTAGATCCAGTAGGAATACATACAGGAGATTCAATAGTAGTAGCACCTAGTCAAACACTAACCAATAAAGAATATCAATTGTTAAGAGATAGTAGTTTAAAAATTATAAGAGCACTAAAAATAGAGGGAGGTTGTAACGTACAATTTGCATTAGACCCATATTCATTTAAATATTACATAATAGAAGTAAACCCAAGAGTATCACGTTCATCTGCTCTTGCTTCAAAGGCCAGTGGATATCCAATAGCAAGAGTATCAGCTAAAATTGCAATAGGTATGACGTTAGACGAAATACAAATAGCAAATACACCAGCAAGTTTTGAACCAGCATTAGACTATATTGTAACAAAAATGCCAAGATTTCCATTTGATAAATTTAGTGATGCTTCAAACAAACTAAGCACACAAATGAAAGCAACAGGGGAAATAATGAGCATTGGAAGAACCATAGAGGAAAGCTTCTTAAAAGCAGTAAGGTCATTAGAAATAGGAGTTTGCCATTTGTATATGAGCAAATTCGCAGAAAAACAACAAGAAGAGCTGATGCATTATATAACACTTGAAACAGATGATAGGATATTTGCAATAGCTGAGCTACTTAGAAGAGGAGTAGACAAAGGACTTATAAATAACTCTACAAAAATAGATATGCTTTTCTTAGATAAAATTAAAAAAATAGTTCAATTTGAACAAGAACTAATAAATAATAAAGACGATATAGAAACATTAAAACAAGCAAAAAAGATTGGTTTTAGTGATAAATACATAGCTAAACTATGGAACAAAGAAGAAAATGAAATATATAATTTAAGAAAAGAAAACAACATATTCCCAGTATATAAAATGATAGATACATGTAGTAGTGAATTTGAAAGCTATGTGCCATACTTCTACTCTACATACGAAGATGAAAATGAATCAATAGTAAGTAAAAATAAAAAGATAATAGTATTAGGTTCAGGACCAATTAGAATAGGGCAAGGAGTAGAGTTTGATTATTCTACAGTACATGCAGTACAAACAATTAAGGAAAATGGATATGAAGCAATAATAATAAATAATAATCCAGAAACAGTATCAACAGACTATACAACAAGTGACAAGTTATATTTTGAACCATTAACAACAGAAGATGTTATGAATATTATAAACCTAGAAAAACCAGAAGGAGTTATAGCATCACTAGGAGGACAAACAGCAATAAACCTAGCAGAAGGATTAATGAAACTAGGAGTAAAAATAATAGGAACGGATTTTGAAGCAATAGAAAAAGCAGAAAATAGGGATAGCTTTGAAAAGGTAATGGAAAATTTAAAAATACCACAACCAAAGGGAGCAGCAGTAACAAAAATAAAAGAAGGAATATCTGTGGCAGAAGAAATAGGGTATCCTGTTCTAGTAAGACCAAGCTATGTATTAGGTGGAAGAGCAATGCAAATAGTAGGAGATAGAAAATCACTAGAAAAATACTTAAAAACAGCAGTAGAAATAGATGAGAAACAACCTGTACTAGTAGATAAATACATAATGGGAAAAGAATTAGAAGTAGATGCAATATGTGATGGAAAAGATGTGTTTGTACCAGGTATAATGGAACTTGTAGAAAAAACAGGAGTACATTCAGGAGATAGTATAAGTGTATATCCAACATTTAGTGTAAGCCAGAAAGTAAAAGATACAATATTAAATTATACCAAAAAACTAGGATTAGGAATAGGAATAAAAGGACTATACAATATACAATTTATAGTAGATAAAGAAGAAAATGTTTATGTAATAGAAGTAAATCCAAGGTCATCAAGAACAGTACCATTTTTATCAAAAGCAACAGGATATCAAATAGCAGATATGGGGACATTAGTTATGTTAGGAAAAACTTTAAAAGAACAAGGAATAAATGAGCTATATCCAAAGGAAAAAGAAAAATGGTATGTAAAGGTTCCTACATTTTCATTTTCAAAATTAAATGGACTAGATGCTTATTTATCTCCAGAAATGAAATCAACAGGAGAAGCAATAGGATATGATAGTAAATTAACAAGAGCTCTATACAAAGCATTACAAGCTTCTGGAATGAATGTAGCAAACTATGGCACAATTTTTGTAACTATAGCAGATAAGGACAAAGAAGAAGCATTACCATTAGTAAGAAGATTTTACAACTTAGGTTTTAATATAGAAGCAACAAAAGGAACAGCAGAATTTTTAAAACGCAATGGAATAAGGACAAGAGTGAAAGCAAAAATAAGTGAAGGGAGTGAGGAAATTTTAGAATCAATAAGAAAAGGATATGTGAACTATGTAATAAGTACACAAGAATTAGGTTCACATACTGAGGAAAGTGATGGATTCCAAATAAGAAGATGTGCAGTTGAAAATAATGTAGCAATGTTTTCTGCACTAGAAACAGTCAAAGTTTTACTAGATATATTAGAAGAAATAACATTATGTATATCAACAATAAATGAATAATTTGTTTATAGAAATGGCTATAAGCTATTTCAAAGAAGGGAGAAAAATATGAGCAAAGATGTAATAATTGCATGTGATTTTAAAAGTAAAGATGAGGTATTTAATTTCTTAGATTTATTTACAGAAGAAAAACCTTTTATAAAAATAGGAATGGAATTATATTATTCAGAAGGACCTGATATAGTAAGAGAAATAAAAAAGAGAGGACATAAAATTTTCTTGGATTTAAAATTAAATGATATACCAAACACAGTGGAAAAATCAATGAGTGTGTTAGCGAATTTAGATGTAGACATATGTAATCTTCATGCAAGTGGAGGAATTAAAATGATGGAAGCAGCAATACGTGGCTTAACTAGAGAAGATGGTTCAAGACCAATGTTAATTGCAGTAACACAACTTACTTCAATAAGTGAAGAAGTAATGCAAAATGAATTATTAATAAATAAACCATTAGATGAAGTAGTAATGAAATATGCAGAAAATGCAAAAGTTGCTGGATTAGATGGGGTAGTATGTTCACCATTAGAAGCAAGAAAAGTAAAAGATGTATGCGGAGAAAATTTCATAACAGTAACACCAGGTGTAAGATTTAGTGATGGAGATGCAGGAGATCAAGCAAGAGTAACAACACCAGCACAAGCAAAAGAAATAGGATCAGACTATATAGTAGTAGGAAGACCAATTACTCAGGCTGAAAATCCAGTAGAAGCATATAAAAGATGTGTAAGAGAATTTCTAGGAGAATAAGGAGGAAAATTAGATGAAAGAACAAGAAATAAAAATAGCGAAAGATTTATTAAAAATAAAAGCAGTATTTTTAAGACCAGATGAGCCATTTATTTGGGCAAGTGGAATAAAAAGTCCAATATATTGTGATAATAGATTAACATTAACTGCCCCAGAAGTAAGAAATGATGTAGAAAATGGCTTAGCAGAAGTTATAAAAAAATATTATCCTGAAGCCGAAGTACTAATGGGAACAAGCACAGCAGGAATTGCACATGCTGCGATAACAGGACATATTTTAAATATGCCAATGGGATATGTAAGAGCAGGAGCAAAAGATCATGGAAGGAATAATCAAATAGAAGGTAAACTAGAAAAAGGACAGAAAGTTGTTGTAGTAGAGGATTTAATATCAACAGGTGGAAGTGTAATAGAAGTAGTAAATGTATTAAGAGAACATGGAGCAGAAGTATTAGGAATTGCAAGTATATTTACATATGGAATGAAAAAGGGATTAGACAGAATGAAAGAGGCAAATGTAAAAAATATAAGTTTATCAAATTTTGATACATTAGTAGAAATTGCAGCAGAAGAAGGATACATAAAAAAAGAAGATATTTCAAGATTAATGGCATTTAGAGATAACCCAAGTGATGAGAGTTGGATTAAATAAAAAGAGAAGGGATGATATAAATGAGAAATTTAATAGATATTACAGATTTATCTGTTGATGAAATAAATGATTTAATAAAAGTAGGAGAAGATATAAAGAAAAATAAAGCAAAATACGCAGAAAAATGTAAAGGAAAACAATTAGCAACTCTATTTTTTGAACCAAGTACTAGAACAAGATTAAGCTTTGAATCTGCAATGTTAAGCTTAGGAGGAAACACTTTAGGATTTTCGTCAGCACAATCTAGCTCAACTGCAAAAGGAGAAAGTATAGCAGATACAATAAGAACAGTAAGCTCTTATGTTAATATAATTGCAATGAGACATCCACAAGAAGGTGCAGCAACAATAGCAGCAACAAGTACAAAAGTTCCAGTAATAAATGCAGGAGATGGTACAAACAGACATCCAACACAAACTTTAACAGATTTAATGACAATAAAAGCAGAAAAGGGGAAACTATCAGATTTTTGTATAGGTATGTGTGGAGATTTAAAATATGGAAGGACAGTACATTCATTAGTTGCAGCATTATCAAGATATGAGAATATAAAATATGTATTTATATCACCTAAAGAATTAAAAATGCCAGAAGAAGTATTAAATATTTTGAAACAAAAAAATATAGAATATACAGAAGTTGAAAGTTTAGAAGGAAATATACCAAATTTAGATATTCTTTATATGACAAGAGTTCAAAAAGAAAGATTTAAAGATGAACAACAATATGAAAGATTAAAAGATGTATATATATTAGATAAAGAAAAACTAAAAAATGCAAAAAAAGATTTAATTATATTACATCCATTGCCAAGAGTAAATGAAATAGCAGAAGAAATAGATAATGACCCAAGAGCTTGTTATTTCAAGCAAGTAGAAAATGGAAAATACATAAGAATGGCATTAATATTAAAATTATTAAATATATAAAAGTGTACAACATGTGAAATTTATTAAAGGAAAAAAGTAAAAGGTTACTTTTCTCCTAAAGTTAAAAAGTCTGTAACACACATATTTCATTTGTGTTACAGATTTTTTACTATCCACTTTTTGTACCCTTTTTCTGTGGATTATCTATTTGTATTTTTCCATTTTATTGTTTCTAGTCTGAGTGGTAACCAAAATCAACGGGAATTTACTAAAAATACTTGCAAATTCGCAAAAAATATAGTACAATAGATAGGTAAAAATTACCTTTTACTTAGCTTAATAGAGAAATCCGACTTTAAGTTCAGTTTAAGGCAAATAAAAATTAAAAGGAGGAACGCAAAATGACTAAAGAGACTAAACAAGAAATCATTAAAAACTTTGGTAGAGATGAAAAAGATACAGGTTCATCTGAAGTACAAATTGCACTTTTAACACAAAGAATTAATGAATTAACAGAACATTTAAAAGTACACAAAAAAGATAATCATTCAAGACGTGGACTTTTACAAATGGTAGGTAAAAGAAGAAATTTATTAAATTATTTAGCAAAAAACGACTTACCAAAATACAGAGAAGTAGTTGAAAAATTAAATTTAAGAAAATAATTGCAAAAGGCGGATTAATTCCGCCTTATTGTGCTATTTTAAGATAAAATATTATGGAAAGTAGCTTGCAAAATGTATTCTAAAAAAAGAATATATTTTAGAGGTTACTACATAATAGAATTATCTTAAAATATATTGCAAAATTGTTTTTAGAAAAAGGAGAGAAATTTTATGTTTAAAACATATTCAATGGAATTAGCAGGAAGAGAGCTTACAGTAGAAACAGGTAAATTGGCAGGACTTGCTAATGGTAATGTATTAGTAAGATATGGGGATACAGTTGTTATGGTAAATGTTGTAGCATCTAAGGAACCAAGAGAAGGAATAGACTTTTTCCCATTATCAGTAGATTATGAAGAAAAAATGTATGCAGCTGGTAAAATACCAGGTGGATTTACAAGAAGAGAAGGAAAAGCAGCAGATAAAGCAATTTTAGTATCAAGAGCAATTGATAGACCAATAAGACCACTTTTCCCAAAAGATTTTAGAAATGATGTTGTAGTTACAGCAACAGTATTATCAGTAGAAATTGATAATTCACCAGAGGTATGTGCAATGATAGGTACATCAGCAGCACTTTCAATATCAGATATCCCATTTGGTGGACCAACAGCAGCAGTTAAAGTTGGTTATGTTGATGGAGAATTTGTAATAAATCCAACACTAGAACAAAGAAAAAAATCAGAATTAGATTTACTAGTTGCAGGAACAATGGACAAAATAGCAATGATAGAAGCTGGAGCAAAAGAACTACCAGATGATAAAATGTTAGAAGCTATAAAAACAGGACATGTTGAAATTAAAAAACTTTGTGAATTTATTTCAAAAATAAAAGAAGAAATAGGAAAACCAAAATTTGAATATCAATCTTTTGAAGTAGATCATGATATATATGAGGAAATAGAAAATAATTTCTATGATAGAATGTACAAAGATGTACAAGCTCAAGATAAAGAAACACGTGACAGCAACATGGAAAAATTAGCTGAAGATGTTAATGCATATTTTGTAGAAAAATATGGAGAAGAAAAGGCAGAAGAAGTAAAAACAGACATAGCAGATAGTTTATATAAATTAGAGAAAAAAGCTGTAAGAGCAATGATATTAAATGAGCATAAGAGACCAGATGGAAGAGCAATTGATGAAATTAGACCACTTTCATGCGAAGTAGGAATTTTACCAAGGACTCATGGAAGTGCAGTATTTACAAGAGGTCAAACACAAGTAATGTCAATTGCAACTTTAGGTATGACATCAGATGAGCAAATATTAGATGGATTAGATGAAGAAGAAACAAAAAGATATATTCATCAATATAATTTCCCTGGATATAGTGTAGGAGAAGCAAAACCAGTAAGAGGACCTGGAAGAAGAGAAATAGGACATGGAGCATTAGCTGAAAAAGCATTAGTTCCAGTAATACCAAGTGCAGAAGAATTTCCATATACAATAAGAGTAGTATCAGAAGTATTAAGTTCAAATGGTTCTACATCACAAGCAAGTATTTGTGGAAGTACATTAGCATTAATGGATGCAGGTGTTCCAATTAAAGAGCCAGTAGCTGGTATTTCAACAGGTTTAGTAACAGATAGTGAAAATCCAGATAACTATATAATGCTTACAGATATTCAAGGATTAGAAGATTTCTTTGGAGATATGGATTTCAAAGTTGGTGGAACAAAAAACGGTATAACAGCAATACAAGTAGATATAAAAATTGATGGATTATCATATAAAATAATAGAAGAGGCATTTGCAAGAACAAGAAAAGCAAGACAATATATATTAGATGAAATAATGCTAAAACAAATTGCAAAACCAAGAGAAGAAGTTTCTAAATATGCACCAAAAATATTAACAATGCAAATTGACCCAGATAAAATAAAAGATGTAATCGGAACAGGTGGAAAAGTAATTAACAAAATTATTGAAGAAACAGGTGTAAAAATAGACATTTCAGAAGAAGGAAATGTAGTGGTTTATTCTATTGATAAAGAAGCAGCTCAAAAAGCAATAGACAAAATAGAGAACATAGTAAGAGAAATAGAAGTAGGAGAATATTATGATGGTGTAGTTACAAAATTAATGCCATTTGGAGCATTTGTAGATCTTGGCGGAGGAAGAGAAGGATTACTTCATATTTCTAAAATATCAAAAGAAAGAGTAGAAAAAATAGAAGATGTATTATCAGTAGGAGACAGAGTAATAGTAAAAGTACTAGATATAGATAAACAAGGTAAAATAAGCTTAAAGAAAATAGGAGACCAATCAGAATAAAAAAATATATATAAGGAGGAAATTAAAATGAATGTAACAATTTTAGGAAAAGATTTAAAAGCCACAGAGGCGATAAAGGATTATGTAAATAAAAAGATGGATAGAGTTGAAAAATATTTTGGAGAAGATTTTGATGTATCAGTAACCTTTAGAACAGAAAGAAATGAACAAATAGCAGAAATGACAATAAAAACAAATGCAGGTGTATTTAGAGCAGTAACAGCTCACAATGATTTATATGCATCAATTGATAAAGACTTAGATATAATTGAAGGTCAAGTTAGAAAAATGAAAACAAAAAAAGATAAAGCAAATAAAGAAGACTCTATTAAAAACTTACCAGTACACTCAACAGAAGCTGAAATAGAAGGAGAAATCATTAAAACGGTATATTATGATTTAAAACCAATGACACCAGAAGATGCAATACTTAAATTACAAGAAAAACCAGCAGATAGATTTATAACATTTATAAATTCAGAAACAAACAAGGTAAATGTTTTGTTTAAATTAAAAGACAATAAGAATTATGGAATAGTGGAACCAGACGTATAGTTGCGACTTCGTCGCTAGTGAATAATGAATAGTGAATAATGAATAATGAATAATTTTATTTGCTATTCATTTTATTATATAATTGCAGATTAGAAAGGGGAATTTTTAGATGTATTGGGATAGAGATATTGTTCAGAAATTAGAGTGGAATGGGGAAATAAGTAATTTAGA
>ERZ1643249.656-NODE-656-length-37869-cov-20.275242_pt1 | contig 37869 bp, 36 predicted proteins | sample MGYA00579263_ERZ1643249 | MGnify/ENA primary metagenome ERZ1643249 (study PRJEB29033, sample SAMEA4952264) | chicken gut metagenome | biome: Broiler Chicken; feature: Gastrointestinal Tract; material: Caecum | place: Ireland | collected 2018 | study: Broiler...
AGATTTAGGTTCTGGTGTCTACGACGTGCAGGTTCAAGTCCTGTTATCCGCAGTTTAAAAGTGCCTTATTTGCAGGCACTTTTTTCTTTGCTCAAATTTCCGGTATTTGACGGCCTTCATGATTTATGTAATATTGATCTTTGTAGATCAGCTGTGAAATAGGGACGAATTCATAGCCTTTTTCCTGAAGGGTGGAAAGTACAGTGTCCAGGGCATCTGTAATATATTTTGCTCCGTTATGGCATAGGATGATACTACCGTTTCCAAGTTTAGCGTTCTCGGTTATTTTTTTGATAATATCCTGAGAGCCATAATCTTTCCAGTCCAATGAGTCAACATCCCATTGTATGGGATAATAGCCGTTTTCTTTGATACAGGCGATCACATCATTATCATAATCTCCGTATGGCGCGCGAAAGAGAAACATTTCGTAGCCGGTAAGCTCTTTTACCTTGTCATGAACGCTGAGGATTTCCTGCGCTTTCTCCTCTTCCCCCAGTTTTGTCATATAAGGGTGGTTTTCGCTGTGGTTTCCCAGATCGTGACCTGACTCATAGATTTTTTTAACACTTTCCGGGTATTTTTCTACCCACTGGCCGGTCATGAAAAAAGTGGCTTTTACCTTATGACTGGCGAGGATATCCAGGATTGTCTGGGTATATTCGTCTCCCCAGGCACAGTCGAAACTTATGGAGATTTGAGGATTTTCTGTCTCTACGCAATAAATAGGAAGATCCCGGCCGCTGGAGGAACCGGATACAGAAATAAAGCGGGGGATATAGGCGGTGCCGCATAAGATTAAAAGACCGGCAAATAAAAGGATAAGGACAGAGTTGAAAAATCGTTTGGAAAGCATCAGGCTACCTCTCTGATACATTTGATATGATTCTATGCATGGAAAAGCAGAAAAAGAACAGGCCGCAGCAATAAAGTTATCTCTCTGCCGAAGAGAAGACTTTATTGCTGCGGCCTGTCAGTCATTCACAATAAAAATTGCCATGTTCTTCTTCCAGTTCCTGAAACAGCTGGGCAAAGGTCCAGAAACAATTTTGTGCGGTCAGAACAGCCTTTAAGGCTACCTGGGGAATTGTTCCATTTTTCATTAAATTCAAAAACATATCCAGTTTTTCTTCCGTAAAATTACACATTATAAGAACATCTTTGGTAATTTCAGGAGTGCTTTGAAAAGGCGGTATTTTTCTGGCCGGAAAACCTTTCACCTTTGCCAGATGTCCTACGGTCTGAAGAAAATGAGCTCCTGTAATCGGTACAAAAGCAATCCCCATATGTTCCAGGGCCTTTTCCAAGGACCGTCTTTTTTCTTCCTGGCCATTGTCATAATATAAGATCATTGGCTTGCGAACAATCATAAACATCCCCCTCTGCCGTTATTTAATAATTTAATCATATACTGGAGAAAATTAAAATTCAACGGTTTTTGAAAAGATTTTTTGATAAATTGTGAAAAAGAAGGAAAGAAGTGATAAAATAGAGAAAAGAAACCAAAAAGCATGGAGCGGGGCTTGTTGACAAGAATTTTCTCGTCTCGTATACTAATGCCTATATCAGCAGAGAGGAATGAAGAATTGGATAAGATCAATGTACATCTTTTAGGAAGGCCATATGTAGAGTTAAACGGAAAACGTATGAATTTTCCATATAAAAAAGCAGAAGGATTTTTTTATTATCTCTGTGTAAAAAAGAATGCTACAAGAGAAGAGATCATTTATGTTCTTTGGGGATCGGATAATGAAAATGTAGGAAGAAAAAATCTGAGAGAAGCAGTCTATCAGATAAAAAAACTGATGGGAAAAGAGATATTAGTTACGGAAGGCCATACAGGTATTTCTTTGAACCCTGACTATATGCCTGTGATTGACTGGGACAAGGTGGGAGAAGGCTATATTCCTGATAGTGAGGAAGAAGTTTTTTTGTCCCATTTTCATATTAAGAACTGCTATGAGTTTGAAGAATGGGTGAGCTCTATGCAGGAACAGTATAACGAGTATATTATAAAAGCTGTACGGAGCAGACTTCACGAGGCGGATAAAGTGAAGGATATGAACCAGATACAGAAATATGGAAACATTTTGATCAAAAGAGATCCATATAATGAAGAACTTTATAAAGAGATCATGGAGATTTATGCTGCCGGAGGAAACTATAATATGGCTATTAAGCTTTATTATGATCTGGAAAAAATTTTGGCAGAGGATCTGGGGGTTGAGCCTTCCGGTGAGATAACAGGATTATTTCACAGGATTTTTAATGTAAAGGGCAATGTTGCCCAGACAGGAGAAAGCTGGAATGTATCTTTTGTAGGGAGAACCCAGGAAATCTATATGATCAGCCAGTGCATATCCGGCGCAGGTCAGAGAGGAAAACCTCAGTGTGTGGCGATTGCAGGAGAAGAAGGAGTGGGAAAAACGGCCCTTTTGAATAAGGTAGCTCAGATGGTAAAGGGCTATCAGAGAGTAACTCTTCATGCTGCCTGCTATCCGGAAGAGAAGGAATACTTCTTGAGACCATGGAATGATATTTTTTGGGAAATAGAGCAGTGTGTGGAAAATGGTATTTTTGAATCTTCTCTTATCCAGGAAGAGAGACAGCAGATCCGTCAGCTTCTAAAGGGGGCTGCGTCCGATGGAGGAGAGGCGCTCCATCAGCCTTCTTTTCAGAGTATTGAACGTATTACCATAGAAATGTGCAGAAAAATCACACAGCGCTATAAGATGGTTCTTTTTCTGGATGATGTTCAATGGATGGATACCATGAGCTTTCAGCTTCTTACCCGTCTGCTCCTTACTGTGGGAACAGAAAATATTCTTTTTATATGCACTTATGATAAGAACAGTGATCAGGCAGTGACAGAGGCTTTTGAAAGACTGATACGCCAGGATCTGATCAGAATTCTTGTTATTGAACCTTTTAACAGACTGGAAACAGAAGAATTGCTGCACAAGTACCTTCCCCAGCTTAACCAGGAAGAAAAAGATAAGATTTATGAAATGTCAGAAGGAAATGGCTTTTTCCTTATGGAGATGATCAATCTTATTAAAGAAAAGGGATTTACCCTGGAAATTTCTCCCAAGGCTAATCATGTGATCAAAGCACGGCTGGCAGGACTTCCGGAAATAGAAAATGAAGTTTTAAACTGTATGTCTGTTTTTCCGGAAAAGATTGCTATTGAGGAGTTGGAGCTGCTGCTTCCGGAATTGGACAGACTGTCTCTGATCAGAATTCTTGAGAAACTTCAGGAAAGATATCTGATCAAAGAAAGTCTGGTAGGGTGGAATATTTATTATGAATTCGTCCACAGAGTCTTTCGGGAATATATCTATGACCGGCAAAGCATGGGGCAGCGGCGGATATATCATCATATGCTGGCGGAGTATTATGAAAATCAAGGAAAAACAAAACGGAATTTCCGCAGTCTTCCGATGACGATCTACCATTATGAAAGGTGTCATGACCAGGCGAAAACTTATGAATATAAAATTGCATATCTGAATGAATATTACACGCTGGTCAATGAAAATTTTCCTGTACTTCATTGGGAAATGGAACAGGGAGAGGAAGAACTTGATTCAGGCGCAGGAGCCGGACAGATGCTGGAACTGGCAGATGAGGTGATCCGGTTTACAGAAGACTCTCCTAAAGTGCAGGAAATGAAAATGAAGATGTATTTTTTAAAAGGGAGATATAAGATCGCCCAGGGAGAGTATGATTCCGGGTTGTCTGCCATTCACCAGAGTATGGCTCTGGCGGAGAAACTGCAAAATAAAAGCGTCCTGCTGAACGGATATAAACAGATGAGCTTTTACGGGATACAGGTTGAGAATCTGGAGCTTGTAAAGGAATATCTGGAAAAGGGATTTGCTCTTTTGAATGAAGGGGAGACTGAGGATAAAGGTGTATTTACCCGCCTTCAGGGATGGTATTATCTTTATGAAAAAGAATATAAAAAAGCGGAAGAAAAATTTCTGGAGGCTATTGAGATATTCAAGTCTCCGGGAGATGTAGGAGGATGTTTCCGAATGAGTTCAGCAGCCTGCTATGGCTATCTTGGAGATCTGTACAGAGTCCAGGGAAAGCTGGATGAAGCTGCTCATTACTATGAAACGGCTTTAAAGACAGGCACGGACAAAGTAATGGCTAACGGTCTGGGACAGTTTTATTCCGGTCTGGGACAGGTGCGGATGCTTCAGGAAAGATTTCGGGAAGGCGAAGAACTTCTGCAAAGAGCTTTAGACTGCTTTAAACACTATGGATATTATTGGGGACGGGAGCGGGCAGAGGCTTATATGGCTTTACTGCTGCTGAAAGAGGGAAGAAAGGAAGAAGCCAGGAAATACTGGGAGGAAAGCCGCAGAATTTCAAATAAGATAAAAAATCCTTCTACAGAGCTGCTTTTACAGCAGCTGGCAAAAGAACTGAATTAGAATATAAAGGAGCTGTCTCAATTAACTGCTATGCTCCCTTCTAGGCAGACAAGTGAAATAATAAAAACTTGTCGCTTAGGAGGGGGTATATTTTATGTCTAAAAGAAAGATGTACGTTGAAGATAAGATCTATGCTGTACATCTGATCTGTATGGGGAGCACACCAACTAATGCGACAGTCTTTTTCTAAGGCTGACACTTTGGCATGATGAAACTTTAAAAAGGTAATTTGGTAAAAATGCGCATAAATAACAAGATAAAAAAGTATAATAATGTAAAAATAACAAATTAGAACCGATAAAATATAAAAATAATTATGCAAAATGACATTTATTGACGCTTTTTTGACACTTGATACTGTATAATTTTTTACATACTAATATAAGGAAAAGAGGGTGTGCTATGAGTAACATTATGATTACGGGAAATGACCTGACACTGGATCAGATTGCAGCCATTTGTCGGGGACATGCCAAGATAGAATTGGCCCAGGAAGCAAAGCAGCAGATAATCGAGTCTAGAAAAGTGGTGGACCAGTTGGTCGAGGAGGAGAAGGTAGTGTATGGAATCACTACCGGATTTGGAAAATTCAGTGATGTGGTAATCTCCCAGGACCAGTGCAAGGCCCTCCAAAAAAATCTGATCATTACCCATGCGGTAGGTGCAGGTGATCCTTTTAAAGAGGATATTGCGCGGGGAATTATGCTTTTAAGGATCAACAACCTGGTGAAAGGTTTTTCAGGAATCCGTCTGGAAACTGTTCAGACCATGGTCGATATGCTGAATAAAGGTGTTACAGCATTTATTCCTGAAAAAGGATCTCTTGGTGCTTCCGGAGACCTTGCTCCTCTGTCTCATATGGTACTGCCTATGCTGGGGCTTGGCATGGCGTATTATGAAGGAGAACTGCTTCCGGGAGCTGAAGCGATGAAGCGTGCGGGAATCCCAACCATTGAATTATCAGCAAAAGAGGGACTGGCTTTGAACAACGGAACTCAGGCCATGACTTCTGCAGGGGCTCTGGCTGTTTACGACGCCCTGAACCTGCTGAAGGTTGCAGATATTACAGATGCTCTGTGCTTTGAGGCGCAAAACGGGGTAGTGGACGCTCTGGATCCAAGAGTCCATCAGGTGCGTCCCCACTCTGGACAGCTTGCTACTGCCAGGAATCTGCTGAGACTGTTGGAAGGAAGCAAGAATACTACCCGTCAGGGAGAAATCCGGGTGCAGGACGCTTACTCATTAAGATGTTCTCCGCAGATCCATGGGGCCAGCAAAGATGCTGTGAATTATGTACTGGACAAAGTAAACATTGAAATCAATTCAGTAACGGACAATCCGATTATCTTTAAAGAAGATCAGATGGGAATTTCCGGCGGAAACTTCCATGGACAGCCGATGGCTCTCAGTTTTGACTTCCTGGGGATTGGTGTGTCAGAGCTGGCCAATGTTTCAGAGAGAAGGATCGAGCGTCTTGTAAATCCTGCTTACAGCAATCTGCCTGCTTTCCTTACACCTCACGGCGGAGTCTGCTCCGGATTTATGATTGTCCAGTATTCTGCGGCGGCTCTGGTATCTGAAAATAAGGTGCTGGCTCATCCGGCTTCTGTAGACAGCATTCCGTCTTCTGCAGGACAGGAAGATCATGTATCAATGGGTACTATCGCGGCCAGAAAAGCCGGAGAGATCGCCGGAAATGTAAGAAGAGTGCTGGCTATGGAATTAATGGTTGCCTGCCAGGGAATCGATATGAGAGGAAATAAGGGACTTGGCAAAGGAACCCAGGCTGCCTATGATCTGGTGCGGAGTAAAGTGGCTACTCTTGATGAAGACAGAGAACTGTATGGAGACATTAATTACTGTGAACAGATTATTGCAGACGGCTCTCTGGTAAGAGCGGTAGAAGAAGCTATTGGCGGGGAAATTGAAACAAAGTAAAGAAGGTGTGATGATGAAGCCGTCTCTGTAAAGGGGACCGTGTTGACAGAGACGGCTGTACAGAAAAGAGGGAGGTATTTGTATGTCAAATTTACTTAATCCTGTAATTGTGGCAGTTATACTATTGTGTGTGCTTTGTCTGTTAAAAGTAAACGTATTGCTGTCTATGCTGGTTTCTCTGTTTGTAGCCGGCCTGATCGGAGGACTTCCTGTTGTGGCCGATGAGGGTGTGAGCATTATGAATTCTGTTACCAGCGGTTTTACCAGTAATGCAGAAACGGCTTTAGCCTATGTGCTGCTCGGAACCCTGGCATCCTGTATGGCTTATACAGGGATCACAGAAATCTTATCTAAAAAAATAGCAAAAGTAGTAGGGGGGAATAAGTGGATCCTTCTTCTGATCCTGCTGGTGATCGCTTGTGCGTCCCAGAATATTGTCCCTATCCATATCGCCTACATACCGATCCTGGTACCGCCTCTTCTTGCTATGATGAACAAGATGAAGCTGGACAGACGTGCGGTGGCTTGTACCATTGCCTTTGGACATAAAGCTCCCTATATAGGAATCCCTATGGGCTTTGGTCTGATCTTTATGACGATTATCCGTGACAATATCAACGACAATGTAGACCCATCCTGGGGATGGAACATTACAATCGGCCAGATCACATCTGTGAACTGGATCCTTTCTGTATCAATGATGATAGGTCTTGCCATTGCTGTTTTTATTACTTACAGAAAACCCAGAGAATACAAAGATATTCCTCTGGAGGGCGTACATGAACTGGAAGATCTGCATCTGAAATATGAGCACTGGGTGACTCTGGCGGCTCTGGTGGTAGTAGTGGCTCTCCAGATCTGGCTTAGATCTCTTCCTGTAGCTGCTCTTGGAGGCCTGCTGGTTATGTTCATCTTCCGTGCGGTTAAACCTAAGGACATTGACGATCAGTTCCAGGGGGGCATAAAGCTGATGGGCTTTATTGCATTTGTTATGCTGGTAGCAGGCGGATTTGCAGCGGTTCTTCAGAATACAGGAGCCGTAGATGCTCTGGTAGAGAGCGCTATCTCCTTAATGGGAGGAAATAAGTGGATCGCGGCAACCATTATTACTTTCATCGGTCTGCTGGTTACTATGGGTATCGGAACTTCCTTTGGAACGGTGCCTGTACTTGCAGTACTGTATGTACCCCTTTGTTATCAGATGGGATTTTCTCCGGCAGCGACTATCGTTCTGATGTCTGCGGCAGCAGCTCTGGGTGACGCGGGTTCACCTGCTTCTGATACTACCTTAGGTCCTACATCGGGTCTGAATGCTGACGGACAGCATGATCATATCTGGGATACCTGTGTGCCTACATTCCTGCATTTTAATATTCCGCTGATGATCGCAGCCATTATTGCGGCACAGATTTTATAATTCCCAGATGAACAGAAATTAATACTTTGACAGCTTATTAAAAGGAGATGCTGCACTAAATGAAAAATTAGTGCAGCATCTCCTTTCAGATTAAGGTCTTAAATTAATATTTTAATGACCGGAGGTTGCTTTCAGACCGATGATCCCGATAAGCAGAAAAGCTGCAAACATAAGACGCATCGGAGAAGCTGATTCTTTAAAAAGAACAATGCCGATAATTACAGCGCCTAAAGCTCCGATGCCGGTCCAGATAGCATAAGAGGTTCCCAGGGGAAGACTTTTGGTTGCCTGTGCCAGAAAGACAAAGCTGAAGACCAGACCGATCAGCGTCAGAACAGAGAAACGCATAACCGTAAAGCCATGAGACAATTTCAGGCAAGTGGACCAAAAAACTTCAAGCAGTCCCGCGATCAATAAAAATATCCATGCCATAATGAATTTCCTCCTTAAAATAAAAAATGCATTTACGATGTATCTTCAACGGCCTATCGATACATACATAAATGCAATTTACTTACTCGGCAGCAAGTAAACTTATATCATAATAGCATATTTTAGAAAAAAATCAAGAAAAAACAATGTCCGTTTAAAAAAACAAAACTATACAAAAATACTCTGGAAACTTACAGAGAAATGTGATAGACTGAGTATAGCTTTGAAAAAAGTTGAAATAATGAAGTTTATAGGAGGTACTGAATGATGCAGAAATATGTATGTGAACCATGCGGATATGTATATGATCCTGAAGTGGGAGATCCGGATAACGGAATCGCACCGGGAACAGCATTCGAGGACCTGCCGGATGACTGGGTCTGCCCAATCTGCGGCGTAGGCAAAGATGAGTTTGTTCCGGAAGACTGATCATTATAAGAGGAGATTATTCAAATAGTCTTATCCTGAACGAAAAGTCCTGCAGAATTTTCTGCAGGGCTTTTTCGCGTTTTTACATAAAATTACCCATCTAAAAGAACTCCGCCGGTCAAGGAATGGAGATAATCAATATTGTCGTAACTTTTTACGATCTCCTGAAATTTCAGGATCGGAGGAGAAAGAAATTTGTCTTTATGATAGACGAAACTGAACTGCCGGTTCCATTCGTGGCTGGAGCTGGTAAAAACGCAGACTTTTTTGTCTCTCAGATCCCTCTCCAGAAGACGCAGAGAAATTACTGCCAGGCAGCCGTTGATCTTTACGGCGTTGAGAATGGCGTCTGGAGTAGTTTCTTCAAAGGCAGTCCGGATATGAAGGCGATGCCGGCGGATAAAGGATTCGAAAAGTTCTCTTGTGCCGCTTCCTGCTTCCCGCATGACGAAACACTGATCATTTAATTCTGTTACTGCTACAGATGATTTCCTGGCAAAAGGATGATCTGTACTGCAGGCAAGGACCAGGATATCCCGGATCATGGGGATGGAGATAAGATCAGGACTTTTGATCTGTCCTTCTACCACTGCAACGTCTAAATCCGTATTCAGCAGCTTCTGCTCAATGATCCTGGTATTATTCACATAAGAATATAGTTCCAGATCAGGACAGGCATTTTTCAGATCCCGGACCATATAGGATAAGATGCTGCTTCCCAGAGTGATGGTACCCCCGATGCGGAGACGCTGGATACGGCTTTCCTGGACCATATTTTCTTCTATAAGATCGAACTGAGCGACTACAGGTCTGGCATAACTGTACAGACGTTTTCCTGCCTCTGTGATAAACAGTTTTTTGGAAAGCCGTTCGAAAAGAAGCGTTTGGTAATGTTCTTCCAGTTCCCGGACAGCCTGGCTTACAGAGGGCTGGGTGATATAGAGCTTTTCAGCGGCTGCGCTCATTTTTCCAGTATCGGCTACCGCGATAAATATCTTCAGATGGCGTATGGTCATAATTTCTCCTTTGAATATTCCGAATTTGATCCTGTTATAAGAATTACCTATGAATTATATAAAATTATATTTCTTTCCTTATGCTATTGCAAGTGGTACAATAGAAATAGTTAAGGTTAGTATAGCAAAAGAAAGGAAGCATTATCATGAAAGTTCTTATTATCGGCGGCGTGGCAGCTGGTACAAAAGTTGCCGCAAAATTAAAAAGAGAAGATAGGGGAACGGAAGTTCTGATCCTTACGAAAAGCGAGGATATTTCTTATGCAGGATGCGGACTTCCTTATTATGTAGGGGATGTGATCCACGAGAGGAGCCAGCTGATCGTAAATACTCCGGAAGCTTTTGCAAAGCTTACCGGCGCTGAGGTGAAAACCGGCACAGAGGTCACGGCTCTTGACAGAGAAGGGAAAAAGGTAACAGCCAAAGACGTTAAAACAGGAGAAACAGCAGAATACGCTTATGACAAGCTGGTCATTGCAACAGGAGCTTCTCCCATTGCCCCTCCTATTGAAGGAAAGGATCTGAAGAATATTTTCTTTATGCGTACCCCTCAGGATGCGGAAGATCTGAGAAAAGCTGTGGAAGCCGGCGGGATCAAACGGGCAGTGATCGCCGGAGGCGGATTTATCGGTCTGGAAGTCGCAGAAAATCTTATGAGCAGAGGAATCCGTACTACCGTCATCGATATGGCGCCTCATATTATGCCGGGATTTGATCCGGAAATGGCGGAATATGTGGAGGACTATCTGGCTGACAACGGCATTATGGCTATGACAAATACAAAGCTGGAAGGAGTGGAAGGCACAGAGTCTGTGGAAAAGGTAAAGACTTCCCGCAGAGCTATTAAGGCAGACGCTCTTATCATGTCTCTGGGAATCCGCGCCAACACAGCATTTCTGGAGGGAACAGGACTGGAAATGGCGCCGAATCATACAATCCTTGTAGATGACCATCTGAGGACTAATGATCCGGATATCTATGCTCTCGGAGACTGTGCCATGGTTACGAACCGTATGACCGGAAAGAGAGCCTGGTCTCCTATGGGATCTTCCGCAAATATTGAAGGCAGGATTGCCGCCCAGAATCTGGCGGGAGCAGATCTGTCTTATCCTGGAGTCCTGGGAACAGGAGTCGTAAAACTCCCCGGACTCAATGCCGGCCGGACAGGACTTAATGAAGAAGCTGCCAGGGCGGAAGGACATGATGTGATCACAGTGATCACAGTAGTAGATGATAAGGCCCATTACTATCCCGGAGCAGGGAATTTTATCGTGAAGATGATCGCAGATAAGACTACAGGAGAATTCCTGGGGATCCAGGTGCTGGGGAAAGGCGCTGTGGACAAGATGGTGGACATCGGGGTAGTGGCTCTGAGCATGAAGGCTACTGTGTATCAGCTGAGAGATCTGGATTTTGCCTATGCGCCGCCATTCTCTACCGCCATCCACCCCTTTGACCATACTATCAACGTGTTGATCAATAAGATGGAGGGCAAGCTGGATTCCTTTACTCCGGCAGAGTTTCAGGAAGGTAAGGCAGCAGGATACACCATTCTGGATGCAGGTATGGCGCCTGCTATCGAAGGGGCGGAATTTATCAATCTTGCGGAGGTGGAAGGAGAGCTTCCCGGACATGACAGAGAGGAAAAACTCCTTCTGGTATGTACCAAAGGAAAACGGGCTTATCTCCTTCAGAACCGTCTGAAATATTATGGCTATACTAACACCAAAGTGCTGGAAGGAGGAACCACTTTTAACGGCACAGAACTCTCCACGGAAGAGTAGAGTACTGATATAATCCAAAAAAGAATACAGGAGGAAAATTTTTTATGGCGACACTTACCGTAAGCAAAGAAGATGAAAAGAGAGTAAAGGCCCTGGGCTTTCTCAGTAACAAAGGAACGGATAATTTTTCCGGAAGGATCGTGACCAGAAACGGAAAGATCACTGCCGACCAGCAGATCGCCATCGGCGAAGCGGCAAAGAAATTCGGAAATGGAAATGTTACATATACTACACGTCTTACTGTAGAGGTTCAGGGGATCCCTTATGAGAAGATCGATGAATTCCGTGCATTTATCCAGGAGGCGGGACTGGATACAGGAGGAACAGGCTCCAAAGTCCGCCCTGTAGTTTCCTGTAAGGGAACCACCTGCCAGTACGGTCTGATCGACACATTTGCCCTTTCTGAGGAGATCCACGAGAAGTTTTATGTAGGATACCATGGGGTAAAGCTTCCCCACAAATTTAAAATTGCTGTGGGAGGATGTCCCAATAACTGTGTAAAGCCTAATCTGAACGACCTGGGAATTATCGGCCAGATGATTCCTAACTATGACGAAGACCTCTGTAACGGCTGTAAAAAATGCGGCGTGGTCAAAGCCTGTCCGGTAGGTGCTGTGTCAGTTGTAGACGGTCTTATGGAAATCGACAAAGACAAATGTATCAACTGCGGAAGATGTATCGGAAGCTGCCACTTTGACGCTATTGAAGACGGAACCAACGGATACAAGGTTTACATCGGAGGAAGATGGGGCAAGAAGATCGCTATGGGCAGGACTCTGAATAAGATCTTTACTTCCAAAGAAGAGATCATTAAGCTGGTGGAAAAAGCTATCCTTCTTTATAGAGAACAGGGAAAGACAGGAGAGCGTTTTGCAGAGACAGTTGAGAGACTGGGATTTGAGAATGTAGAGGCACAGCTCCTTTCAGATGATATTCTGGAGAGAAAGCAGGAAATCCTGGAAGCAAAACTCCATGAGACAGGAGGAGCTACCTGTTAAGGAAATCCTGAGCTCCCGTTGACAAATTCCATATAGATTGCTATGATAGAGCAAAGTGAAGGAAGAGGGTATCTTATGAGAAAAGAGGCCCTCTTTTCCTATGGAAAATTGAGAAAACAGGAGGCAAAAGTATGAAATTTACAAAAATGCATGGTATCGGCAATGATTATGTTTATGTAAACTGTTTTACGGAAAAGATAGAAAACCCATCAGAAGTATCTAAAAGAATCAGTGACCGTCATTTTGGCATTGGCTCTGACGGTCTGATCCTGATCAAACCTTCCGAGAAGGCAGATTTTGAGATGGAAATGTACAATGCAGACGGAAGCCAGGGCGCTATGTGCGGCAACGGGATCCGCTGTGTGGCAAAGTATGTTTACGATTACGGTCTTACTGACAAGACCAGTATCTCTGTGGATACGAAAAGCGGTGTGAAATACCTGGAGCTGACAGTCAAGGACGGCAAGGTGAAAGAAGTCCGGGTAAATATGGGCTCGCCGATCCTGGATACAGAGAAAATTCCTATGATCTATTCTAAAAGTCCGGTGATCAGCCAGCCTCTGAATGTAAATCAGGAGATCTATGAGGTAACGGCGGTTTCTATGGGAAATCCTCACGCAGTTGTCTATATGGATGATGTCAAGAATCTGAAGATTGAGGAGATAGGCCCATGGTTTGAAAAATCTAAAGCTTTTCCGGAAAGCGTTAATACCGAATTCGTCCGTGTGATTGACAGGCACACAGTAGAAATGAGAGTATGGGAGAGAGGCAGCGGAGAAACTCTGGCCTGCGGTACAGGAGCCTGTGCGGTAACGGTAGCCAGTGTCCTTAACGGCTATACAGATGAAGAGATAACCGTTCATCTCTTAGGCGGAGATCTGAAGATATTCTGGGACAGAAAGGAGAACCTGGTATATATGACAGGTCCTGCAGAGGTAGTTTTTGACGGGGAAATCCAACTGTAGGAAATATCAGGAAACAAAAGATGACATTTATAAAAAAGAAGATGAGAATGGAAGATAGGAGATTTTACCGGGATGTTCTGCGATTAGTCATGCCCATGGCTGTGCAGAATCTGATAAATGTAGGAGTCACCTCTACAGATGTTATCATGCTGGGAAGGGTCAGTGAAACAGCCCTTTCCGGAGTTTCCCTGGCAAATCAGGTTTATTTTATCCTGAATCTGCTGTATTTCGGCCTGACATCCGGGGCCTGTGTGCTTACTGCTCAGTACTGGGGAAAGAAGGATACCCGGACCATCGAAAAAGTCATGGGAATATCTTTCCGGATTTCAATTGCAGCAGGCATAATCTTTGGGGCTGGAGCAATTTTGATCCCTCAGTATCTGATGCTGATCTTTACTTCTGATCAGGCGGTTATAGCAGAAGGCGTGTCCTATCTGCGGATTGTAGGATTTTCCTACGTTTTGTCTGCTTTTACCAATGTTTATTTGAATATTATCAGAAGTATTGAGCGGGTAGTGATTGCTACAGTGGTTTACGGAGTTTCTCTTTGTGCAAATATCGTATTTAACTCGATTTTTATCTTTGGACTTCTGGGAGCTCCTGCTATGGGAGCGGCAGGGGCGGCTCTGGGAACCTTGCTTTCCAGAGCGATTGAGGTTATCATAGTAGTGTACTATGCTCAGAAAAAGAATGATGTGGTAAAGATCCATATAAAGGATTTCTTTGTGAAAGATAAAGCACTGGGGAAAGACTTCTTTACTTATGCCTTTCCTGTGCTCCTCAATGAGTTCGCCTGGGGAGCGGGAATGGCGGCAATCTCTGCCATTGTAGGTCATCTGGGCAGCGCCGCCGTAGCAGCGCACTCTGTGGCGCAGGTATGCAGGCAGCTTTCTATGGTCATTGGATTCGGGATCTCCAGCGCTACGGCTATTATGATCGGCAAAGCCATCGGAGAAAAGAAAGAAGAATTGGCCAGGGAGTATGGAAGACGTTTTGTAAAGCTGTCCATTATCTGCGGGATCGGAGGCGCAGTTGTGATCCTGGCGATTTCCCCTTTGCTGCCTCTGTTTTTGAAGCTGACCCCTTTGGCCAAAAGCTATCTTACCGCTATGATGCTGATCATGTCTTACTATGTGATCGGACAGTCTTTTAACAGCACGATTGTAGTAGGGGTGCTACGGGCAGGAGGAGATACCAGATTCGGCCTTTTTCTGGATGTAGGGGTTATGTGGCTTTGTTCCATTGCGGGAGCAGCGATAGGAGCCTTTGTGATAGGAATCCCTATGCCTTGGGTCTATATTCTCCTGTGCAGTGATGAAGTGATCAAGATACCTTTTTCCCTCTGGAGATATAAGAGCTATCGCTGGCTGCGGAATGTAACCAGATAAAAGGACACAAAAGATTGGAGATGTTGGCTGGATGAAGTTAAACGAGACACCCATTGAGAAAGATTTCCGGGTGGCAGATGTCCGGGAAGAGGAAAAGATCCTCCGCCGTCTGGAAGCCCTTGGGATCCTGGAAGGAACCAGAGTCCGGGTGCTGAACCGGAAGAGAAACGGAGCGACTATTATTAAGGTACGGGGCAGCCGGTGGGCCCTTGGAAATGATATTGCCCAGGGAATAGAAGTGGAGGAACTGACTGATGAAAAGTGAGATACGAGTAGGATTTGCAGGGAATCCCAACTGCGGCAAGACCACACTTTTTAACGCTTATACAGGGGCAAATTTAAAGGTGGCAAACTGGCCGGGAGTCACAGTAGAAAAAAAAGAAGGGGAGACAGAATATAAGGGCAGGAAGATGCGGCTCATTGACCTTCCGGGGATTTACAGTCTGACTTCTTACTCTATGGAGGAAAAAGTTTCCAGAAAAGTGATCTTAGGAGATGAAGTGGATATTATCGTAGATGTGGTAGACGCTTCAGCTCTGGAGAGAAATCTCTATCTCACCCTTCAGCTTCTTGAATTGGGAAAACCTGTAGTGGTTGCATTAAATATGATGGATATTGTAGAAGAACGGGGAATGGAGATCGACCTGCACCGGCTTCCTGAATTGCTGGGAAATATTCCTGTGGTGCCGGTATCAGCCAGGAAACGTACCGGATTGGATGTGCTTCTCCATGCGGTAGAGCATCATTATGAAGAGCAGACGGCAGATTCTGTAGTGGAATATTCTCCGGAAATCGAGGAAAAGATCCGGGAGATCAGCAGCCGGATACAAAAACAATATCCTGACAGCAAAAACCTCCGCTGGCACAGTATTAAAATCCTGGAAAATGATGAACAGATCATCGAGGAACAGCCGGTGGATATTTCCGACATTGCTGATAAAAATTATGAAAAGCAGATCATCAATGAAAAATACAATTACATAGAAGAAATCATCGAAGAATGTGTATTTTATAAAGGAAACCGTCAGTCTATGACTGAAAAGGCAGACAGGATCCTGACCCACCCTGTTGCGGGAGTTCCTGTATTCTTATGCATCATGGCTCTGGTATTCTTTCTGACCTTTACTGTGGGAGATGTTGTCAAAGGATGGTTTGAGATCGGCCTCGACTGGGCTTTTGAGGCCGCAAGAACGGCTCTTACAGCTTTAGGAGCTTCCGGATGGGTCTGTTCACTGGTAGTAGACGGTATTATGTCCGGAGTCGGAGGAATCCTGACATTCCTGCCTAATATTTTTATCCTGTTTCTGGCTTTGGCTTTTCTGGAGGACAGCGGATACATGGCCAGAGTAGCCTATGTTATGGATGGAATCATGGGGAAAGTAGGTCTATCCGGCAAAGCATTCCTGCCTATGGTGCTGGGATTTGGGTGTACTGTGCCGGCGGTAATGGCATCCAGAACCCTGGAGAATGAAGAAGACAGGAAGAAGACTATCCTGCTTACGCCTTTTATGTCCTGTTCTGCAAGACTTCCCATCTATGTATTGTTTGCCAGTGTGTTTTTTGGAAAATACGCTATGATCGTAGCGTTCTCTCTTTATGCTCTGGGACTGATCGTGGCCATTCTTCTGGCTCTGATCATAGGGAAGGTCTGGAAGACAGATACAAAGGTTCCTCTGCTTATTGAGCTGCCGGATTATAAGGTCCCAAATCCCAGGACCATCCGGATCTATGTGTGGGAGAAAGTAAAGGATTACCTGACAAAGGCAGGAACTACGATTTTTGTGGCTTCCATTGTGATCTGGTTTATCCTGAACTACAATTTCCAGGGAATGACCAGCGATGTGACCAACAGTTTCGGCGCTATGATCGGAAAAGTTCTGGCTCCGGTACTGGTTCCGGCAGGGCTGGGAGCATGGCAGATCGTGGTGGCCTTGATTTTAGGACTTTCTGCGAAAGAGGTGGTAATTTCCAGCTTCTCTGTTCTTTACGGAGTCAACAATATCAGTTCACCGGAAGGAATGGCTACGCTTTCACAGGCTTTAGGAACCATTGACTTCGGTCCTTTAAACGCATATGCCCTGATGGTATTCTGCCTGCTGTATACCCCCTGTGTGGCCACTTTGGCTACGATCCGAAAGGAGACCCATTCTACATCCTGGACATTAAAAATGGTGGTATTCCAACTTGTCCTGGCTTATGCGGCGGCAGTACTGGTATTCCAGGCAGGAAGACTTCTGGGACTGTAAAATTTTTGACAATTTAACAAAGGAGCTGTCGCATTAAATATTTTCGATTTTGATTAATGCGGCAGCTCCATTTTAAAATAGCAAAAGGAGAAATAAATGAAGATTCTTCTTGGGGCGGTAAACGCCAAATACATTCATACAAACCTGGCAGTGCACAGTCTCCTGGCCTGCTGCAGGGAATTTTCTCAGGACATTTCCCTGAAAGAATATACGATCAATCAGGAAAAAGATCAGATTTTGAAGGATATTTATTACAGAGCCCCTGAGGTCCTGTGCTTTTCCTGCTATATCTGGAATATTTCTTATGTGAAGGATCTGATCAGAGATCTGCATAAGATCCTGCCGGATACGGTCATATGGGCGGGAGGGCCTGAGGTGTCCTATGATCCGGAAAACTTTCTAAAAGAGATGCCCCAGGTCTTTGGAGTTATGCTGGGAGAAGGGGAGGAAACTTTTCAGAAACTGGCAAAGCATTATATAGATGAAGGACAAGAGAAAGAAGAGACTCTGTCCGGGATCCCGGGAGTCTGTTTCAGGACAGAAAAAGGAATAGTAAACACCGGTTTTCCTGAAGTAATGGATATGGATCAGCTGGTGTTTCCTTATGAAGATCTTTCCCGGTATGCCCACAAAATCCTTTATTATGAAAGCAGCAGGGGCTGTCCTTTTTCCTGCAGCTACTGTCTTTCTTCAGTGGATAAAAAGCTGCGGTTTAAAAGCCTGGATCTGGTAAAGAAGGAACTGGGGATTTTTCTGAAGGAGAAAGTGCCCCAGGTAAAATTCGTAGACAGAACCTTTAATTGCCGGGAATCTCATGCTTTAGAAATCTGGCAGTATATCAAAGATCATGACAACGGTGTGACAAATTTTCATTTTGAGATCGGCGCGGATCTTCTTACAGAGAAGGAGATCGGGCTGATCAGGACCATGCGCCCCGGGCTGATCCAGCTGGAAATCGGAGTCCAGTCCACCAATGAAAAAACCCTGAAAGAAATCCGAAGATATGCGCCCTTTGAAAAGATCAGGGCAAATGTTCAGGCAGTCCGCAAAGGAGGAAATATCCACCAGCATCTGGATCTGATCGCCGGCCTTCCCTGGGAAGATTACGAAAGTTTTTCCAGATCTTTTAACGATGTTTACAGTCTTTATCCCCAGCAGCTCCAACTTGGATTTTTAAAGGTGCTGAAGGGTTCCTATATGCATGAAAAGGCTGGAGATTACGGCTGCCTTTATAAAGAAAGAGAACCGTATGAAGTCCTGGAAACCCGGTGGCTTTCCTATGAGGATATCATCCGCCTGAAAAGTGTGGAAGAGATGACAGAGATCTACTATAACAGCGGACAGTTTGCTCATACTATCCGGGCGGTGGAAAAGGAATTTTCAGATCCTTTTTCTTTTTATGAAGATTTAGGAAACTTTTATGAGAAAAAGGGGTATGATACCTTGTCCCATTCCAGAATCCGCAGATATGAGATCCTTCTGGAATTTTTAGAAGAAAAGAAAGTGGCTTCTCTGGATTTTTACCGGCAGCTGATGATCTATGATCTATATGCAAGAGAAAATATGAAGACCAGGCCTTCCTGGGCGCCGGAAAGAGAGAGCTGGAAAGAAAAAGTCAGGGACTTTTATGAAAGAGAAAAGGAAAGTCCCTGTTATCTGCAGGGATATCAGGCATATAGTTCCAGACAGACAGAAAAAATGACCCATCTTGAAGTTTTTACCTGGAATGTAATAGAAGGAAAATCAGAAAAAGGAATTTATCCGGTGGTCTTTGATTACCAGAAGAGAAGTCCGCTGACTAACGATGCTCTGGCGGTGCCGGTGGAACTTGCAGATTTTCAAAAGACAGATGTAAGGGAGAGCATGGAAGAGAGCCGGAAAAATACAGAGAGAGGTTGAAAGATGGCAGAAAAAAGGACAAAGGAGATACTGGCGAAATTAGATCAGGTCTATACCAGAGAATACAAATGCTATTTGAACTATAATACGCCGGGGCAGCTTCTGATCGCTACTATGCTCAGTGCACAGTGCACAGACGCCAGAGTAAACATTGTTACAAAAGATCTGTTTCAGAAATATCCGGATATGGAAGCTTTTGCAGGAGCGGATCTGGAGGAACTGGAGCAGGATATTAAACCTACGGGATTTTATCATAATAAAGCGAAGAACATTATAGGATGTGCAAAAAAAATCTGTGAAGAATATAACGGAAAGGTGCCGGATCGCCTGGAAGATCTGGTAAGCCTGCCGGGAGTAGGGAGAAAGACGGCTAATGTGATCCGGGGAAATATTTTTCATGAGCCCAGTGTGGTGGTGGATACCCATGTAAAGCGAATCTCCAGAAGACTGGGGCTGACCAGCGAAACAGATCCGGAAAAGATAGAGATGGACCTGATGAAAGTACTGCCGGAGGATCATTGGATACTCTATAATATCCAGATCATTACATTCGGGCGGCAGATCTGCTTTGCAAGATCCCCTAAATGTCAGGAATGCTTTCTCACAGACTATTGCCTGGAATATAAAGAAAAGCAAAGGAAAAGCGGGAAAAAATTATGAGAGAATATGTATCTCTGGACCTGGAGACCACAGGCCTGGAGCCGAAAAATGACAGGATCATTGAAATCGGAGCGGTAAAGATAAAAGACGGGAGAGTGCAGGAGACTTACAGCCTTCTGGTAGATCCTCAGATGAAGATTCCGGAACGGATCACAGAACTTACCGGGATCAGCAACGATATGGTAGCAGGAAAGCCATTTGCAGAAGAGGCAGTCAGCGGGCTGCTGGAGTTCTGCGGAGAACTTCCTCTTCTGGGGCATAATCTGAGGTTCGACTATGGTTTTGTAAAACATAGTGCGGTAAATATGGGACTGGTATTTGAAAAAAGAGGAATGGACACCTTAAAGATCGCCAGAGCAGTTCTGCCGGATCTGGAAAGCAGGAGTCTTCAGAGCCTGAGGCAGTATTATCATATCCCTCAGGAGGAAGCCCACAGGGCTCTGGAAGACGCACTGACTACTTTTCATCTTTACGAGAAGCTTCGGGAAGAGTTTGAGGAAGATCATCCGGAACTGTTTGCTCCCAAAGAACTGATCTATAAGGTAAAGCGCCAGGGACCGGCTACTCCGGCGCAAAAACGCTACTTGCAGGATTTGGTAAAATATCATAGAATAAATCTTGATGTAAAACTGGAAAGTCTCACAAAAAATGAGGCTTCCCGGCTGATCGACAGGATTTTGGGGACCTATGGAAGGATTGTGAGGTAGATATTATGAGAAACAGGAAAGACTCCAAAAAGCAGCGGATCTTTGCGGCTGTATTGGCGATCATTATTGTACTGGCTATGATCGTACCTCTGGCTGCATATGCATTATAGAAGCAATCAAAAGGAATTTGTCATCCTTTGATCGGAGGTTTGAAAGATGAAGATTGGAAAATTACCGGAACCTATGCTGATACGTTCCGTTTTAAAAGAGGTAGAACACAGACGAGATGAGGTTCTTGTAGGCCCTGCAGTAGGGCAGGACTGCGCTGTAGTAGAATTGGCGGAGGGGGAAGTTTTCGTCCTTTCTTCAGATCCTATTACAGGTACTACGAAAGATATCGGCAGACACAGCGTTCATGTGACAGCAAATGACCTGGCGGCTTCTGGAGCAGATCCTTTGGGGATCATGCTGACGATTCTTCTTACTCCGGATACTCAGGAGAGAGAATTGAAGGAAATGATGCGGGGAGTGGAAAGCGCCTGCAAAGAATTGAATATGGAAGTTATGGGAGGACATACAGAGATCACTCAGGTAGTCAAGCAGCCTCTCATTTCTCTTACTGGAGTAGGAAAAATGAAGAAGAAAAATATCCTTACCACAGCTTCTGTGAAGCCGGGGCAGGATATTTTGATCACTAAATGGATTGGTCTGGAAGGAACTTCTGTGGCTGCAAAAGAAAAGGAAGAGGAGCTTCTGAAAAAGTTTGCACCTTCTTTTGTAGAAACGGCCAAGAATTTTGACCAGTACCTGTCTGTAGTGCCGGAGGCTAAGATTGCCAGAGAGTGGAGTATTTCTGCTATGCATGACATTACTGAAGGAGGAGTTTTCGGCGCGCTCTGGGAGATGGGAAGCGGCTCAGGAGTAGGACTGGATATTGATCTGAAGAAGATCCCCATCCGCCAGGAGACGGTAGAGGTATGCGAGGCTCTGGGACTGAACCCTTATATCCTTATGTCCAGCGGATCGATGATGATCGCGGCGGATGACGGATACGGCCTGGCAGAAAAACTGAAACAGTCGGGAATTCCCGCTTCGGTAGTTGGAAAAGCTACTGAAGGAAAAGACAGGATCCTGAGAAACGGAGAGGATACCAGATATCTGGATAAACCTCAGAGTGACGAATTGTATAAAATCTATCAGTGACAGAGGAAAAAGAAATGGCAAAGCTGAATATTGTACTTTATGAGCCGGAAATCCCTTCCAATACAGGGAATATCGGCAGAACCTGCGTGGCTACAGGAACCAGACTCCATCTTATCGAGCCTTTGGGATTTAAGCTGAATGAAAAGGCAATCAAAAGGGCTGGAATGGACTACTGGAAAGATCTGGATGTGACTACCTATCTGAATTACCAGGATTTTCTTGAGAAAAACCCTGGGGCAAAGATCTATATGGCTACCACCAAAGCCCCTCAGGTCTATACGGAGGTTCATTATGAGGAAGACTGTTATATCATGTTCGGAAAAGAAAGCGCCGGGATACCGGAGGAAATCCTGCTGGAGAACCAGAAAACGGCAATACGGATTCCTATGATCGGAGATATCCGGTCTCTGAACCTCAGCAATTCTGTGGCTATTGTCCTTTATGAGGCACTGCGGCAGAATCATTTTGACCATATGCAGTTAGAAGGACATCTGACCAAATATCAGTGGAAATAAAAAGGCCCGCTGTACTAATGAAAATTGAGAAAATTTATATGTTTTATTGCTCAGTCTGCGCTGCTTTGAGCCTGTGGCCTCAAAGGGGTGCTTGACAAATTCACATAAAATATATAAATATTCCTGATATATTAGTGCAGCGGCCTTTTTTAATTTTCTTTGTCCTGGCTTTTGGAGAGGGTAAAGATGAATTCTGTGCCCACGCCTTCTGTGCTGATCACATTGATGTTCTGTTTGTGAGCATTGATGATTTCTTTTACAATGGAGAGACCAAGTCCTGTACCCTTCCGGTCCTTTCCCCTGGAAGAATCGATTTTATAGAATCGATCCCAGATTTTGGGAAGATTTGCCTTGGCAATCCCGCAGCCCATATCTTTTACAGACACAAAAACCGTTTCGTGTTTCAGGGAAGATTCAATTTTGATCACAGAATCCTCCGGACTGAATTTTATGGCATTGTCAATGAGATTATAAAGAACCTGCTGGATCTGTACCATGTCTGCATGAACAAAAAGAGTCTGTCCGGTAAGGAGAAGCTCAATAGAAATCCTCCGGTCACGGCAGGTTCCTTCAAAAGTAGCGGCGGTGGTTTTGATAACGCTGTTAATATCAAAGTCTGTATATTCAAGATGACGTCCCTTTTGATCCAGATTATTCAATGTAAGGAGACTTTCTGTCAGCTTATAAAGACGGTCTGTTTCAAATACCACGATTTTTAAATATTTTTCCTGAAGCTCAGGGGGGATGGTACCGTCCAGGATTGCTTCCGTATAGCCTTTAATAGAGGTCAGAGGAGAACGGAAGTCATGGGATACATTGGCAATAAATTTCCGCTGATAGTTCCCGGTCATATCCAGTTCATCAGACATATAATTCAGAGTCAGCGCGAGATATCCCAGTTCGTCTTCCTTGTCTAAAGGGATATTATATTTCAAATCTCCGGAAGCAAAGGCATCCGCGCCCTGGATGATTTTTTTCAGAGGCCGATAGATCATAAAAGAAAATATCGGGATAATAGCAGCAAGTATTGCCAGAAATATGAAAAAAAGGATATACAGGATATTTAAAATATGATCCCTCTGTTCATAGATCACAGTCATAGGAAGATGAATAGCCACATACCCTTTGATATCCATATTTAAAGTTACAGGTACCATCACACTTAGCTGGTCCTGGGAAAACTCATTAAAAAAATCTCCGATCTGATAATAAGAACCGCTGACTGCTGCCGGATCAAAATCCTCAATTACGGGATAGTTTTCTTTGTACATCTCATCACCGGTATTCATAAGGATTTCGCCCCGGGGACTGATCAGCCAGATGGAACATTCCTGATAAGAAGCTACAGTACAGAGATTTAAGTAGGTATTTTCCGGTGAACTGGTTTCTCCGTAGTATTTCGTAGCCCGGCTGGAGGCTATATCTGTAGCTTCCCGATAAAGACGATTGCTATATACAGATTCTACATGGTGTTCTGCCATGGAACTGCCTGCCAGGGCTACTGTGAAAAAACCGATAAAACCCAGTATAAAAAATGCCAGGACAAATTTTATATACAGGTATTTTTTCATTTGTTCTTTACCTCAAATTTGTATCCGATCCCCCATACTGTGGCGATGGACCAGGAAGGATGGTCTTTGATTTTTTCCCGGAGACGCTTGATATGTACGTCTACGGTTCTGGTGTCTCCGATATATTCATATCCCCAGATATGATCCAGAAGCTGTTCTCTGGTAAAGACCTGATTCGGAGAAGAGGCAAGGAAATAAAGGAGTTCCAGCTCTTTAGGCGGCATATCGATCTGATTTCCATAATAGATCACAGAATAGTTAGTCAGATTTATTGCCAGATCCGGGTATTCTACATATTTTCCGGCAGGCTGTGTTGCGGGAGCTACAGTGGGCTGGTATCTCCGGAGAACGGCTTTTACCCTGGCTACCAGTTCTTTAGAGTCAAAGGGTTTGATCATATAGTCATCTGCCCCCAGCTCTAAACCTAAAACCTTATCGAAAATCTCTCCTTTGGCAGAGAGCATGATAATAGGTACGTTGGATTTATGCCGTATTTCCCGGCATACCTGATAGCCGTCCATACCAGGAAGCATCAGATCCAGCAGGATCAGATTAGGCGCAAAGGAAGAAAAAGCCTTCAGAGCTTCCTCTCCGTCATTAACGATTTTGGTGTCATAACATTCTTTTGTAAGATACAGAGAGATCAGCTCTGCAATGTTGTTGTCATCATCTACGATAAGTATTTTCTGTTTTACAGCCATATATAATCCCCCTACTTTTTGAATTCTACGATAGTTACTCCGGCATCTCCCTCTCCAAATTCTGCCAAATGGAAATTGTCCACATATTTCAGACGTTTCAGATAATTATGAATACCTTTTCTCAGCGCGCCTGTGCCTTTGCCGTGAACAATACGTACGCTTCCTAAATGTGCCAGATAGGCATCGTCCAGATATTTGTCCAGTTCTGCCACGGCTTCGTCAACAGTCTTACCTAAAAGATTGATCTCCGTTCTTACAGAGGCGGATTTATTCATGCGGATTTTTCCGGCGCCTGTTTTCTGAAGAGAAGGGCCGGTGATCACTGGTTCGTCAATGAGTTCCAAATCAGAGAGCGCCACTTTGGAACGAAGGATTCCCATCTGTACATAGACCATGCCCTTTGCGTCGGGCTTAGAACTGATAGTGCCTTTTACATTCAGGCTCAGAACCCGGACACTGTCTCCGAGAGAAATATCCTTGGCAGTGAGAGAGGATTTCTTTTTTTCAGGAGTTTTCAGAGCAATCTTCTTTCCTGCATGATCTGCTTTTTTGCGAAGCTTTTCCCTTTGGGCTTCCAGTTCTTTGGCGCTGAGAGTTTCTTTGCCGGCTTTATTGAAGATTTTCATGGTCTGATCTGCATACTCTTTGGCATCCCTGAGGATCCGGTAAGCTTCTTCATTAGCGTTTCGCAGGATCTTTTCCTTTTGCTGGTCCAATTTATCCTGTTTGGCCTCTAACTGTGTTTTAAGTTCTTTGATTTCTTCTTTATATTTTTCGATTTCTTCCTGTTCTGTCTCGATAGTTTTCCTGCTTGCCTCCAAAGAGGTGAGAACATCCTCAAATGATTCGTCTTCCTGGCTGATCTGTTCTTTGGCTTTATCAATGATATAGTCCGGAAGCCCCAATTTGCTGGAAATAGCAAAGGCATTGCTTTTTCCCGGAACTCCGATAAGAAGCCGGTAAGTCGGGCGGAGTGTTTCCACGTCAAACTCGCAGGAAGCGTTCTCTACTCCCTGGGTAGACAAGGCATAAACTTTCAGCTCGCTGTAGTGAGTTGTAGCCATAGTACGGATCCCCTGGCTGTGGAGATGAGAAAGGATAGCGATAGCCAGGGCTGCACCCTCTGTAGGGTCAGTTCCCGCTCCAAGTTCATCGAAAAGCACAAGGGAATTTTTATCTGCCTTTTCCAGAAAATGAACTACATTTGTCATGTGAGAAGAAAAAGTACTTAGAGATTGTTCGATACTCTGTTCATCACCGATATCCGCATAGACTTCCTGAAACACGCTGAGCTGAGAATTGTCGAATGCAGGAATGTGAAGTCCGGACTGTCCCATTAATGTGAGAAGGCCCACTGTTTTCAGAGACACGGTCTTTCCGCCGGTGTTGGGTCCGGTTACCACCAGAAGATCAAAAGATTCTCCCAGACGGATGTCAATGGGCACTACCTGATGCTTTTCAATCAAAGGGTGCCGGGCTTTTTTCAGATTTATAATTCCTTCTGTATTAAACCTGGGTTCTGTGGCATTTTGGGCCTTGGCGAGGAGAGCTCTGGCAAATATAAAATCAAGCTGTGCCAGAATCTTCAGATCATCCTGAAGCAGATCCAGATTTTCGCCGGCAGTCTGGCTCAGATTGGACAGAACGATCTCTATCTCTGCCTGCTCTTTTGCCTCCAGTTCCCTGAGATCATTATTCAGCTTGACAACGGCCATAGGCTCTACAAACACAGTGGAACCTGTGGAAGACTGATCATGGATCATTCCAGGTACCTGACTTCGGTATTCTGATTTGACTGGAATACAATACCTTCCGTTTCTCATGGTGATTACGCCGTCCTGGAGGTAAGTCCTGGCGTTTCCGCTGATGTAGGAGGCAAGCTGACTGTGTATTTTTTCATTGATGTTTTTCATACCCCGGCGGACCTGATGAAGTCCCGGACTGGCATCGTCCGCAATTTCTTCCGGGGAAAGGATACAGCGCCGGATTTCTGAAGACAGCGGAGTCAACGGCTCAAGAATCTGGAACATGCCATCCAGTGAATCCAGATTCTCTTCTTCAGTGTCTCTTCTGGAATAAGCCTTGGCACGGCCGGCATTTTCCAGGAGTCCTGCGATATCCAGCAGTTCGCCGGTTCCTAAAGTACCTCCGATCTCCAGTCTTTTCAAAGAACCTCTGATATCTTTTACTCCGCCGAAAGACAGGGCGCCTTTTTGGTAGATACGGGAAAGGGCATCTGCAGTTTCCTGCTGCATGAGCTGGATCTTCCCCAGATCGTCACAGGGAGCCAAACGGCGGCACATGTCTTTGCCTATACTGGAAGTGGCAAGATTTTCCAGCATTTCAATGATTTTATAGTACTCTAAAGTTTTTAAAGCTTTTTCATTCATTTCAATCACCTTGTTTATCCAAGTTTTCTATATGTTCTTATTAATAATGAAGTGGGATTTGAACATCTCTATTCTACATGAAATAGGGAAGAAAGAAAAGGTTTTGCCCTCTTTTTTTCCATTGCCAAAATATTTTTTTGTGGAATCTTCATAAAAAGTTCATATATTTTCAGTATAATAGACAAAAAATACTCTTACAAATGGAGAGTGAGTGGTATGAGCGAGGAAAGAAAAGAAGAACTCAGCCAGAAAGAAAAAACAGAGCAGGAAAAATCGTCGGAAGTAAATCTTTTGGAAGAGGATATCCGGGAGGAAAACCCTGAAAATTCTTATGAATTTATCAAAGAGACGATTAAAGCAAAGCCTTTAGATAAAAAGAAACTGGCAAAACAGCTGGGAAGGCTGGCAGGTTCTGGAGCAGTATTCGGACTGGCAGCAGCTCTGGTATTCGGGGCACTGGCGCCAAGCCTGCTGGAAAAAGCAAAAGAACGTCACAATGCGCAGAAAGTGCAGTTTCAGAATGGGGCAAATGAGCCGGCTGGTGAATCAGAAGAGAATCAGGATGAGACACAGGAAGAAGATCAGGATGAACAGACTACTATTATACAGGAAATGACGCCGGAGGATTATCAGGCTTTGTATTCTGATATTTTTTCTACAGCGGAAAATGCCCAGAAAGCCATGGTGACGGTTAACAGCAGCCAAAATAATCAGGATTGGTTCCAGACACCCTATGAAAGTCAGATCTCAGGACTTTTAGTAGCTGAAAGCGGGCAGGAATATTATATACTTACAGAATACAGAATCGTAGAAAATGTAGACAGGATCCAGGTCACCTTCTGTGATGGGACAATGACAGACGCCCGTTTTCAAAAGGCAGACAGTAACACGGGATTTGCTATTTTGAAAATCCCTAAGTCAGATGTGCCGGCAGAAACCCAGCAGGCAGTGGCAATTGCTCCTTTGGGAGAATCTTATAATGTGCGACAGGGAGAACCGGTACTTGCAATTGGCAGTCCCATGGGGTATAGTGATTCAGTAGCCTACGGGATCGTAACTTCTACTTCCAATACTGTATCCAGGACAGATGCAGAATACGGACTGCTTACTACTGACATTACAGGAAGCAGTCAGGGAAGCGGTGTGATCGTTAATCTGGAGGGAGAGATCATAGGGATCATTGCCCAGTCTTTTGCCAACGAGGATACTAAGAACCTGATCACAGGTCTTTCTATTTCAGACAGCAGAGAGCTGATTCAGACATTGTCAGACAACCAGGATATTATTTATCTGGGCATTACAGGTGAAAATATTACCTCAGAGATCTCTGAGAAAAAGGGAATCCCTGTGGGGGTATTTGTTGAAGAAGTGGAAGTTGATTCACCTGCCATGCAGGTAGGAATCCAAAACGGAGACGTGGTTATAGAGATAAACGGAGAGACCGTAGAAACCATAAAAGGATACCAGCAGCAGCTGAAAGCCTGCAAAGCCGGAGATACCATAGAGATCAAGGCTATGCGCCAGGGAACAGAAGGCTATGTGGAGGTATCTTTTGAAGCAACATTAAAGGCAAGATAGAAAGGGCATTGAACAATGAAATTTATCGGTGAACTACACGAAGGGGAAAAAATTTCCGGAATATATTTATGTAAGCATAAGCAGGGAGCTGTGACAAAAAACGGGAAACCATATGAAAATGTGATACTCCAGGATAAGACGGGAACCATAGACGGAAAGATCTGGGAGCCGAATTCCCTGGGAATTGACGAATTTGATACCCTTGATTACATAGATGTGGTAGGGGATGTGACAAGCTTTCAGGGAAGTCTTCAAGTGAGTATAAAACGGGCCAGAAAAGCAAGAGAGGGAGAATATGAGCCTGGAAATTATCTTCCTGTAAGCGGCAAAAATATTGAGACCATGTACCAGGAACTTATGGGGATCATAGCCCAGGTGAAAAATCCCTATCTTCACAGGCTGCTGCTCAGTTTCTTTCAGGAGGATGAAGGCTTTATTAAAGCTTTTCAGGAAAATTCAGCGGCAAAGACTGTTCATCATGGCTTCATTGGAGGGCTTCTTGAACATACCCTCAGTGTGGTGAAGCTTTGTCAGTATTATTGCAGAAGTTATCCTATCCTGAACCAGGATCTGCTGATCACTACAGCCATTCTTCATGATATCGGCAAAACAAAAGAGCTGAGCGCTTTTCCGAAAAATGATTATACAGACGACGGACAGCTCCTGGGGCATATTATGATCGGAGCAGAAATGATCCATGATAAGATCAGAGAGATCCCAGGATTCCCGGAAAAACTGGAAAGCGAAGTAAAACACTGTATTCTGGCTCATCATGGCGAGTTAGAATACGGTTCTCCTAAAAAGCCGGCACTGGCAGAAGCAGTTGCGCTGAATCTGGCAGATAATACAGACGCAAAGCTGGAAACTCTTACAGAGCTTTTCAATAGTGCAGGGGACCAGAAAGACTGGCTGGGCTATAATCGTTTCTTTGAATCAAATCTGCGTAAGAGCAGTCTGTAAGTCAGAAAAAGCAGCTATGGATCGGAAAACTTCCCGACAGGCTGCTTTTGTTTTTTATGCGGAATCCTAAAGCAAGGGAGAATGGCAAACAGTCTGAAAACAGAAGGAGAACTTATGGAATATAAGAAAAATGATATTTTAACTATAGATATAGAAGATATGGGACATGACGGAGAAGGCATCGGAAAATCAGAAGGCTATACTCTGTTTGTCAAAGATACAGTGATCGGTGACCGGGCAGAGGTAAAAATTATGAAGGCTAAGAAAAATTATGGCTACGCCAGACTTTTGAGGATACTCAGGCCCTCTCCGGACCGGACAGAACCAAAATGTCCTGTTGCCAGAGCATGTGGAGGCTGTCAGCTTCAATTTCTATCTTACGAAAAACAGCTGGAATTTAAGAAAAACAAAGTTTTGGGAAATCTCCAGCGGATCGGGGGATTTTCAGGCATAGAGGCAGACAAAATTATGGGGATGGAAAATCCATGGCGTTACAGAAACAAAGCCCAGTTTCCCGTGGGACAGAGCAAGGAAGGAAAGCTCATTACCGGATTCTATGCAGGAAGAACCCACAGTATCGTAGCCAGCCGGGATTGTCTGCTGGGGGTAAAAATAAATAAAGAAGTCCTGGATCGGATATTGGCCTATATGGAGGCCTGCCATGTAGAACCTTATAATGAAAAGACAGGGGAAGGCCTGGTCCGTCATATTCTCCTCAGATATGGATTTAAGACAGGGGAGATCATGGTCTGCCTTATTATTAACGGAAACAGAATCCCGGCCCAGGATAGACTTGCGGCGGCTTTAAAGGATATCCCTGGCATGACCAGCATTACACTGAATGTAAATACAAAAAGGAATAATGTGATTCTTGGAGAAAAGGTGATTCCTGTCTGGGGAAAAGAATATATTACAGATTATATCGGCACTGTTCAATACCAGATTTCTCCGTTGTCTTTCTATCAGGTAAACCCAATACAGACAGAAAAGCTGTACGGAACTGCTCTGGAATATGCCGGACTGACAGGAAATGAGACAGTCTGGGACCTCTACTGCGGAATCGGGACTATCTCTTTGTTTCTGGCCCAGAAGGCAAAGCAGGTCTACGGAGTAGAAATTGTCCCGGCGGCTATTGAAGATGCGAAAAGAAACGCAAAGCTGAACAAGATTCCCAATGCGGAATTTTTTGTGGGAAAAGCCGAGGAAATCCTGCCGGAGAAATACGAAAAAGAAGGGATTCAGGCAGATGTGATGGTAGTAGATCCTCCAAGAAAAGGCTGCGACGGAGCCGTGCTTCAGACTATGCTGAAAATGCAGCCGGAAAAAATCGTATATGTAAGTTGTGACTCCGCCACTCTGGCAAGAGATCTGAAGATACTGTGCGAGAATGCATATCAGTTGGAAAAAGTGGCGGTATGCGATATGTTTCCTCAGGGTGTTCATGTGGAGACAGTCGCTCTTCTATGCAGGAAATAGGCGGATTTCTAAGGGGTATACGGTAAAGTTCAGTGCATTTGCCACCCATTTTCCACCCACAGAATGAAATTACATGATGAATAGATAAAGATGGCTGAACACTCTGAACTGTGCATCAGCCGTCTTTTCTATTTTACGGCCTTTTCAAACACATCAACTGCAGTTTGCTGCATTACATTGGTATTAAATGTATAAGTCTGTAATGTGGTCTTTATATCCTTATGGCCTAACCGTTCCATAACAGTTTTGGGATTTACACCATTCTCTGCCAGGATGGTTCCATGGGTATGTCTGAGACAATGGGAGTGAAAGAGCGTATTCCCCAATTCATAATGGATTACCCTTGCACAATACTTAAATGATTCTGGGGTAAGAAGATCCCCGGTATCTTTTACACAAAGGGGCATGATCTCCTTGTAGGGTACCTTTACATCAGCCCGGATCTGAGTAATTGACTGATCGGGCAGCAGGTAGGTCTTCATGTAAAGCGGGCCATATTTTAATCGGTTGACTTTTTGCTGGTGAATGGTATGCTTCAACGCCTGCTCCAGCGTGTTACCGATTTTAATAGTACGGTACGACTCATATTTGGGCGGCTTGATATACCAGGTTTTCTCTCTTTTCCGTAACTGGCCTTTTATACGCAGTTCATGGTTCTCAAAGTCCACATCTTCTTTCAGATCAATGGCGAATGTTTCCCCGATCCGGGTTCCGGCATAATATGGTACCAGCAAAGATATATGAAAATAATTATCAGGGGGAAAACGGTCCAGTATTCGTTCAAACTCTTCTTTAGGACAAACGTATTCAGTCTTGGCTTTTGCATTCGTGTCAACGGGCATTTTACCAACCTTAACAGGAACACAAGGATTTGCCTGGATGTATTGCAGAGGAGAGATCGCATAATTTAGCGCCCCCTGTAAGCAGGCCAAGGTATCCCTGATCATGCTTTTAGACAGTCCCTTTTGCTTCATACCGTTTACCCACTCCTGAACTTTATCAGGCGCATACTGAAAGCTGCTCAACCGATAGATTCCAAAGGCAGGTTTCAGATGGAGCCGGATCTTTGATTCGTAGTCACGCCATGTCTCGTATGAATATCCATGATCTATGTTCTTTTTAATAGCAGTTTCCAGCCAGTAATCAAGATAGTCGGCGACGCTGATCTCCTTGGGAGAGAACACACGTCCGCTATTTTTATATTCCGTTATTGCCGCCGCCCTGGCCTCAAGGGCTTCCTTTTGTGTCCGGAATCCACCTTTCTCTATTTTCTTCCGCTCTCCATTGATCTTTGCGGTATCAAAATAGTAGGACCATGTTTTTCCTCTTTTTCTTACACCTTCTGCCATAAAATCATCTCCTTTTGTATGTTGCGCCGGCGCAATGACCGGCATTTTAGGGTACAAAAATAACAGCCAGGGAACGGTTGTTCTCTTGCAGGCTGTTTCCGAAGATGATACAATTATTCTGCTATAAATGGTATATCTTCGGATATATTCATGGGCCGCTCTGGTGTTGGCGCACCGGGGCGGTTTTTTATTTGTCAACGCTATTTTTTATTCTCTATAACATCATAGTGGCTTGATATTGCTTGCCTGCCTTTTTCTGTTAAACGATTTCCGCTATCCAGATATCCATTTTTTTGCAAAAATAGTTTTTCCTTTTCAAAGTCGATTCCAAATTCATATTCAAAGTAGACAGGGATCCTTTTTCTGTGTATTTTGTCTATCCAATACAGCATGTAGATATGGCCCGGAAGTAGACCATCAGAAAAACGCGTCATTATGTGTTTAGGGACAAGTGTGGATTCCTTGAACGCCTCGACCTGCCTTAGCCAATCGGTGTTCAGTTCTCTGTCTTGAGAAATAAAAGGTTTTTCAGGGTAATGCCTATAATATTTTTTATATATTTGTTCTCTATATGCATCACTAGCTGCGATACGCTGCATTTTATCAATTTTGTCAGCATCAATTTTATTCCTATTTTTTGCTACTGTACGAGGTGCATCTGAAAATAAAGTGTTATAGTGTTCTACGCACTGACTGGGCATGCGTTCATTGTAGACGGATAAGACTTCGGCAAATTTGTTGAATCTATTTTCCTTTCCTTTTTCAGTTTTCAGCTTATCAGCCTTTTGACAGGTATCAGCCCACATTCTATCGATAAAGGCATTTATCGTTTCAACCTTTTGCTTATCTGTATTTATTCTTTCGTACTTTTGAACAAGATTATCCCCTTTGACTTTTATCCGATGAGATGCCTGAGCTTCTGCTAATACAGCAAGCTTTTCCATATATAAATCATATCGACTGAAAAAGGTTTCAGGATTTACAGTATTTTCTATTAACTGAGCACAGTCATTTAATATTTCCAAATCCCTTTGAAGCACTATAAGATCAATAGGCTTTTGCCTTTTAAACAAATCAAAAAATCCCATAATTCTTTCCCCCAGTTTCTTTTGCATACCACGCTTATATAATCCTTTTTGAGATTATATCTTTTCCATTACTGCCAGATGTGGTATGAAGTAAATTATATAGTTATCTATTTCAGTACATACCCCATACTTATCCCGATAACAGTCGATGCATTCCTTCAAAAATTCATCTGTCACATTTAATAGCTCTGCGACTTCATGTCTACTCTGGCAGCCAGCCCGAAATGCCTTAATGATGCCAGTTAGCCCGATCAGCTTATTGTACCCCCAGAGTCGAGCTTGCCTTTCCTGTTTACGGTTGCGGACATCATTCATATCAATGATGTTCCCTACTGATGTATGGTGATGTCCGAGTTCCTCAGCAAGGACGCAGGTCTTTTCCGTATTTGTCGCAATATCTTGCCGGATGGCAATTCGCTTTCCTTTGATTCTTCCGTTATTGTATTTCAGGGGCTTTTCCTTTACGATAAGCCCCTCCTGATGGGCTTCATCCAAAAGCGCTTCATAATTCATGAGTCAACACCTCCAGTTTATAGTATAGTGCAAAGGCTGTCCCATAAACTGAACTTAGAAATTGTCATCGTCCATAATATCATTGTCGGAAGTATCTTCACCCTCTGGTACGTCTATGTCAGTACGGGCGTGAGCAGCGTTAACCTGTGTTTCCAATGAATAAGCGGGATTCCCGAGCAACACGTTAGAGTAGTCAAGAAGACTTTTCTTTCCATTATTATTAAGTTTTTCTGAATTATCGATAATGGCACTGATCAGCCTGTCTCCTCGATACTTGCTTTTGTCATAAGCTTGTTTGAAATCTTCTACATTATCAAATGATAAATGGGTGTTTTTGGGAACGTCTTTAAACTCATTACGCCCCATTGGAACATCATATCCCATCAACCATGCTTCGCTGACATTAAGAGCAATACCAAGAATGAAAAGCTTATCTTGATTAGGTTCCGTCTTTCCAGAGCAGTATTGGCTGATATCTGATTTATTCATTTTTACATCATATTTTTTACAATACGGTTCTGTCAAATTTAGTATGTCTACTTGACGCAGATTTCTATCAGACATAATTCGTTTTAGTCGAATAGCAGTGTTTTCCTTCTTCATAATATATACCGCCTTTCTGATATCACTATAACACACGTTATACATAAGTTCAATAAGAAAAACCTAAAAAGTTAAAAAAATTGAATTTTCCCATTGACAATAGTATGGCATGATGGTATTGTACATATAGTTCAAAACTTCGAACTTGAAAGGAGGATAGTGATGGCGTTTAATTACAATAAGCTTAGCGGAAGAATCGTTGAGATCTTTGGAACAAGATATAAATTTGCGAAAGCCATGAACTGGTCAGAACGCACATTATCACTAAAGATGAATGGACGGAGGGCGTGGCGGCAATCCGACATATGTAAGGCGATTCATTTATTAGATCTAACCGATGAAGATATTCCCTCATATTTTTTTACGCCAAAAGTTCAAAATAATGAACTTAAGAAAGGAGACTAGATGCAGGAGTTAGTATATCTCAAAAATGATGAAGCGGTCTGTGATAGCTTGCAAGTGGCGGAGAAGTTCCATAAGAGACATGACAACGTGATGCAGACGATTTCTAATCTCCTGAAAAATGAGGAGATTAAAAGCAGAAATCTTTTTCGAATATCTCATTACATGGATTCGAAAGGCAGAACTTATAGAATACACGGATACCGAGTGTGTAAGCGCTTTTATGGATCTCGTAAACAGAAAAGCAGAATATTATGGCATGGCAAATTCAAAATTGCTCGTGTATTTTCTCAACTTTCCAGTATTTACGGGCTTTCCCGCCCATCAGCATCTATGTAATTTGCACTTTTCCCTTATTTTTTCCCTTGTGAGGAATCTATAAGGGAAAAAGTGTTGTTTTCGTTTTAATCGTTCCCTACTACCTTATCAAGAAGCCTTGCTGAATTCTTCTTGGCTTCCCTTGTAGCATGGGCGTAAATATTCATTGTGGTACTTACTGCCGAGTGTCCCAAGAGTTCCTGCACATCCTTCGGTGGTGCTCCGTTTGCTAACAGATTGCTTGTGTAAGTGTGTCTTAATGAGTGGAAGTGGAAGTTTTCAAATCCTTTCAGGTGCTTTCTGATTGACCTGCACATCCAGTCCAGCGCTTCCCTTCCTAAGTACATTCCGTCCTGTCTGACACACACCAGCGAAATCTCTGTGTAGTCCTCCGGCACTTCCTGCGTTCCGTCCAATGAATACAGTTCGTAGTAAACTCTGTTCTTTTCTCTGACTTCCTTGTAGTAATTCCTCTGATAAAGCTGTCCGTACTGAAAGCGTTGCTTGTGCTGTTCCTTTTTCGCCTTTCGTAAGATTTCAGCAAGAGTATCGCCAAAATCCACGATTCTGACCTTTTTACGCTTGGTAGGTCCTAACTCCAGCTTATGCCTTGCATTGTTCCGGCTTAAGCTCCTACGCACCGTCAGATACTGTTCTTCAAGGTTGATGTCATCCCAGGATAATCCAGTCACTTCCCCAATTCGCAGACCTGCATAATATGCTATCTGCACTGCCAGCAGTGAGGAGCTTTTCTTTTTGATAAGATAAGCTATGATTTCATTGTACTGCTGGTGGGTAATGGTCTTTTCCTGCGAAAAATCTTCATCTTCGGTAGCGAACAAATCCACTTCCTGCGTCGGTCTTCTGATTACTACATACTGCATAGGGTTGAAACTGATATACTGCTTTGGAAACACCGCATACCGGAAAGCCCTCTGTAACACTGCTGAAAATGAATGGATACGGTCTATGCTTAATGGTTTTGCTTCCGTACCATCGGGAGCCGTTCCACCGAAGCTTAAATAATCCATAAATTCCTGCATGTGTTCACTTGTGACTGTCCGAAGCTTTCTTTTGCTTAAAGGGTGTCTCTTAATAATCTTCACCACCCCGAGATAAAGGGTTACAGTGTTATTACTAAGGGAACTGACTTTTAATTCCTCATCCACCCACACATCCAGAAGCTCTCCCAGTGCGATGTTCTCCGTTTTGGCTACGATTTTCTTACTTTCGTATTCTTCCATAGCCTTACGGAGCAGTTTTTCCGTTTCCGACTTACTTTCTGTTCCTACGCATTCCTTCTGAACCAAGTTACCACTGGCATCCTCCACATAATAGCGGTAATACCATTTCTTGCCTTTTTTCCTTACAGAACCTTTTGCCATAATCGTTTCTCCTTTCGATATCGACAATCGGAACTGATGAAATGCTTCTTGCGTGTAAGTATATCATAACTCCGGTTGTCTAACTATACCGATTCGGAATCTTCCGATAAAAGATTTGCAAGCCTCTGTGTGGCTGTTTCCGGTTTCTTGGAATAGAGCCTTATCACATCTGCCATGTCATTAAAGGCATTGACTGTGTGGGTAATCTCCCTAAGAAACATGATTTCGTTGTATTCCTTATTCGATTCAAAACCTATGGTGGCTGCTATGTCTGCATTCTCCGTGTTGCCCTTGAAGTTCTTGCAGGCAAACTGGAACGAATCCATAAACAACTCATACTCCTGTAATATCAGTAGCAGTAGGTCTTTCGAGAAGTCAGCTTCCTCATTATTAAGGTCAAAGGGTAAACGGTTTAAAATACTGCTCATTGCATCACGAATCTGTAATTCCCTTTTATCCGTAATGTCTGTTTCGTATTCCTCTGTTTCGCCTTTGAGCCATTCCACAGATACATGAAGTGCTTCTGAAAGTCCATCCAGCACCAGCTTCTTGGTATTGTCGATTGTTCCGGCTTCATATCTCTGAATGGTGGAAGCTGTCACTCCCATCTTTTCAGCTACATAAGGCTGTTTCAATCCTAATTCCAATCTTCGCTGTTTTGCCCTGCTACCGATTAGCTTGCGTAATTCTTTATCTTTCATCTTAATACGCCTCCTTTTTCGGTATGGTACTACTATAACACACATCTTTTGTAATTGCAATATGCAAGTTAATAATTATTTTTAGAATTTCGTAACGCTTGACAAGAAGATATAAAAGGTTTATAGTAGGCTTAGTCCGGAAATTGCATAATGCAATTTGCAAGGAGGTGATTTAATGACAGAAATGAAAATTGCCTTATCCATTGAGGAAGCAGCCGACTATACCGGTATCGGAAGAAATACGCTCCGAGATTTGGTAAAGTGGAAGAAGCTCCCGGTACTTCAGGTAGGACGAAAGGTTCTGATAAAGACTGATATACTGGAGCAGTTCATGGAAGCCAACGAGGGCAGGGACTTAAGGGATAAGAATACTGTCAGAGCAGTTAGCAGAAAAACTGCTGTAACTTAAAAGGGTGGCTTCCTACGAAACCACCCTTTGGTATGTATCAGACCGAAGCCATGATATACCTACACGCAAATAGATTATATCATGTGCTTCCTCTGGTATCAACCAAAACTTACGGGAAAGGAGCAGGAATTTTACAGGACAATTTCATATTGAAGTGAGTGGTACAGACCTTTTAGTGCAATTCTTTTGCAAGCCCTCGGCGTTTGAGAGCGAAATACACCCTTCGCACAAATCTCCGATTTGTACTCTGGGTATTTCGCCCTTGCAGGGAGCAAAGTCACGCCTGCGTGACTTATACAAATGCTGTCGCATTTGAGATAATGCCGGACACGGCATTGTGTTCGTACGAGGATGTGCAACATCCTTTGGACACACTAAGTGTCCACTCACTTATATAATCCTTCCACCTCTTTCCCTAAGTAACATTTACGAGAGGAGGAAGCACT
>ERZ1643249.659-NODE-659-length-37729-cov-7.080878_pt1 | contig 37729 bp, 33 predicted proteins | sample MGYA00579263_ERZ1643249 | MGnify/ENA primary metagenome ERZ1643249 (study PRJEB29033, sample SAMEA4952264) | chicken gut metagenome | biome: Broiler Chicken; feature: Gastrointestinal Tract; material: Caecum | place: Ireland | collected 2018 | study: Broiler...
CCCCCAACCACCTGGACCACCACAAGGATATGCAGGAGTACATCGACGCCAAGCGCAACATCCTGCTGTGGCAGCAGCCGCCCTGCCGCGCGGTGCTGGGGTACGAGAACGACGTCTCCCGCGGCATGGCCGCCGACTGCAAGGGGGAGCAGGTCTGGTTCACCCGCCTGCACGAGACCGACAACGGCGCGTTCCTGCGCGCGTCGGACGACACCCTCTGCTATGCCGAAAACGGCGCCGTCACGCCGGTATTGCCCCGCAGCGAAGTCAAGCTGCGCGGCCTGCACAATGTGGAAAACCTGCTGGCCGCCATCGCCGCCGTCTGGGGCCGCGTGCCGGTGGAAGCCATGCGCCGGGTGGGCAGTACCTTTACCGGCGTGGAGCACCGCATCGAGCCGGTGCGCCTGCTGGACGGCGTGCAGTATTACAACGATTCCATCGCCTCCAGCCCCACCCGCACCATCGCCGGCCTGCGCAGCTTTGACCGCAGGATCATTTTGATCGCCGGCGGCTACGACAAGCACATCCCCTACGAGCCGCTGGCCCCGGAGATCCTGGCCCATGTCAAGGTGCTGATTTTGATGGGCGCCACCGGCCCCCGCATCGAGCAGGCCGTCCGGGAATGCCCCGGCTTTGCCGAAAGCGGCCTGGTCATCCGCCACGCCGAGAGCATGCAGGACGCGGTGGAACAGGCCCGCGCCAGCGCCGTGCCGGGGGATATCGTCAGCCTGTCGCCGGCGTCGGCCTCCTTTGACCTGTATCCCAACTTCGAGGTGCGCGGCCGGGACTACAAGCGCATCGTCAACGCGCTGCCGGAACGGGAATGATCCGGCAAGAAGGGGGCCTCTGACAAAATGATCCAGGCGGTATCCAACGACGCGCAGAAGCGGTGTTTTCTGGGCGCAGCCCGGCGGGAGCCGATGCTGCACGCCCTGCTGGGGCGCGACCTGACCCTGTGGGCCGACAACCCCGGCGCGCCGGTCAAGCTGTTTGTGGCAGGGCAGGCGGCGCTGTCCCTGACCGACGATTACGCCTGGCTGGCGGGCCGGCCGGACGACCTGGAGGAGCTGGTCAGCTTCCTGCGGTTTGCGGGAGTGCATACCCTGCAGACCCCCAGCGAGCTGGGCGGCCAGCCGGGGCTGCGGGCGGCCGGGCAGGATGCCTTTTTGGTGCTGGAGCCCGGCGGCAGCCTGCCCCAGCCGCCGCTGCCCCAGGGCTTTGCGCCGGACACCGCCGTGCCGGTGGGGGAGGCGGCCGACCTGCTGTTCCCCACGGCGTCCGCTTACCGGGACGGGTTCTACTCCCGCACGGCCACGGCGGTCAACCATGGCCTGGCACGGCTGTGGGGCCTGCGGGATGCCGGCGGTCGGCTGGCTGCCAGCATGGGGGCGGATGCCCTGTTTGAGCGGCAGGCCTATCTGTCGCTGCTGCACACCGACCCGGCCTTCCGCCGCCGCGGCCTGGGCGGCTGGCTGGTAACGGCGATGGCCAACGCCCTGGCCGCCGAAGGCTGGCGCTGCGCCTTTTTCAGCGAGCCGCACAACCTGCCGTTTTACCGGCAGCTGGGCTTTGCGCCCGCTGGCACCATGAATTGCTGGCATGTGGAAGAACAAAACGTATCACCGGTAAGGAAAATAGAAAAAGGATAGTAAATGCCCATGATCGAACAGTTTTACGACATCAAACCGGAGGTGCTGGCCCTGGACGAGAAGGCCATGCGCCTGTGCGCCGACCAGTTTGCCGCCACCGAGCGCATCCGGGATTACAACCAGCTGAAAATGCTGCGCGCCTTTACCGACTGCGGCGTGGAGGCGCGGCACTTTTGGGGGTCCTCCGGCTACGGCGTCTGGGACGACAGCCGCAACAAGCTGGAGGAGGTGTTCAGCCGGGCCATGGGGGCTGAGGACGCCCTGGTCCGCCCCCAGTTTATGAGCGGCACCCACACCATTGCGGTGGCGCTGTTCGGCCTGCTGCGCCCCGGCGACACGCTGCTGGCTGCCACCGGCCGCCCCTACGACACGCTGGAGGGCGTCATCGGCCTGGGCGACGCGGGCAAAGGCTGCGGCACCCTGCGGGAGTTCGGCGTGCTGTACGACGAGGTCCCCCTGACCGACGCCATGCTGCCCGACTATGACGGCATTGCTGCCAAGGCACCCGGTGCAAAGGTACTGCACATCCAGCGCAGCCGCGGCTACACCCAGCGCAACGCTTTCTCGCTGGAGACCATCGAACAGGTCGTCCGCACCGCCAGGGCCGCCAACCCGGACATCATTGTCTTTGTGGATAACTGTTACGGCGAGTTCACCCAGACCCGCGAGCCGCTGGCCGTGGGCGCGGACATCATGGCCGGCAGCTTTATCAAGAACCCCGGCGGCGGCATCACCCCCACTGGCGGCTACATCGCCGGCCGGGCCGACCTGGTGGAAAAGATCAGCCACCGCTTCACCGCCCCCGGCATCGGCAAAGATCTGGGCTGCACCCAGGACTCGCTGCGGGACACCTTCCTGGGCTTTTACTACGCCCCCGGCGTCGTCTGCGAGGCGGTCAAGACCGCCATCTACGCCCAGTGCCTGCTGGAGCTGTGCGGCGTGCACCCGGTGCCCCGCTACACCGACGAGCACAACGACATCGTCACCTGCTTTGACTCCGGCAGCGCGGCGGCCCTGCAGGGATTCTGCACCGGCATCCAGAAGGGCAGCCCCATTGACAGCTTTGTCACCCCCGAACCCGCCGACGAGCCAGGCTACACCGACAAGGTCATCATGGCCTCCGGCAGCTTTACCGAGGGCAGCACCATCGAGATCAGCTGCGACGGCCCGCTGCGCCCGCCCTACACCTGCTACCTGCAGGGCGGCGTCAACTTTACCGCCGGCCGCGCCGCGGTGCTGTGCGCCGCTCAGAACGCCTTTTTTGCCGGCAGCCGGTAAAAGCCGGCCGCTTGCAGCGGCCCTGCCGTCCAACAGGGGTTGCCCAAACGGCTGATAAAATCAGGACCGCCCCGCACAGGCCGGTGATTCCGGCCTGTGCGGGGCGGTCTGCGGTTTGTCCTGCCGGGGGGGGCAGGGGAGTGCCCCCGGCCTTGCCGCGGGGGAAATCACCGCTTTATGGTGCGGTCCTCCTGCTGGCCCAGCGCCTTGCGGTACAGCGCCTTGACTTCCTCGTGGTGGCGGTTGACCATGGCAAAGGCGTCCTCGCCATGGCGGACCGGCTGAACGGCGGGCAGGGCGGAGGGCAGGGGGATATCGATGCGGGATTTGGCGTTGGACATGATGGGGGACCTCCTGGCAGATGATGGAAAGCCTTTGCCGCGGCGCTGCGCCGGCCGGACCCCGGCGTTTTGGCGGCATGCTTCTATTTTATGCAAGCTGTTATGACTATATTCGCACGGAATTGTATCGAAGATGTTTCAGACTGGTCAAGACAGGAAAAATTTACATCTGCCCGCCGGAGGCGCCCCGGCCGGACAAAAAGAAAACCCCCGTGCTGCCGCCATGACAGCACAGGGGTTTTGTTGCGACAAAACGGGCAAGGGGACGCGGACGGCATTACTGCCGCACGTAATCCCGCACCAGCGCCTGCAGCAGATCGTCGCGGTCCACACGGCGGATCAGCGCGCGGGCGTTTTTGTAGGTGGTGATATAGGTCGGGTCCTCCGACAGAATATAGCCGACCAGCTGGTTGATGGGGTTATAGCCCTTCTCCTCCAGTGCGCTGTACACCTGAAGAACGACCTTTTTGATCTCCTCGTCCTTTTCGTCCCGGATCGAAAAAATTGCGGTAGGCTCAGAAATGGCCATGGCAATACCCCTCCCTTGGCATAAGCGGCCCTTGCGGACACGCAAAATCGTATTCTATGCAGACTATTATATACGAAACTGCCGTGTTTCGCAAGTGGAATCCGACCTTTTTTGGGCCGATTGTCAAATCTTTCGCGCCTGCCGTGTCTGGCAGGGCTGTCAGCCGGCGATGACCTGGCCTTTTTGGATGACCTTTTGGATGTTCAGCTCCCGGTCGGCCAGGATGACGTTGCCGTACCGCCCGGCGGCCAGAGAGCCGTAGTCGCTGTCCACGCCGATGCTGCGGGCCGGGTTCTCGCTGGCGGCGCGCACGGCGCTTTCCAGCGGCACGCCCATGTCCAGCACGGCGCGGCGCATGCAGTCGTACAGGCAGGTGGCGCTGCCCGCGATCACGCCGGGATGCTCGGTCAGGGTGGCGCGGGGGCCTTTCACCGTCACGGCCTGGCCGCCCAGGCTGTACTGGCCGTCAGGCAGGCCGCAGGCCATCATGCTGTCGGCGATCAGCACCACGCGGTCGGCGCCGAAGGTGTTGAAGGTGAAGCGCACCATGGCCGGGTGGATGTGCACGCCGTCGGTGATCAGCTCCACCTCGGCGTGGTCCTCCAGCGCGGCGATGATGGGGCCCGGCTCCCGGTGGGTGATGCCCGGCATGGCGTTGTACAGGTGGGTCATGTGGGACGCGCCAGCAGCGAACGCCTTTTTGGCGGTCTCGTAACTGGTGCAGGTGTGGGCGATGGAGATGCGCACCTCGCCGCGGCAGCGGGCGATAAAGTCCAGCGCGCCGTCCTCCTCCGGGGCCATGTCCACCAGCTTGATCAGCCCACCGGCCCGCTCCTGCAGGCGGCGGAACATGTCCACGTCGGCCTTGTGCAGATACTTGGGGTTCTGCGCGCCGATCTTGTCCGGGCTGATGAAGGGGCCTTCCATGTTGATGCCCACCAGGTCGGCGCCGCGGCCGTTTTTGTGGGCCGCCGCCGCGTCCATGATGCCGCCCAGGATCTCCTCGCTGTAGGTCATGGTGGCGGGGCAGATGGCAAGCACGCCTTTGCTGGCTTCAAAGTCCGCCAGCGCCTGGATGGCCTCCGCGCTGGCGTCGCAGAAATCGTGGCCCACCGCGCCGTGGAAATGCAGGTCCAGCAGGCCCGGCAGGGCATACAGGCCCTCCGCGTCGATGATCTCCTCATCCAGCTGCGGCGCTGCGCCGAACGCGATCCGGCCGCCGCGGATGACGATGTCCCCCTTGGCAAACACGTGCTGCGGGGTGCAAACCATTGCGTTTTTGATAATCATGGCAAATCGCCTCGTTTCCTGGAGGATGGGGTCAGATCAGGCTCAGGGCCTCGGCGTCGCCCACCAGCGTGAAGTCGGGGTGCATCTGCAGGATGGAAGCGGGCACCTCCGGCGTGACCGGGCCAAAGAACGCCTTCTTGATGATCTCGGCCTTGCCGGCGCCGTTGGCGACCAGCAGCACCTTGCGGGCCTGCATAATGGTCTTGATGCCCATGGTGTAGGCCTGCTTGGGCACCAGGTCCACATTGCCGTCAAAGAAACGCTTGTTGGCCTCGATGGTCTCCTGGGTCAGGTCGACGCAGTGGGTGCCCAGCTCAAAGGCGGAGCCCGGCTCGTTGAAGCCGATGTGGCCGTCGTGGCCGATGCCCAGCAGCTGCAGGTCGATGCCGCCCACGTTGTGGATGACCTCGTCGTAACGCTTGCACTCGGCCGCGGCGTCCAGGTTGGTGCCGTCGGGCAGGTTGATGCGGACGGGGTCGATGTTGACGTGGTCAAAGAAATTGTCGTGCATGAAGCTCCAGTAGCTCTGGGGATTCTCACGCGGCAGACCGCGGTATTCGTCCAGGTTGACGGTGGTCACTTCCGAAAAGTCCACGTCGCCCTTGTTGTACCAGTCGATCAGCTGCTGATAGGTGCCCACGGGGGTGCCGCCGGTGGCCAGGCCCAGCACGCAGTTGGGCTTCATGATGACCTGGGCTGAGATGATGTTGGCCGCTTTGCGGGACATATCCTTGTAGTCTTTTGCGCGGATGATCTTCATAGAAAATGCAACTCCTTTTCCATTGCCGGCTTTGCCAGAGAGCCGGTTTCTTTTTCCAGTATAGCATTGTCTGCGGATGGTGTACAGCCATGGATAAAAAAATCCACAGCGCGGCAGGGAAAATAAAGATGCCGCGGACGGGCGTCAGCCCGCCCGCGGCGGAAGTCTGCGGGAGGAACCAGAACTCCCAACAGGAATGTGCCGATCAGAGGCGCATTACAGCATCTTCTTCAGCTCGTCGTAAACAAACTGGACATTCATGCCAATGACGACCTGCACGGCGTTTTTGCTCGGCTTGATGACGCCGGCAGCACCGGCAGCCTTGACTGCCTTGTCGTCCACGACGGTGGAATCCTTCACGTCAAAGCGCAGGCGGGTGGCGCAGTAGTCCACGTTGGAGATGTTCTCCTTGCCGCCCACAGCTGCCAGCACGCCGGAAGCAATGGCGGTAAAGTCGTTGTTGGCCAGCTGGGCGGGGGCGGCGGCATCGCTGTCGTCATCCTCGCGGCCGGGGGTCTTCAGGTCAAAGATCTTGATGGCGAAGTAGAACACCACAAAGAAGACAAGCGCAGCCGCGATGCCCAGAGGAATGATCATCCAGGTATTGTTGGCGGCGGGCAGGCTGGCCGAGAAGAACAGGTCGGTGAAGCCGGCCGAGAAGCTGAAGCCGGCGCGGAAGCCGGAGTAGTAGGTGATAACGGTGAAGATGCCGTACAGCAGGGCGTAGACCACGTACAGCGGGAACGCCAGGAACATGAAGCCGAACTCGAAGGGCTCGGTAACACCACAGACGAAAGCGCAGATAGCGGCGGAGCCGACCAGGCCGAAGGCGACCTTGCGCTTTTCAGGCTTGGCAGTGGCGATCATGGCGGCAGCGGCGCCGGGAACACCGAACATCATACAGGGGAAGAAGCCGGACATATACATACCCAGGCTCCAGGTGATCTCGTTGCCATTGGTGCCGATGTCGCCGGTGACCAGGCCGGCCCAGAAGTTTTTCAGGTCGCCGATGCCGACGGTATCGAACCAGAAGATGTTGTTGACCGCATGGTGCAGGCCGAACGGGATGAGCAGGCGGTTGAGGAAGGCGTACAGGCCGGCGCCGATGGCATCCATGCTCAGGATGCCGTTGCCGATGGCCATCAGGCCGCCGTAAACAACAGGCCAGATGAACAGCAGGATGGCTGCAACGATGATCGAGAACACGGCGGTGACGATGGCGACGCAGCGTTTGCCGCTGAAGAAAGCCAGCCAGTCAGGCAGCTTGGTGCTCTTGAACTTGTTGTAGCAGACAGCGCCGATAATGCCGGCGATGATGCCGATGAACTGGTTCTGGATGTTGTTGAACGCAATGTTCGCCTCGGCGCCGGTGATGGTGGCGACGACGGTGGGGTCCAGCAGCTTGGTGATCATCAGCCAGGAAACCAGGCCGGACAAACCAGCGGTGCCGTCCTTATCGTCGGCCAGGCCAACGGCAACGCCGACGGCAAACAGCCAGGACATGTTGTCGATCAGGGCGCCGCCGGCCTTCACCAAGAAGAAACCGATGATCTGAACGATGCCGGTAACGTCGCCGCCCTGCATGGTAGCCGGGCACATCAGGTAACCGATGCCCATCAGGATACCACAGATAGGAAGCGCGGCAACCGGCAGCATCAGGGCTTTGCCCAGCTTCTGCAATTGCTTCATCATAAGAAACATTCCTCCTAAAATCTCTCGCAATCTACGAACGCAATGTCAGGCAGTCTGGTTCCACTGGCCCGGACACTTTGTTAAACAAATATTAACATATTCGTAACAAAAAAGAAAGAGAATTTTTGCAAGATTGGGTGAAATCACAAAAAACAGCCCCGAATCTTGTGGAGTATTTTGTAAAAACTGTAAAAATGTCTCTATTGATATGCAGGAAACGCTCATTGGCAGGGCAGCCGCCCGAACGAGGAGAAAACCCAATGTCCTTATATGGATATGCAGGATCTGCGCGCAAGTATGCGGTTCGCCCCGGCAGGCCGCGGGGCAGGGCGGGCAAGTCAGGCGGCGGCGTCCAGCGCGGCGCGGGCGGCGCGCACTGCGGCCTCGCTGGTCTGCTGGATGTGCCATTCATCCAGGCCGGGCAGCCCCATGGGGACGCCCTCGCGCCGGAAACGCATGCGGCTTTCCAATTCGATCTTGCCGCTCATGTGGAAAGCCGCCGCCCCCGGCAGGCCGGCACGCAGCCTGCGGATGGCCTCGGCGTTCACCCCTGCGCCGATCAGCACCTGCGGGCCGCCGATCTCGTCCCGCAGGGCAAGCAGCTGTTCCAGCATTTTTTCGCCGGCCAGGCAGTTGGCGGCGGCGCCGCTGGTCAGCACCGTGTCGATGCCCAGGGCGGCGGCGTCCCGGTAGGTCTGCAGCGGGTCGCGGCTGACGTCGATGGCGCGGTGCAGGGTCAGGCCGGCACCCTCCGCTGCCCGGCACAGCCGGCCGGTGGCGTCCATATCCAGGCCGCCGCCGGCAGTCAGCGCCCCGATGACAAAACCGTCCGCACCGGCACTGTGCAGGGCCGTGATTTGGCGGCACAGCAGTTGGATCTCATCATCGGCATACAAAAAATCACCCGGCCGGGGGCGCATCAGGCAGCGGATGGGGATGGCGCTTTCGGCACGGATCTGGCGCAGCAGCTCAGCCCAGGGTGTCAGCCCGCCGACAGCCAGGGCGCTGCACAGCTCAAGGCGGTCGGCGCCGCCGCGTACGGCGGCCATGGCGGATGCAAAACTGTCAACACAAACTTCCAGCAGCGGGCGCGGGGATGGAACAGACACAGGGCACCTCTTTCCGGCCGGCAGGCGGCAAAAGCCGTGCCGGCCTGTGATCTTATAGTGACAGTATCACAATAGCATATTCGCCCGGCCATGGCAAACACAAAACCCTGCCAGCCTGTTACCCGGCCGGAATGGGAGAAAACGGCGGGGCAGGGCAGCAGGGCCTTGTGCAGTTATATGAAATGCCCAAAAGGGGGGCAGCAAGGAGGGGAGGTTCAGGCGGCGTGCCGTCTGCCCGGCACCACGCGCAGCGGCACCTTGGGATGGGCAGCAGACCGGCGGCGGGCAGCTGCCCTGGCCGGCTGCACCGTCAGCAAAGCAGCCAGCAGATTTACGCCGACAAAGGAACCGCCAGCATACCCCAAAGCGGCCAACAGCCCTACGCTGCCCTGGATGGCGGCGCTGAGCAGGAAAAACAGCAGAGCAGCTTCCAGCAGGAACAGAAAATTGCATACGACGGTTTTGAATCCGGAATGTTTCATGGTAGTGGCCTCCCACAGCTCAATAAGGTAAGAAGATCTGCGCACCGTTTGGGTGCACCGCAAATGCAGAAAGGATACAACGTATGGTTGTTTGATGGCTCCATTTTATAACAACAAATGGTTGTTGTCAAGGCTGGAATCACAACTTTTTATTGTAAAATTTCGAAAAGGTCTTTACAAAAACGACGAATGGTTGTATACTGGCGATAACACAAACTGTACAGCGGCAGCCCGATGGGCAGGAAGGTTGGTTTTTATGTTTTCAGATCGCTTGAAACAGGCCCGCAAGCGCAAAAAGCTCAGCCAGGCAGAGCTTTCGCGCCAGCTTGGGGTGACCCAGCAGGCGGTCGGCAAATGGGAGACTGGGCGTTCCACGCCTGACCCGGTTACGGTGGCCCGCCTGGCGGAACTGCTGGATACCACCACCGACGTCCTGCTGGGGCTTCAGCAGCCGGATTTTGCCCCGCCGGTGGGCCAGCGCACCCCGTACAACGAGAGCCCTATCCCCGTGGTGGGCACCGTGCGGGCCGGGTACGGCGCCCTTGCCTTTGAGGAGGATTACGGTACCGAGTATGCCTGCGTAAAGGACCCGGACAACTACTTCTACCTTGTGGTCAAGGGGGACAGCATGGAGCCGCGCATCTCGGACGGCGACCTGGCCCTGGTGCACCGCCAGCCTACCCTGGAAAACGGCGAGCTGGGCGTTATGGTCTACGGCACCGACGGCGAGGGGACCTTAAAGAAGTACCTCCGCCGCGGCAATGCCGTGGTGCTGCATCCCTTTAACCCTGCCTACGAGGATCTGGTCATCAAGGGGGAAGAGCTGGATCACCTGTATATCGCCGGCAAAGTGGTCGAGACAAAGACCAAGTGGTGATGGACAGCGGAAAGAACTTCCGCTCTGGTATTTATGATACCAGGTGTTGTGTCCCATAACAGGGACAAACAAGGGAAAGAACAGATATGACCGGGCGATAAAACGGACTGCGATCGGCCTGCGGCGGTTCGTTCGCCGGATATAATAGGGCCTCTGCACACCGTACGGCACAGGTGCGCAGGGGCAGCGGGAAAATAGATCATGCGGTTTTCTGCCAGTGGGAGCGATGGCTGCTTCCGCACCGGGGCAGGGGGCTTGGTTTTTTGTACCTGTTTTGATGTGCCGGCCGGGGCTGTCCAATCATCGGAGCCGGGCAGGGCGGGCAGACCGGCAGGCAAAGCGGCAGTTTGCGGGAGGAACGAGGGATGCTCACACTGGAGCAAAAGCTGGAAATTCTGGCCGACAGCGCCAAGTATGATGTGGCCTGTACCTCCAGCGGCGTGGAGCGGGCCGGGCGGCATGGCAGCCTGGGCAGCTGCAGCGCGGCCGGTATCTGCCATTCCTTCACCCCGGACGGGCGCTGTGTCTCGCTGCTGAAGGTGCTGTACTCCAATGCATGCAGTTACGATTGCAGCTACTGCGTCAACCGCCGCACCAACGATGTGCCCCGCGCCACCTTTGCCCCGCGGGAACTGGCCGAGCTGACCATCGGTTTTTACCGGCGCAATTACATCGAGGGGCTGTTCCTTTCCAGCGCGGTGCTGGGCAGCCCGGATGCCACGATGGAGCGCATGATCGAGGCGCTGCGCATCCTGCGGGAGGAATACCGTTTCCGCGGTTATATCCATGCCAAAGCTATTCCGGGTGCCGATCCGCTGCTGGTGCGGCGGCTGGGCTTTTTGGCGGACCGGCTTTCGGTCAATATTGAGCTGCCCAGCGCCGGCAGCCTGCAGCGCCTGGCGCCGGACAAAACGCGCGGGGCGGTGCTTGCCCCCATGCGCCAGATCGCCGCGGAGCGGGAGCAGAACAGCCGGGACCTGCAGCTGTACCGCTCTGCGCCGGAATTTGCGCCGGCCGGGCAGAGCACCCAGATGATCATCGGGGCCTCGCCGGAAAGCGACCGGCAAATATTGCATCTGACGCAGGCGCTGTACCGCAGGTATTCGCTCAAACGGGTATTTTATTCGGCCTATCTGCCGGTGGTGCAGGACCCGCGGCTGCCTGCCGTGACCACCCGGCCGCCTCTGCTGCGGGAACACCGGCTTTACCAGGCCGACTGGCTGCTGCGTTTTTATCATTTTACCGCTGAGGAACTGCTGACCGAGGCAGAGCCAAACTTTAACCCATATCTGGACCCCAAATGCAACTGGGCACTGCAGCACCCGGAGGCTTTCCCGGTGGAGGTGAACAGCGCCCCCAAAGAATTGCTGCTGCGGGTGCCGGGCATTGGCCCCAAAAGCGCGCTGCGCATCTTAAAGGCCCGCAGAATGCAGCGCCTGGGCATGGACGAACTGAAGCGTATCGGTGTGGTGCTCAAGCGGGCGCAGTATTTTATCACCTGCAGAGGGTATCTGGGAGCGCACGGCACACGGGCCGAGATCGCCGGGGCGCTGGTGGACCCCAAGGCGTTTGGCGTAGGGGTGCAGCAGCTGAGCCTGGACGACTGCATGCCCCGCGCGCTGCCCGACGCCGCGCCGGAGCTGCACCGTCTGACCGGGCAGGGAATGGACGCCTGGCAGGCGGCCAGGGTGCTGAAACAGGAGGCGGTCACGTGCATTACCAGGCGGATGTGAGCGATACCGTTTACCGGTACGACGGCAGTTTTCAAGGGTTCCTCTGCTGCGTATTTGAGAGCTTTGCCCGCCGGGAGATCCCTGCGGCCGTCTGTACCCCGCAGACGGAGCAGCTGACGCTGTTTGCCCTGCGGGACATCCCCACCGACGAGCAGCGGGCGCGGCGGGTGTTTACCGGCGTGGGGCGGCTGGGCGGCCAGCTGCGTTACCGCCTGACGACCGCCTTTTTGAGTTCGGAACCGGACAAGGACCTGACCCTGCTGCGGTTTGTGCGCCGCGCCTTTGAGGCGGGCCCCGGCGCGGCGCAGATGCTGGGCGACCCGGAGATCGCGGCCGCCTGGGCGCTGGAACGGGCCGTTAACAATGAGGCGCATCTGCTGCTGGAATTTTTGCGCTTTGAGGAGCGCGGAGGGATGCTTGGCGCGGTGATCCACCCCAAAAACCGGGTCCTGCCGCTGCTGCGCGCCCATTTCTGCAGCCGCCTGCCGGACGAATCCTTCATGATCTATGACGCGACCCACGGCGTGGCGATGCTGCGCCGCGGCGACGAGGTGCGTTACCTGGAAATGCAGGACTACGCGCCGGAGCCGGACGAGACCGAGGAAAACTGGCAGCAGTTGTGGCAGGGCTTTTTCCGCGCGCTGACCATCGAGGAGCGGCGCAACCCCCAATGCCAGCGCACCCACTGCCCCAAACGCTTCTGGCCGGATATGTGCGAGATGCGGCAGCCCCCAGGCCGGGCAAACCGTCTGCAGGGCAATGGCGGGAGACCCGCGCTGGCAGGGGTACCGGACAAAGAAAAAGGGAAGGCGGCCTTTCCCTGACGCGGGGACCTGATGCGGCGGGGAAAGCAGCAGAATTGCGAGACGCCGCTTTTGGGGCGGACGGTACCAGCAGCCGGCGCAAAGCGGCGGCAGGGGCGTGATCCGCAAACAAAAAGCCCCGCCTCCGCCGGCCTGGGACGGAAACGGGGACTTGGACGGAAAATGCGGGCCGGGACCGGCGGAGCGGGCCGGCAGGGGAGGAAGGTCCTGCCGATCTATCCGCCGCGTCGGGGGCAAAATGGGTGGCCGGCCGGCAATGCGGGGCGCCTGTCAGGCCAAAGCCTGGCCCAGCGCCCGGCACTCGGCCTCGGCGCTGTCATCGGGGGCGCCGTTGCAGATCACGCCCTCGCTGACCAGAGCGGCGCCGGCGCCCTGGCAGCTTTCGGCCCAGTTGCGCATCCACTCGCCGTCGCCCCAGCCGTAGCTGCCAAACAGTCCGATCTTTTTGCCGGCCAGCTTGGCCAGGCAGGGGGTGAACATCGGCTCAAACTCGCTCTCCTCCAGCTGTTCGGACCCCATCGAGGGGCAGCCGAAAGCGATGGCGTCAAACTGATCCACCATGTCGGCCGTAAATTCGGCGGCGGTGCAGCTGGTGACCTCGGCACCGGCGTCCTTTGCGCCCGCCGCTACCATGCCGGCCATCTGCTCGGTGTTGCCGGTGCCGCTCCAATAAACCACTGCGATCTTGCTCATAGCGTTGCCTTCCTTTCGTGAAGCAAAAGTTGATATTAGCATAAGCTAACTATTGAGGAAAAATCATCCCCCACGCTGCCGCGTCCATGCGATGCGCCGAAAAAGCCTGCGCCCGTACAGGGCGCCCCGTGCGGTGCAGGAAATGGGCAGGCGTTATGCGGAAGCCTGCGCGCCGGGCAATACCGGCGGGCGGGCAGCGGCATACGCGCGGAAAACGGGCGGGGAGATTTTTTCTGAAATTAGCATATGCTAACCGATGGGGAAAGCATATCACATCAAAGGCGGATTGTCAAGCAGAAGACGACTGTTCCGGCGGGCAAAGCCGGGCTTTGGCGGGGGGTTGGCCAAAGGGGAGCACCGCTGCCGTGCGGGGAATGCAGGGGGGACCCGGCAGCGGCCGGGAAACTTCCGCTTCCGAGATTGTACTTTGCCCGCTGTTGTGATATACTAAAAACAAACTTGTTAGCAGGCCCGCCGCTGCGGGCAGGGAGGTATTGCACATGAAATCGCTGTTGAAGCTGTTGGTCGTCATCACGGCGCTGGCCGGCATCTGCTATCTTGTCCTGTCCTGGCTGGACGACAGCAAGGGCACGGATTACATTTCGATCTATGGCGGTCCGGAGGATGAATCCGACTGACCGGCTGCGTCAGACTGAACCAAACGATCAGCGCGCCCGCGGGGGAGGACCCTGCGGGCGCGCTTTGTACGTTTTGTTGGGGCAGAGAATTTGGGGGCGGGCAGTTTCCGGGCCGGACGGCTTTCTTATTCAAAAAAGGCGGGAAAGTGAGAAGCGGCAAGCCGCCGAAGGCCAACCCCCCCTTATTCAGGCGAGCCTGGCCGGGCGGCATCTGCCGCTGTGCATCCGCCCTGCGGCCCGGCCCGGCCGGTCGTCAGCCTGGAGGCAGACAAACTTGCAAGGTCTTGCGCTCCGGCAAGGCGCATTGCCTTTTAGAGATCCAGCTCCTGCAGCCGCAGCAGGGCCAGGATGTAGATCTTCAGCGCCTCGATCATCTTGTCAAGGTTGGCGCCCTCGTTGGCACCGTGCATCGGGCCGGCAAAATCGGGCAGAGGCAGGTCGGTGTGCTCCGGGCCGAAGCTGACCGCAAACGGGAAATGGCGGGCGTAGGTGCCGCCGCCCATGGTGAAGGGCTGCTTGTTTTCGCCGGTGACCTCGTTGTAGGTGCGGATCAGAGTCTGGATGGCCGGGCTGTCGGCCGGGATGTAGAAGGGCACCCGGCTGCTGACGTCCTCCAGATGGGCCGCGCCGCCGCAGACGGCGGTCATGGCGGCGGTCAGCCGGCCGGCGTCGGTGTTGGTGGGGAATCGGCAGTCAAAGCTCTGGCGCAGCGCACCGTCCCGCAGTTCGATGGTGCCGCCCACGATGGTCAGCGGGTCAAACAGGCCGTCGTCCGCCGCAATGCCCAGGGCGCTGCCGTCGGTGGAGGCATGCAGCTTTTGCAGCACCTGCAGGTAGGCGGCCTCGGCGGCGGTGCAGACGCCGCTTTCCAGCAGGCAGTTTACCAGCAGGCCGATGGCGTTGACGGTGCCCTGGGGCATGGCCGCATGGCCGCTCTTGCCCCAGCCGCGCAGCGTCACAGTGCCGTCGCCGTTGTCCTCCACGGTCACGCCCTCGCCGGGGCGGAAGGCGTCCGCCGCCGCGCGCACCACGCAGCAGGCGCGGTCGGGCACGGCGTTGTGGGCCACGCCGCCGGCAAAGTCCAGGATCACGCCGCCCTCAAGCACCGGGCTGACGATCTCGCCGTTGAAGCCGCCCTTTTCGCCGTTGCAGACAGGGAACTCGGCGTCGGGGGTAAAGCAGAAGGCCGGCATCTCAAAATGCTCGGCATAGTAGTCCACGTCCAGCATGCCGGTCTCCTCGTTGGCGCCCAGCAGCGCGCGGACGGGGTAGCGCAGCGCGGCACCGCTGTCCTTCAAATATTTCAGCGCGTACAGGCACAGGATGCTGGGGCCTTTGTCGTCGGCAACGCCGCGGCCCAGCAGCCAGCCCTCCCGCAGGCGGACGGTGTAGGGGTCGGCGTCCCAGCCGTTGCCCTCCGGCACCACGTCGGTGTGGGTGATGGTGGCCAAAAACTTCTGCCCCTGGGCGATGGGGCCGGTCTCGGCCCAGCCGATGTAGCTGCCGGCGTTGTGGGTGTCCAGGCCCAGCTCGGCGGCGATCTCCAGCGCTTTGGCCAGGGCGTCGCGGGGGCCGGGGCCGAAGGGCGCGCCCGGTTCCGGTTTGCCCTCCACGCTGGGCACGGCGCACAGGCGGGAGATATCCCGCAGGATATTGTCACGGTTTTGTTCGGCAAAGGCGTCGATGGACGCCCAGCGGGGATCGTTCATGGCAGTTACCTCCAAAGGAATGTGGCTGCAAAGGACGGCCCCGGCCTGCGGCCGGGACGGTCAATAGACAAACTTTTTTTGCAGCAGATAGTTGAAAAAGAACAACAGCACGTCCACCGGGATCTTGACGGCAAGCTCCGGCACCGCCGCAGGCAGCCAGCCCGCGATGACCGACACCAGCACGCCGCTGAGCAGGGTCTTCAGCACGGTGATGGTGGTGTACAGCGTTGCCGAGCGGGTATGCTGGGAGCGGCTGTGGAACACGAGAAAGTAGTTGAGCAGGTAGTTGACCAGCGACGACAGCACCCGCGCCGCGATGGTGGCGGCCATGATGTAGACGGCGTCGCCCAGCCAGGCCTGGAAGGGGATGCACAGCAGCTGGAACGCCGCCAAGTCCACCACGCTGGAGGACACCGACGACAGCGCAAACCGCCAAAACGGCTGTTTGGGCGCGGCAGATTGGGCGGAATGATTCATAGGGTTTCCTTTATTTTGTGCAGGATCGTTTTGGCACATGCCAGCTTCAAACGATGAAAATGGAATACGGCCGTGCGGCGCAAACGCCGGCGGATGATATCTACTTTACCACGGGCGGCGGTGAAATTCAAGGGCGGCATGGGTCACAGCCGCTGAACGGACCGACATTCGGCGCCCGGTCACTTTACACCCGCCCCCGAACCTTATATAATAGACTTCATACGGCGCGGCGCCTGCCGGCGGCAGGCTGCCCCGCGCCGACGCCGCATGGCGGCCCCATTTGTAACGACCCAGGAGGTACACCCCTTTGCAACGCACACAGATCGCGCCCGGCGTATTTTTGAACGTGCTGGACGCCGAAAAATTCAACCGCTGCCGCATTGCCATCCACCTGCGCTACCCGGCCCGGCGGCAAAGCGCCACCGACGCCGCCGTGCTGGCGCTGGTGCTGGAGCGCGGCTATGCCGGCTGCCCCGATATGACCGCCCTGTCCCGCAAGCTGGCGGCGCTGTACGGCGCCGACCTGGGCGTGGACCTGGCCGGCGCCGGCGGCGACCGGCTGCTGTCAGCCGACGTCTGCGGCATCAAGCAGCAGTTTGCCCTGGCCGGCGAGCGCCTGGCCGACGAGTACGCCGACATCGTGTTCGGCACCATCTTTGACCCCTACCTGGTGGACGGCGTCTTTGACCCGGAGGCCGTCGCCATCGAGAAGGAGACGCTGCGCCGCCGTCTGCAGGCCGAGTTCAACGACAAGCGCCTGTACTGCGTGCGGCAGGCCCGCCGCCGCTTTTACGGTGACAGCCCGGCGGGCATCGAGCTGAACGGCTACCTGGACGAGGTGGACGCCGTCACCCCGCAGAGCGTCAAGGCCGAGTACGACCGTATCCTGGCGTCGGCCGCCATCGACGTGATGGTGCAGGGCGCCGACGCGGACCGGGTGGCAGACCGCCTGCTGCAAAAGCTGGCGGGGGTGCGCTGCGCCCCGGCGGCGGTGTCGCCCGCGCTGGCCATCCCGGTGCAGCCGGTGCAGCATTACACCGAGGCCATCCCCGGCGTGACGCAGGCCAAGCTGTGCATGCTGTTCACCCGCGGCACCACCGAGGCCCTGCCCTCCATCCACCTGCTGCGGGTGGCCATGGGCCTGCTGGGCGGCAGTGCCACCAGCCGGCTGTTCCGCAACGTGCGGGAAAAACAGAGCCTGTGCTATTACTGCGGCTCCAGCGCGGTGCGCGCCACCGGCGTGATGATGGTGGATTCCGGCGTGGAGCCGGGCGGCGAGGCAAAGGCCGAGGCCGCCATCCTGAAAGAGCTGGACGACCTGCAAAAGGCCCCCGCCACCGCCGAGGAGCTGGAGCAGTGCCGCCTGGCGCTGCTGGGCAGCATCGACGCGGTGGGTGACAGCCTGGCCGGGCTGGAAAGCTGGTACTACGGCGCGCTGCTGCGGGGCGAGGAACCCGTCACGCCGGAGCAGGGCAAGGCTTTGACCGCCGCCGTCACCGCCGAGCAGGTGCAGCAGCTGCTGCAAAGCTACCACTATTCGGTCTGCTACGCCGTCACCGCCGGAAAGGAGGATGCCTGATGCCGGAACTGACCATCCGAGAAAAGGCAGCCGCCGCCGTGCGCTGCCAGAGCGCCGTGCTGGAAAGCGGCCTGACGGTGCTGTGCCGCACCATGCCGGGTTACAGCACCGTCCACGCCATGTATGCCACACCCTTCGGTTCCACCGTCCGGGACTTTGTGCTGGACGGCAGACCGGTGCATCTGCCCGCCGGCACTGCCCATTTTCTGGAGCACAAGATGTTCGAGTCGGAGCAGGGCGACGCGTTCAGCCTGTACGCCAAAACCGGCGCGTCGGCCAACGCCTTTACCAGCTGGGACCACACCTGCTACCTGTTTTCGGCCACCAGCCGCATCGACGAGAACCTGGACATCCTGCTGAACATGGTGGGCAGGCCCTGGTTCACCAAAGAGACCATCGCCAAGGAGCAGGGCATCATCGGGCAGGAGATCAAAATGTACGACGACAGCCCCGACTGGCGGCTGCTCACGGCGGCGTTCCGCTGCCTGTACCGGGACGACCCCATCCGGGACGACATCGCCGGCACGGTGGAAAGCATCGCCGAGCTGACGCCGGAGCTGCTGTACGCCTGCACCGACGCGTTCTATGCCCCCGGCAACATGGTGCTGGCGGTGGCCGGCAACATCACGCTGGAGCAGGCGGTGGCGGCCTGCCGCCGCGCCGGGCTGGACAGGCCCGCCGCCCCCCACGCCGTGGCGCTGCCGCCGGCGGCGGAGCCTGGGCCCGTCGCACAGCGGGAACTGCGCTTTGCCATGCCGGTCAACCGCCCCTGCTTTGCGCTGGCCTACCGCGAGCCGCCCATCGCCCGCGGTGACATGAAGCGGGAAATTTTGTGCGACATGGTCACCGACCTGGTCTGCGGCGGTCTGACCGACCTGTACCGCAGGCTGTACGACGAGGGGCTGGTCAACCCGGAATTCAGCGGCGACTACGCCTCCACCCGCACCGCCTGCGCCATCCTGTTCACCGGCGAGAGCACCCGGCCCCGGCAGGTGGCCGAACTGGTCCGGCAGGAGATCGCCCGCCTGCGCCGCGACGGCGTGGACCCGGAGCTGTTCACGCTGGTGAAAAACGAAATGTACGGCGAGCTGCTGGCCATCCTGGAAGGAGTGGAGAATGCCGCCGCCCAGATGACCACCGCCTTTTTGAAGGGCAGCACGCTGGAGGAGCAGATCGCCACGCTGGCCGCGCTGACCCCTGCCGACGCCGACGAGGCGCTGCGCACCATGATGCTGCCCGAAAACGAAGCCTACGTGGAGATCGACCCGTCCGGGGAGGCGCCCGGCGGGGAGGACGCGGCGGAATAAATTTGCCATACGCCCGGCGGGCCGCGCGCCCGGCCGGGCAAGAGAGGAAAACAGACCATGACTTACAACGTACAGTTCCCCGGCCTGGGGCTGGAGTTTGCGCTGGACCGCGTGGCTTTCAGCATCGGCGGGTTTGACATTTACTGGTACGGCATCATCATTGCGGCGGGCATGCTGCTGGCAATGGCGTTTGCCTTCCGCAAGGCGGTGGATTTCGGCATCGACGGCGACCGGCTGGTGGACGTGGTGTTCATCGGCGTGGTGGCCGGCGTCATCTGCGCCCGCGCCTATTATGTGGCCTTTGCGCCTTTTGAGTACGAGAGCATCTGGCAGATGCTGGACATCCGCCAGGGCGGCCTTGCCATCTACGGCGGCGTCATCGGCGCGTTCGTGTTCGGCGGGCTGGCGGCAAAGTGGCGCAAGGTGCCCATCCTGCCGCTGTTCGACCTGGTGGGGATCTGCTTTTTGATCGGCCAGGGCATCGGCCGCTGGGCCAACTTTGTCAATCAGGAAGCCTTTGGCACCAACACCGACCTGCCCTGGGGCATGATCAGCGAGGGCACCGTCAACTACCTGACCGACGTCCAGTCGACCCTGGCCGCCGAGGGCGTGACGGTTGACCCGCTGCAGCCGGTGCACCCCACCTTTTTGTACGAGAGCCTCTGGTGCCTGGCGGGCTTTGTTGTGCTGGAGCTGCTGATCAAGCGGCGCAAATTCAACGGCCAGCTGTTTCTGGGGTATATCATCTGGTACGGCATCGGGCGTTTCTGGATCGAGGGCCTGCGCACCGACGCGCTGATGGTCAACGATACGCTGCGCACCAGCCAGCTGGTGGCGCTGGTGTCGGTGCTGGCGGCGTTTATCCTGATGGTGCTGGGCCTGCTGCGCGCCCGCGGCAAAACGCTGATGGTCCCGCTGGCGGTGGCCGACCTGAAAAAGCTGAAAGAGACCGGCGGGGCCTTCCCGGTGGAGGAGCTGCCCGCAAGCGCCCCCCACAAGGAGTTTGCCCGCGCCACCGCCGAGATGAACCGCCGCCTGGCCGACTGGAAGCCGGAGGACGCCGCCGGCAGCGAGGAGGCCGCCGGTGCGGACGCAACGGCGGAGGAGGCTGCCCCGGCCGAAGCTGATCTTCCGGCCGCGCAGCAGCCGGAAGCGGCGGAGGAAACCCCGGACGAGGAAACCACGTCCGCCCCGTCCGAACCGGACGGCGGAGAACAGCAGGAACAACAGGAAAAGGAGGATGCAGAGGATGCAGGCAAAGCTGATTGACGGCAAGGCGCTGGCCGCCCAGGTCAAGGCGGAGGCCGCCGCCGAGGCCGCGGCGCTGAAGGCAAAGGGCGTTACCCCCTGCCTGGCGGTGGTGCTGGTGGGCGAGGACCCGGCCAGCCAGGTGTATGTGCGCGGCAAGGCCAAAGACTGCGGCGAGTGCGGCATCGACAGCCGGGTGATCCGCCTGCCGGAAGCCACCACCCAGGCCGAACTGCTGGCCCTGGTGGCCGAGCTGGCCGCCGACAGGGCGGTCAACGGCATCCTGGTGCAGCTGCCGCTGCCCGCCTACATTGACGAGAAGGCGGTCATTGACGCCATCCCGCCGGAGAAAGACGTGGACGGCTTTTCGCCGGTGAACGTGGGCCGGATGCAGATCGGCGAGCCCTGCTATCTGCCCTGCACCCCCGCCGGCTGCGTGCGGATGATCGAATCCACCGGCACCAGCATCGACGGCAAGCATGCGGTGGTCATCGGCCGGTCCAACATCGTGGGCAAGCCGGCGGCCATGCTGCTGCTGGCCAAAAACGCCACCGTCACCATCTGCCACTCCCACACCGCCAACCTGCAGGAGCTGTGCCGCAGCGCCGACATCCTGGTGGCGGCGGTGGGCAGGGCCGGCTTTGTCACCGGCGATATGGTCAAGCCCGGCGCGGTGGTCATCGATGTGGGCATCAACCGCGGCGCGGACGGCAAGCTGCACGGCGACGTGGACTTTGCCGCGGCCGCCGAGAAGGCCGCCTACATCACCCCGGTGCCCGGCGGCGTCGGCCCCATGACCCGCGCCATGCTGATGAAAAACACCACCCAGGCCGCCGCCCGCCAGAACGGCCTGGCATAACGCCGCGCAAAAAGCGGCATTGCAGGCACAAAAGCACCCCGGCATCCGCCGCAGCCATTGCTGCAAGGGCGGATGCCGGGGCGTTTCTTTTATTGTTTTGCAAAGGCGGTTCCCGAAAGGGGGGAGCCGGGCGGCCTATTCTTCTTCCTCCATCTCCTCGATCAGCGCCGTGGCCACCTCGCCGCGGGTGGCGCGGGTGTCCATGGCCTGCTTTTCGATCAGGCGGTGGGCGTCGGCCTCGGTCATGCCGCGGCGCTCGATCAGCAGGCACTTGGCCCGGTCCACCAGCCGCAGCTGGGCCAGCTTGTCGGCCAGGCGGGCATTTTCTTCCAGCAGCAGGGCCAGCCGGCGGGAACAGCTGGCGGCCATCTGCACGGCCTGGCGGAACTGCGCGCCGGAAAACGGTTTGCTCAGCACCAGCACGCCGTGCTCCTGCAGTTTGGGGGCGATCTGCTCGGCGGTGCCGGCCTTGGCCAGCAGCAGCACGCCGGCGTGGCTTTTTTCCACCGCGCAGACACCCAGCTCGTGGCCGAACTCGTCCGGCAGCGGCGTGTTGATGACCACTACGGCAAAGTCCTTCTCGCCCAGGCGGCGGCGCGCCTCGCCGCCGCTGGCCACGATCACCGGCCGGGGGTAGCCCAGCTCGGCCACGTGCCGGGCCAGGTACTCGTTGGCCGTGGTGCCGGCCGATGCGATCAACGCTAACGGCATGCGGGCGTCCTCCTTTCAGCGGGATGCGGCGGCAGGGCAGGGGGCGGCGGGGTCAGATGACCGGGAAGCAGTGCTCCCGCTCCCAGGCCTGCTTGTCGGCGGCCTGCTCGTAGTCCAGGCAGAGCTGGGTCTGGTACTCAAAATACTTGTTCAAAAGCGCCAGCGGCAGCTCCTGCAGGATAAAATCGCTGGACGCCGCCACCGTGATGGCTTCCCGCAGGGTGGTGGGCAGGCTTTCCAGCCCTTCGGCGGCCGAGTGCAGGAACAGGTTGCGGTTGACCGGCTCCGGCAGGGGCAGTCTGCGCCGGATGCCGTCCAGCCCGGCGGCCAGGATCAGCCCGATGGCCAGGTAGGGGTTGCAGGCGGGGTCGGGGCTGCGCATCTCCATGCGGCACAGTTCGCCGTGGGCGCTGGGCAGCCGCACCAGCTGGCTGCGGTTCTGGCGGCTCCAGCTGATGTATTGGGGCGCCTCGCAGCTGCCAAAGCGGGCGTAGCTGTTGGGCACCGGGTTGCAGAAAGCCGTCAGCTCCCTGGCGTGGGTCAGGATGCCCGCCATAAAGTGGGCAGGCTCGCTGTCGGGGGCGATGTCGCCCTCGAACAGGTTGACGCCGTCCCGCTTGAGCGAAAGGTTGACATGCAGCCCGCTGCCGGCCTGGTCGGGCAGCGGCTTGGGCATAAAGCTGGCAAACAGGCCGTTGCGGCCCGCAATGGCCTTGACGGTGCTTTTGAAGGTGTTCAGGTTGTCCGCTGAGCGCAGCGCCGGCGCGTAGAGGAAATCCACCTCGTTCTGGCCAAAGCCGCTTTCGTGGTGGCTGTGCTGGGGCCTCAGGCCCAGGTCCTCCATGGCAAAGCAGATCTCGCGGCGGATGTCCTCGCCCTTGTCCAGCGGGGCGATGTCAAAGTAGCCGCCCCGGTCCAGCGGGATCTTGGTGGGGTTGCCCCGGTCGTCGGTCTCGAACAGGTAAAACTCGCACTCGCAGCCCACGTTGCAGGTCAGGCCCATGGCCTTGGCCCGCCGCACCACCGACTGCAGGTAGCCGCGGCAGTTGCCCTCAAAGGGCTTGCCGTCGGGCAGGGTGATGTCGCAGTACATGCGCATGACGCGGCCCTCGGCGGGGCGCCAGGGCAGGATGCAGACGGTGTCCGGGTCGGGCCACAGCACCAGGTCGCTCTCCTCGGTGTTCATAAAACCGGCGATCGAGCTGCCGTCAAAGCAGACGCCGTGTTCAAAGGCGCCGGCCAGCTCGCTGGCAAACAGCGAGATATTTTTCTGGTTGCCGAAAATGTCGCTGAAGGTCAGCCGGACGAACTTGACGTCGTTGTCCTCGGCAAAATTCAGCACATCCTGTGCGGTACGCTTCATAGGGTGGGACCTCCCTCTGTGGGGCTGCGGGTGGAAGGGGCGTGGCAACCTCAAACGGCCCGCAGATCGCGGGCCGTTTGAGGTTGCGTAAAAAACCGGAAAAAGAGAGTGCATTTCCCGCGCTGGCACGCGGCAAATACAGGGGATGGCAAACAGGGGCGGCCGCTTTACTCGGTGTAGAACAGCAGGCGGCTGTAGCAGGGCAGCGGCCAGTAATCCTCGCGGCAGATCTCCTCCGCCGCGTCGGCGCTGGCGCGCAGCTTGGCCATGGCGGGCAGCACGGCGTCGTGGCAGGCGTGCGCCTTGGCGGTCTCGTCGGTCATGGCGGCGGTCTCGTCGGCGATCTTCTGCAGCGCATCCACGGCGTCGCTCATCGCATCGGCGTAGGCGGACAGCCGGTCCAGCAGCTTCTCCTCGCTGCGGATGGACAGCTTCTCGCTCACCGACTGCTTGGCGGCGGCGGTGGAAGCCACGTCGCCCATATAGGCGTTGACCGCCGGGATCAGCTGCTTGTTGGCGATCTTGACCATGGTGCGGGCTTCAATATTGATGACCTTGGAGTAATGCTCCATCTCCACCTCATAGCGGCTGAGCATCTCGGTTTTGGTCAGGACGCCGAACTCCTCCATCAGCTGGATGTTTTTGGGCTCTTTCAGCGCCACCATGGCGTCGGGGGTGCACTTGCGGTTGGGCAGGCCGCGGCGCTCGGCCTCCACTTCCCAGGCCTCGGAATAGCCGTTGCCGTTGAAGATGACGCGGCGGTGCTCGTTCAGTGTCTTTTTGACCCAGGCGGCGGCCGCGCACTCAAAGTCGGCGGCGTCGGTGGTCTCGTCGGCAAAGTCGCTCAGGCTCTTGGCCACGGCGGTGTTCAGGATAAAGTTGGCGTCGGACAGGTTCTCAGCCGAGCCGGGCATGCGGAACTCGAACTTGTTGCCGGTGAAGGCGAAGGGAGAGGTCCGGTTGCGGTCGGTGGTGTCCTTGCTGAACTTGGGCAGCACGTCCACGCCCAGGTCCATCTTCATCTTCACGGGGCCCGCGTAGGGGGAATCGCTGCACACCGCGTCGATGACGGCCTCCAGCTCCTCGCCCACAAAGATCGAGATGATGGCCGGCGGGGCCTCGTTGGCGCCCAGGCGGTGGTCGTTGCCGGGGGTGGCCACGGCGGTGCGCAGCAGGTCGGCGTATTCATCCACCGCTTTGATGACGGCGGTCAAAAATACCATGAACTGCAGGTTCTGCATGGGGGTGTCGCCGGGGTCCAGCAGGTTCTCGTCCGGGGTGCCCAGCGACCAGTTGTTGTGCTTGCCGCTGCCGTTAACGCCCTCGAACGGCTTCTCGTGCAGCAGGCAGACCAGGCCGTGGCGGGCGGCAAGTTTCTTCATCATCTCCATCGTCAGCAGGTTGTGGTCGATGGCGACGTTGGCGGTGTCGTAGATGGGGGCCAGCTCATGCTGGCAGGGGGCGACCTCGTTGTGCTTGGTCTTGGCGGGGATGCCCAGCTTCCACAGCTCCTCGTCCAGATCCTTCATGAACTCGGAGACAACGGGGCGGATCACGCCGAAGTAATGTTCCTCCAGCTCCTGGCCCTTGGACGGCGCCGAGCCGAACAGCGTGCGGCCGGTCAGCACCAGGTCCAGACGCTTGTCGTAGTCCTCCTTGCGGACCAGGAAATATTCCTGCTCCGGGCCGACGGTGGTGGAGACCCGGTCCACATCCTTGCCGAACAGGTGCAGCACCCGGCGCGCCTGGTTGGACAGCGCGGTCATCGAGCGCAGCAGCGGGGTCTTTTTGTCCAGCGCCTCGCCGGTGTAGGAGCAGAACGCCGTGGGGATGCACAGCACCTCATCCTTCACAAAGGCGTAGCTGGTGGGGTCCCAGGCGGTGTAGCCGCGGGCCTCGGCAGTGGCGCGCAGGCCGCCGGAGGGGAAGCTGGAAGCGTCCGGCTCGCCCTTGATCAGCTCCTTGCCGGAAAACTCCATAATGGCGGTGCCGTCATGCTGGGGCGAGACAAAGCCGTCGTGCTTTTCGCTGGTGGTGCCGGTCAGCGGCTGGAACCAGTGGGTGTAATGGGTGGCGCCCTGCTCGATGGCCCAGCGTTTCATCACGCTGGCCACGACGTTCGCCACGTCCAAATCCAGCGGCTGGCCCTTCTCGATGGTAGCCTTCAGGCTCTTGTAGGTCGAGCTGGGCAGACGCTCGCGCATCTCATGCTCGTTGAAGACTTTGCTGCCGTAGATCTCCATAACGGTTGCTGCCATACTTCATACTCCTTTACAAACTCCGGACAGGCACGGCAAAAAGCCGCAGCGCCGCCCTTTTCCGCCGGGAAGGCATGCTTTGCCCCGCGGCTGGTTATACCACAAAGGGCGCTGCGAAACTATTCGCAGCGCCCTTGCTGTTATGTGTCCATTATAGCCGCCGCAAAGGCAAAACGCAATAGGCGCATTGCCAAAATCGTCCGGCGGCATCCCGGCGGATTTTTGGTTGGTTTGGACAGTTTTTGGGCCGCCGCCCGGCTTTGCAGGCCGCTTTGCAGGGGGCGGCGGGGGGAGCAAAGCCGGGCCGGCAGCCCCCAAACCGGTGCCGTCTGTGCTATAATGAAAACCGGAAACGACAACACGCAACGGCAAAAACAGGAAAGGCAGGAACTTGTTATGGAGATCGAACGCAAATGGATGGTGGCCGGCTGGCCCCAGGGGCTGGACTGCACCGAGGAATACCGGATGGACCAGGGCTATTTCAGCGTGCGGCCCACGGTGCGCATCCGGCGGGAGGCGCTGCAGGGCGGCGATACCCGGTATGTGCTGTGCTTTAAGGGGGCGGGCACGCTGGCGCGGGAGGAGATCGAGACCGACATTGCCCCCGACCTGTTTGACCGGCTGAAAGCCCTGCTGGGCAAACCGCTGATCGCCAAGGTGCGCCGGGGGTACGCGCTGCCCGGCGGCCTGACGCTGGAGGTGAACCGGGTGGACGCCGGCCAGCCCGGCGAGTTCTTTTATGCCGAGATCGAGTACCCCACCACCGACGCGGCGCTGGCCTGGCAGCCGGGCACGCCGGCGCTGTGCGCCTACCTGGCGGACGAGGTCACCGGCCGGCCCGGCGCCAGCATGGGCGAATACTGGCTGCGCACCCGCGGCGAAGCCGAGTGACCCCGCCTGCAGGGCGCGGCCAACGGCCCGGCGGGAAAAATCTGCCGTTTCGCCCGTTGCATAACCTGCGCCAAGCGGGTATACTGATTATGGGGAGTTTTACCCCCCAGGAGGCAAACCGCGATGAAAGCTGACGCATTCCGTTTTGACGGCCGGACGCCCTGCGACCTTTCCAAGCTGCCTACCGATGCGGGCGGCGAAAAGGGCAAAAAGGACGAGTACGCCGCAAAGACCGCCGCCAACCTGCGGCGGATGGAGGCTTTGCAGGAAGCCCTGTACGCCGACGGGCGGGAGGGCCTGGTCATTTTGCTGCAGGCGCTGGACGCCGCCGGCAAGGACGGCACCATCAAGCACGTGATGGGCGGGCTGAACCCCCAGGGCGTGACGGTGTACAACTTCAAGCAGCCCACCAGGGCCGAGCTGCAGCACGATTATCTGTGGCGGGTGGGGCAGTGCCTGCCGCCCCGCGGGGGCATCGCCATCTTCAACCGCAGCTATTACGAGGATGTGCTGGTGGTGCGGATGCACGGCCTGCAAAAGACCTACCGCATGGCCGACCGGGTGCTGGAGGACGACGACGAGGCGTTTTTCCGCAAACGCTACCGTCAGATCTGCCACTTTGAGGAATATCTGTACGAGAACAGCTTCCGGGTGGTCAAGATCTTTCTGCACGTATCCAAAGCCGAGCAGAAAGAGCGGTTTTTGGAGCGCATCGACACGCCGGAAAAGAACTGGAAGTTCTCGGCGGCGGACATTGCCGAGCGCGCCCGCTTTGACGAGTACAACGACCTGTACAGCCAGGTCATCACCGAGACGGCCAGCAAGCACGCCCCCTGGTACGCCCTGCCCGCCGACCAGAAATGGTATACCCGGTATCTGGTGTCGGAGGTGGTGGCGGACGCGCTGGAGCAGTGCGCGCCGGCCTACCCCAGGGTGGACGCCGCCGCCCGCGCCGAGATGCAGAAAGCCCGGCGGCAGCTGCTGGCCGAGGACTGAAGCGGACGCGATGCCGCTCACGAAATTGACAAAATCACCCCGACACAGGAAAGCGAGGAACGCCGCATGGCACCCATCCGGGTCTTGCAGGTGATGCCGGCCATGGACGCCGGCGGCATGGAGACGTTTGTGATGAACGTCTACCGCACCATCGACCGCACCCAGGTGCAGTTTGACTTTTTGTACCATTATAACAAGCCCTGCTTTTACGACGACGAGATCGCCGCGCTGGGCGGGCGGATCACCAAGCTGACCGTCCGGCAGGACAACAATATCCCGCGCTACCTGCGCCAGCTGGACGGATTTTTCGCCGCCAACCCCTACCGCATCATCCACGGGCATTACAGCGGCTTTGGCATGTTCTACAACCGGGCGGCCAAGCGCCGCGGCGTGCCGGTGCGGGTGGGCCACAGCCACAACACTGCCTACGAGCCCAACCTGGTGGGCACGCTGGACCGGCTGATGAGCAGCCGGTTCGACCGCCTGCTGACCGACCGGTTTGCCTGCAGCCAAAAGGCAGGGGAGATGCTGTTTGGCAAAAGCCCCTTTACCGTGCTGCCCAACGGCATCCGGGTGGACGACTTTGCCAAGCCCGAGCCCGGCGCCCGCGAACGCATCCGCGCCCAGTGGCAGGTGCCCGACGGCGCGCCGCTGCTGGGGCACGTGGGGCGGTTTTCCAAACAGAAAAACCATCTGGGGCTGTTGGACATTTTCGCCGCGGTGCACCGCCGGGACCCCGACGCGCGGCTGGCGCTGCTGGGCGCCGGCCCGCTGGAAGGGGAGGTGCGCGCCAGGGCCGGCGAGCTGGGGCTGGCGGACCGGGTGATCTTTGCCGGCGTGCGCAGCGACACCGCCGCCTGCTACGCCGCCATGGACGCCTTTTTGCTGCCCAGCCTGTTCGAGGGGCTGCCGGTGGTGCTGGTGGAGGCCCAGGCCGCCGGCCTGCCCTGCTTTGTGTCCGACACCGTGGACCCCGGCGCGGCCTTTGCCGACGGCGTGCACTTTTTGCCACTGGACGCGCCGGAAGCCTGGGCGCAGGCCCTCTGCGGCGGTGCGCTGGCCCGCAACCCCAACGCCCGGCAGCAGGCGGTGGACGCGGGGTACGACATCCGCACCTCTGCCCGGGTCCTGCAGCAATTTTACATAGGGCGTGCCGCCGGGGTGACGCCATGAGCGCCGCGCGCATCGCCGTGGTGGTGCCGGTGTACAACGCGGGCGAATACCTGCCGCTGTGCCTGGCGTCGCTGGCGGCGCAGAGCTTTGCCGACTTTGCCGCCATCCTGGTGGACGACGGCTCCACCGACGGCTCGGCCGCGGTGTGCGACCGGTGGGCCGCGCGGGACGCCCGCTTCCGGGTGCTGCACCTGCTCAACGGCGGGCCCGCCGCCGCCCGCGCCGCCGGGGTGCGCGCCGCACAGTGTGAGTATCTTGCCTTCTGCGACGCCGACGACCTGCTGCACCCGGCTTTTTTGCAGACGCTGCTGCATGCGGCCGAGACCAGCCTGCTGCCCGTCGCCTGCTGCCGGTTTGACACCTTTTCGGACGCGCCGGCGCTGAACGCCGACCCGCCCAAAGCGTACCGGGAACTGCTGGACCCGCAGCACCTGGATGCGCTGCTGCACGACCATGCGGTGGATTACAGCCTGTGCAACAAACTGTACGACGCCGCCCTGCTGACGCCGGACCTTTTGAACAACGGCCTGACCCATAACGAGGACCTTTTGGCCAACTGGCGGGCGTTTTTGCAGGCGCCGGGCATCGCCTTCTGCGATTTTGCGGGCTACCATTACCGCCAGCACGGGGGGTCCTCCAGCCACCGGGCGCTGACCGCCGCCGAGATCGGCGACCACCTGACCGCCGCCCGCGCCGTCCGGGACAGCGCGCCGCCCTCCATGCAGGGCAGCGCCGGGGCTTTCTATTACGAAAAACTGGCCTACCTGGCCAGCCGCATCCTGCGCCGCCCCCATGACGCGGCTTTGGACGCCCCGCTGGGATCCCTGCGGGCTGAGCTGCGCGCCGGGCTGCGGGACCCGCTGCTGGGCGCCAACCCCCGCCTGCCCAAAGCGGTGCGCCTGGCCGCGCTGGCCAGCGTCTGTGCGCCGGGGGCCGCCCGGCTGCTGTTTGGCCTGATGCTGCGGGACCGGCAGTAAGCCGGCAAACCTTTGTGAAAACCGTGGCCCGGCTGCTAAATCCGGGCCGCCTGCCGCGTTGCACTATATTGAAGGATAGGGGCCAAACAGGATCCCCGCATTTTTGGCTTGCCGGAAGCACCCGGATGGGCAGATCCTGCCCGGCCGGCCGAAATACCATTTCCCCGATGCGTTTCCGCACCCGGCCGCCGGCCGCGGTGCTTGACATAGAGTTAGGAGCTGCTGTATGCGCTTTTTGTTTGTTGTTGACAGCGTCGAATCGCCCCAGGCCGTCAACCCGGAGCTGGGGCGGCGGCTGGCGGCCTGCCTGGCGGAGCAGGGCCACCAGGTCCATCTGCTGGAACTGTGGGACGGCCAGACCCCGCCCCCCGCGCCCGCCGGCGCCGGCACCCCCGACGGCGTGGTGCTGCATGACCTGCCCTTTGCCGACGAACGCCTGATGAACCAGGCGCTGGAAAACGGCGCAAAGCAGGGCAGCCCGCTGCCGCTGCGGCTGGCCCGGCTGGCGGTGCACCCCACCGCGGTGGGGGCGGCTTTCCGCCAGCTGGTTTTGCACAAGCCCCGCCGCCAGGAGGACACCCGCCTGGAGATCGAGCGGCTGGACGCCATCTATCACTTTGATTTTGTCACGGCGGTGGCCGCGCCCTACCGCGCCGCCTTTGCGCTGGAGCAGGCAGCCGTCACCGGCAAAAAGGTGCTGTGGCTGCTGGACCCCTACGCCGCCAACCGCAGCTACCAGGCGCCGGGCGGCTGGGCGCGGGAATTGCAGCTGATGCGCGCGGTGGACACCGCCTTTGTCACCCGCCAGGCGCTGCCTGACTACCAGTCCGGCCCGCTGGCCCCCTGCCGGGACAAGGTGTTTGAGCTGGCTTTCCCCGCGCTGGTGCCGCCCACCGCCGAGGTGGTGGACCCCCGCCGGGGCCGCGGGGCCATCCGCTGCGTGTTCTGCGGCACGCTGTACCCCAGGCTGCGCACGCCGGACTTTGCGCTGGAGCTGTTTGCCAAGCTGGACGACCCCGACGTCCGCCTGACGATGGTGGGCCGCGGCTGGGAGCATTTTGCCCCCCAGGCCGAGGCCGCCCGCCGTGCGCTGGGCAGCCGGGCGGAACTGTCCGGCCCGGTGGCGCCCGCCCACGCCAAGACGCTGGCCGGTCAGGCAGAAGTGCTGCTCAGCCTGGGCAACGCGGTGGACAACCAGATCCCCAGCAAACTGTTTGAGTATTTCGGCGCAGGAAAGCCGATCCTGCACCTGTCGGTCAGCGACGGCGACGCCGCGCTGCCCTACTTGAAACGCTACCCGCTGGCGCTGGTGCTGCGCGCCGCCGACGGCGCGACGCCGGAAGTGGTGGCGGGCCTGCGCGCCTGGCTGCACCGCAGCGCAGGCAAAAGCCTGAGCTATGCCCAGGCGGCGGCCATCTTCCCGGAATTCACCCCCGAAGCGGTGGCGCGGCGGTTCGTGCAGGTCGCGTCGCGTTGAGCGGGGGAGAGGAAGCCGCCGGGCGCGCCCCGGCAAAAAGCAAGGAGGTCCCCATGCCCAAGATCCTGTGGCTTGTCAGCATCACGCTGCCCCAGGCGGCGGCCGCCGTCGGCCTGGCGTCCGACCAGGTGGGCGGCGGCTGGCTGGCCGGTATGCTGGACGCGCTGGCGCCGCAGCTGCGGCTGATCGTCGCCAGCGTGGACGCCCGCGCCAAAACGCCGCTTTCCGGCGAAAAGGACGGCGTGCGCTTTGCGGTGCTGCCCGCCGCCGACTGCTTTGACGGGCTTCTGGCCGGGGAGGCCCCGGACCTGGTGCACATCTGGGGCACCGAGTACGCCGCCGCGGCCGCCATGCAGCAGGCGGCCGCCCGGCGGGGGCTGCCGGTGCTGGTGGGCATGCAGGGCGTTATGTCGGACTGCGCCGCCCACCTGTGCGACGGCGTACCGCAGCCGTATCTGCATTCCGGTCCCCTCCAGCGGGCCATCGACCGGGTGGTGCCGGGGGCGCTGCTGGACAGGATGCAGCGGCAGTTCGACGCCCTGGCCCAAAGCGAAGCCGCGCTGCTGGCAAACGCCCGCCACGTGACCGGCCGCACCGGCTTTGACCGCCGCGCCGTGGCCGCCCTGGCCCCCCATGCCCGCTACTACCCCTGCAACGAGACACTGCGCCCGGCTTTCTGGCAGGCGGCGGGCAGCTGGCGCGCGCGGGAGTTCGGCCGTGCCCCGGTCATCCTGATGAGCCAGGGCAATTATCCGCTCAAAAACCTGCACACCGCGCTGCTGGCCCTGCCGGCGCTGCTGCGCCGGTGGCCGGGGGCGGTGCTGCGGGTGGCGGGCTGGCCGCCGCTGGACAAAGGCCCGCTGCTGCGCCCGGTCATCCGTATACTGTTCCCTTACCAGACCTGGTGCGCCCGGCTGATCGCCCAAAACGGGCTGACCGGCCATGTGCAGTACACCGGCCCGCTGCAGGCGGCCGAGATGCGCCAGGCCTACCTGGACGCGGACCTGTTCCTGCTGCCCTCCTACAGCGAGAACAGCCCCAACAGCCTGGGCGAAGCCATGCTGCTGGGTCTGCCCTGCGTGGCCAGCCGGGTGGGCGGCGTCCCCGACGTGACGGGCGGCGGCGCGGGCGCAGTGCTGTACGGCCCCGCCGGCGACGCCGACGCGCTGGCTGCGGCGGCCGCGTCGGTGCTGGAGCTGCCCGACCACGGCGCTGCGCTGGGCAAAAAGGCAAGCGCGCTGGCCCGCGCCCAGCACGACCCGGCGGCCAACGCCGCCCGGATGCTGTGCATCTACGGCCAGGTGCTGCAGGCGGAACAGGAGGCCGGCCATGACTGAGCAAACATCCGCCGTCCGCCCCGGCGCGGCAGGACCGGCGGCCGGCGCGGCGGCAAAGCTGCCGCCCGTCACCGCCATCGTGCCCTGCTACAACGCCGCCGCCACGCTGGAGCGGGCGGCCGCCAGCATTCTGGACGGTGCGCCGGACAATTTGCAGCTGATTTTGGTGGACGACGGCTCCTCCGACGCGACCCCCGCCCTCTGCGACAAACTGGCGGCGGGGGACCGGCGCGTCCGGGCCATCCACCAGAAAAACGGCGGGGTTTCCGCCGCCCGCAATGCCGGGTTGGACGCCGCGGCGGGGGAGTGGGTGCTGTTTGTGGACGCCGACGACGCGCTGCTGCCCGGCCTGTGGGATGCGCTGCCCGCAGCGTTTGCCGCGGACCCGCAGCTGATCCTGTTTGGCATGGTGCGGCAGAGCGGCCCTGCGCCCTGCCCGCTGGCCCCCGGCTTTTACCCCACCCCCGCCGACCTGGGGGACGCGCTGCGCCCGCTGCTGTTCGAGAGCGGCTACCTGGCCGCGCCCTATCCCAAGCTGTTCCGGCTGCCGGCGCTGCGCGCCGCCGGCCTGCGCTTTGACGAAGGGCTGAAAATCAACGAGGATGTCCTGTTCAACACAGTTTTTTTACAAAATTCCATTTCCATTTTCTGCTTGTCTGGTGTATACTATTACCAATATGATGGGCAGACCGGGTCCCTGTCCCGCCGCCTGCGAGGCGACCTGCTGGACGCCGAGGCGTACACCGCCCCCGCGCTGGAAGCCATGCTGCGCCGCTGGGGCTATGATCCCGCGCCCTACCTGGCCGAAAGCCGCCTGCGCGCGGCGCTGAACCAGTACGGCCTGCTGACCGGCTGCAGGGGGGACATGCCCTTTGGGCAGCGCCGGGCGCTGTTTGCCCGCATCCTGGCGGACCCGGCGGCCCGCGATGCGCTGCGCAGCCGGCTGCGGCAGGACGCCCGCCCGCTTTTGGCGGTGCCCTACCGCATCGGCGTGGCGCTGAACGCACCGGGCTGGCTGGCGGCTTATACGCTGTTCAAGCAGCGGTTTTTGTAAACAAACGGGCGGGCTGCCTGCGGCCCGGAATTTCCGGCGCAGCCCGTGCCCGGACGGAAAGAAGAAATTACCCGGAGGAGGTCGTGCAGATTTTGGAAGGGGTCAAATTTATGGAACGTACCTGTGTCAGCGTGATCGTGCCGATCTACAACACCAAGCCCTGGTTGGAAGAATGTATTCGGAGCATCCTGGATCAGAAATTCGACCAGCCCTTTGAGGTGATCCTGGTGGACGATGGCGCCACCGACGGCTGCGGCGAGCTGTGCGACCAGATGGCCGCCCGGGATAAGCGCATCCGGGTGATCCACCAGGAGAACCAGGGCCTGTCCGCCGCGCGCAACACCGGCATCGACGCCGCCCAGGGGCGGTACTACGCCTTTGTGGACTCGGACGACATCCTGCGCCCGACCTACCTGCAAACGCTGTACGACGCCTGCGAAAAGCACGACGCCTATATGTCCATCTGCGCGGTGGAGGACGTGCGGGAGGACGGCTCCAGCGCCGAGCCCCCCGCCTACACCATGCCCAGCGAGACCGGTGTTTTCTCCGGCAAGGAGCTGCTCAACCGCTTTTACGCGCCCAACGGCACCTATTACACCGTGGCCTGGAACAAGCTCTACCGCGCCGAGGTGTGGAAACTGCTGCACTACCCGGAAGGCCGCCTGCACGAGGATGACTTTGTGGCCCACCGGCTGTTCTGGCGGTGCGACAAGGTGGTCTGCCTGGACGCCCAGCTCTACTGCTACCGCCTGCGCGGCGGCAGCATCTGCCGCACCAGCATCAAGCCGGAAGCCTTTGACGCGGTGGACGGCCTGGCCGACCGCTACCGCTTTTACGTCGAGAACGGCGCCGACCGCACCGTCATCGACAACGCCTATGCGGCCTGCTGGCGGCGGTATCTGTTTTTGTGCGCCAAGGTGCGCCAGAACCCGGAGCCCAAGCTGGTCAAGGCCATCTCTAAAGAGCAGTTTTTGATGCAGGGGCTGATCAGCTACCTGCCCAACTGCAAGCAGCTGAAAATGACCGAGAAGCTCTCGGCGGCCCGCTGGTCGATGATGCCGGCCGAAAGCCTCTGCCCATCCAAAAAGTAAAGGCTGCCCCAAGCCCGCCACAAACTGCCGCCCGCCTTTGCGCTCAAAAGCGGGCGGCATTGCTGAACCCCGCAAAGGAGGCCCGGCTGTGCCGCTTGCAAAACCAGACAAAAAGCAGGAAAAACGCCCCCGCGTGCTGCTGCTGCCGCCGTCCGCGCTGCCCATCCCGGCGGTACGGGGCGGCGCGGTGGAAACGCTGATCACCCACCTGATCCGCGAAAACGAGCGCCAGGGCAAACTGGACATCCTGTGCGCCAGCGTGCAGGACCCGGACGCCAAGGCCGCCGCGGCCGACCTGCAGCACACCAAAATGATGTATATCACCCGCCCGCGGGGCCACCGCCGCTACTGGCCGATGGCGTTTGTCGAGCGGTGTTTTGGCGTGGCCGCGCCCTACGACCCCTGGTACCAGAAGGTGCAGCTGTCGCTGGCGCTGGAGCTGCCCCCGCCCGACTGGATCATTGCCGAGGGCGGCAACCTGACCCAGTGCGCGGCCATCAGCCGGATGTTCGGCCGCCGGCGCTGCCTGGCCCACCTGCATGGCCTGACCCAGTGCAGCCGCCAGATGGACGAGATCTACGGCGGCGTGCTGGCCCTGAGCGAGTTTATCCGGGACGAGTACCTGAAAACCAGCACCCTCGACCGCAAAAACGCCTATATCCTGCACAACTGCATCGACACCGGGCGGTTCACCCCCGGCGAGCCGGATATGGCGCTGCGGGCCTCGCTGGGGTTTGCGCCGGAGGATTTTGTCGTGCTGTTCTGCGGCCGGCTGGAACCGGACAAGGGCATCCACAAGCTGCTGGAGGCCATCGCCTCGCTGGAGGACCCCCGCGTCAAGCTGCTGATCGTGGGCAGCCCGTTTTTCGGCCGCACCCAGACCAGCCCTTTTTTGAAAAAGCTGGAGGCCGCGGCCCGCGGCCTGGGCGACCGGGTGCGGTTCACCGGCTTTCTGCAAAACGAGTCCCTGCCGGACTACTACCGGCTGGCCGATCTGGTCTGCATGCCCACGCTGGTGCAGGAGGCCGCCGGCCTGGTGGCCATCGAGGCCATGGCCTGCGGCCGCCCGGTGCTGGCCACCCGCAGCGGCGGCCTGCCCGAATACCTGGCCGGCAGCCAGGCGGTGCTGGTGGACCTGAACCGGGACGTGCCCGGCCAGCTGGCCTGGGCCATCGAGATGCTGCGCGACCACCCGGAGCTGCGCGCCGAGATGGGCCGCGCCGGCGCCCAGGCGGCAAAGCGGTTCTCGGTGGAGGCGTTCTACAACGACTTTGTGCGCATCCTGGCGGACAGGGGGGAGCGGGCATGAGGCCGGCCGTCTGCGTGGTGGTGCCGGTTTATAAAGCCGAGCGCACCATCGACCGCTGTGTGGCCAGCATCCTGAACCAGAAGGTCCCCGGCGGCGTGGCCTGCGTGCTGGTGGACGATGGCAGCCCGGACAGGTCGGGCGCGCTGTGCGATGCCTGGGCCGCCAAAGACCCGCGGGTGCAGGTGGTGCACAAGGCGGACGGCGGAGTCTCCAGCGCCCGCAACGCCGGGCTGGACAGGGCCGACGCCGACTATATCGTTTTTCTGGATTCGGACGACGCGCTGCGCCCCGGCGCGCTGGCCGCCGCGCTGGCGGCCCGGCGGGAACACCCCGGCAGCTTTGTGCTCTGGCATTACACCACCGACCCGCAGGATGCCGCCCCCGCCGCCCCGGCTGCGGCGGTGTACCCGCCCTCGGCGCTGGCAAGGCTGCATCTGGACTGCCTGATCGCCATGCCCTGGAATAAGCTGTACGACGCGGCGCTGGCCAAAACACTGCGCTTTGACCGGCAGTATACCCTGGGCGAGGACCTGCAGTTTGTGCTGGATTACATTGACCTGCTGCAAAAAAGCACGCCCGGCTGGCAGTTTGCGGTGGTGGACGCGCCGCTGACCTGGTACAACTGCGACACCGGCGGCACCAGCCTTTCCACCCGCTACCACGGGGACTACTGCGACATCTGGCCCCGCCATTTTGCCAAGCTCAACGCTGCCTGCGCGGCGCTGGACGTTCCGGCCGGGGACCTGCTGCCGCTGCACCGCGCCCAGCTGACCGTGCTGGCCGAGGGCATTGCCGATATCCTGCGCCGGGACCCTGCCCCCATGGGCCAGCGGCGGGACAAGGCCGCCGCCGCGCTGCGCGGCCCCTGGCTGCGGGAGCTGCTGCGCACCATGCGGGCAGAGAAAAACTATTCGCCCTATTACCTGCCGGTGTGGTGGAAAAATCTGCACTGGCTGTATGCCGCCGCCGAGGCAAAGCGCACCGGCAGCCCGCTGTACGGCCGGCTGGACTGGCTGGGCTATTACCTGTTTTTGGGCCGCCGCCGGCGGGAGTGACGCCGGCGGCAGCAGAAACAAAGGCGGCAGAACGCCGCGCAGGCGGGCCCTGCCCTGCAAAAAGGGACGGCCGGCGAGGGGAGCGGCGCGCCACGCCGGAGGGCGGGCGCGCGCATCCGCGCGGCCGGCCCGTGCCGGCGGCAAGTAATTTTTGGAAAAGGCAAAAATATTTGAAAAAAACCTTGACTTTTTGCTCCGGATGCAGTATAGTATATAGGCACCAAACAAGAGAGCTCTTGTGCGGGCAGCTGAATATCGCGGAGTGGAGCAGTCCGGTAGCTCGTCGGGCTCATAACCCGAAGGTCGTAGGTTCAAATCCTGCCTCCGCAACCATATTGATTGGCCGATTTTACTGTCGGCCAATTTTTTATTGCTGTATCGCCGAATACTGGCGCTTGAGGGCCTGCCGAGTGCAGGCTTTTTCCATTACTGTCACCTCCGTTTTCGGGCGGTTTTGGCAGTGATTTCGGCACCGGACAGGCCGCTAGGCTCCCCTCTTCCGGGAGTTTGGCGGCCTTTTTTCGGTTTTGGGCGAAAAAATCACCACAGAAGTATGGAAAATTTTCCGGCAGAATTTTGTTGGTTCTGCCGATTTTGATGTTTGCAGCGTTACCGCTATCAATTATACAAGCGACATCAGCATCGCTATTTACGACCCGGTATCCGGCACATGCTAGATACCGGGCCCTTTTTTGTTTGCTCAACTTGTTACTCGACTGGGAACGATCTCAGCCTTGTAGATAGAGCGGCCAGTGCAATTGTTTCGGTTGAACTGATCGCATCCTACAACACCATTCCATACAAACAGAAAGTGAGGAACTTATATGATCCTAGGCATCGACCACGGCTATTACGCCATCAAAACACGAAACTGTTCCTTCCCGGCAGGCATTACATCTTGTGGAAGCCACGAACCCTACACCCGCCAGAACGTGCTTACGTTCGGCGGGTGTTTTTTTGTTT